>JAAUYG010296091.1_pt1 | contig 11826 bp, 10 predicted proteins | sample 7278091 | NCBI WGS metagenome assembly JAAUYG01 (sample SAMN14350201, study PRJNA611818) | marine sediment metagenome | isolation source: surface marine sediment (0.6m) | place: French Polynesia: Moorea | collected 2018-08 | reverse complement strand
TGATTTCGTGAAAGAAGAAATTCTGGAAATCCTCATTGCACTCATACCCCTGAGGCTTTTCTCTCATCCATTTGTAGTGATTCTGCGTCAGGTCGTTGAGTTCACAAATCTCGACTGGTGCTAATATTCTGCGAACACGTGTGCTCCTGCAGAATTTATCTTCAAGAAACAGAAATTTTCACCGAAAAGGACAAACCAAAGTGACTTTTGTGTGATGCCCAAAAATGTTTCTTTTTTCTCAACATTTGGCCCTCCCATTTGGATTCCCACAGGAACATCTGAGGGCAACAGTGCAAGCATGCACGCTATTTGGTGGTCAGTCACATCTCAGAGAGTATAGACAGCAAGAACGAACGTTCTCGTATATTTTAGCCGATGAATTCTCTTCTTTTTTTGCTCTTCTGGTGCAGAAATTCTGTGTTCTTTCAGGTGTCTGAACTGAGAACAACCCTGCTCTGTCTGCTCTTTTTTCCATCTCTTCTGACAAAACTAACATGTATATGTAGCACGCAATCAAAGTGAGAACACGAGAGAAAGTTAGAAGAACAGAATTCAGAAAAAGCATTTCTAAATCAGAAACGGGAAGAGCTGAGAACTCTTTGAGGGTGATTGTTTCATCTGCATGTCATCCGCACTTCTGCTCGAGTATGAGTAAATTTGGCTCCTGTTCCGTCAAGGAAAAAATGATGACTTAAAAGAACATGCAGCCCCGTGCATCTCTGTTGTCGTTCTTCTAAATGGTCATTTATTGTATGATTCCTACACAATTGGTTTTCAGGCGCTGCGAACCTGGGGCAAGAAGAAAAAGGAGGAGGAAGCGGAGCGCCCTGACAGTTTCCTCGAGCGCTTCGCAATGGCTGGACCCGGAACGGACACCGCTGAGAAAGAGAAGAAATCCCTCCTCTCGTACGTTTCAAATGTTTTCTGCAAAATGTCATTTTTATCCAAAAAATTGGCGCAAAAGTGACACTGCTGTTTAAAAAAAATGCGCAGTAATCTCATGAAAACAGAATCAGACATAGATTAAACTCCGTGGTTGCCCAGTGCTGACCCGAAAAGATGTTCTGATCGCATCTTTCAATTCCAAAAGAAATCTAGGGTTAAGTTGGAAACCAAATCTTGTTTGTTTCAAGATCTCAAAATCTTGTTTTGATCAGAATACTGAAAACATGGACCCTAGACCCGTCGTCGAATTTCCACTACCGATGGCTGGGGGTCATCTCGCTGGCGGTCATGTACAACCTGGTGATGATTGTGGCTCGGGCTGTGTTCACGAAACTGCAGGATCAGTTCGCAGTCTTCTGGATCGTTCTGGACTACATCTGTGATCTCGTGTATCTCATGGATATGTTCGTCCAAGTGCGGACAGGTACGCTGTCGTAAACGTGAGATGTGTGAGGGATTTTGGCAGGTAAGACTGACGCAGGTGTGCTACTGGCCATTTTCGCCAGGCATATATGATTCAGTGTGCAGGTTTCAGCGCAGCATCATTCAGCGCGTTTAGGATTGCAGAGGCAACCCATTTTAGAGACCTGCTGGACCTCTAGGGAGGGCAAAATTTTTGCCTTTGTTTTCCAAAAATTGGGGTTGGAGTGATAAACAAACTCGCAACTCATGCACTGCTTGCATGAGACAGGAAACCTTCAAGAACCAAACTCCCTGAAACCTGCACAGTTTTAACCCTGCGTCAGAATGCCTGTTTGAACCTTCAGCGACAAGACATTGATCACAGCGTGCTTTGATGAACGGAAGTGATCAAAGTCACCAATGCTTTTTGACAAAGCTAGAAATCTGGAAGAACTGGAAGAAATAAGTGGTTACTGTTTTGCCTGCAGTGCAGCAAAGACAGCTCACGTAGGTTGTCTGCAGACACTACCAAAATTCTGTCCGCAGACATTTCCGGCATCCATGGTGTTTGCATATTCATGGGCTTCTTTTGTATCTGCAGGCAAAACAAGCAGAAAACAATTTTATTCACCTGCAACCACTTTGCCCTTTGAGCGATGTTTTTGGGAGACCGTTGGGGCAGCATTCCCTTGTCTTGATGCCTTCTGCGAATTGCAATGTGAATCTGTGTTCGAGAAGGCTTTGTAGGGTCTTTTCCTGTTTTCCTTTACACTTTTCAGACGCGCGATGCATGCTCGTAGCTAATTGCACAGAAATGCGCTGCAATTCACACTATATTATTTCTCGTTGAGTTTGATTTCGTCCAAGTTTTTATTTCGGCGCAAGCGCAAAAAGTGCTTCAATTTTTCGATCGTAAGTCGTTCTGTTCGCGGCTGCACTATCGCTTCTTCGAGCGCGGACACTGCATAGCGTAGAAACACACTAGGGCTGCTGGATTCGCTGCTGTTTGTTGCGCTGCTGCACTTAGCACTCGCCTGGTAAGAACATTTCGTATGGTTGCTCCTTTCCGTACAGTGTGAATACAGTACCCCGAGTGCTGGTCTGCAATCACCATGACACGTCTCTGCCAAAGTTTCCATTTTATCTCAAAATTCACTCCGCAGCATGTCCAAACAGATTGTCTCTGAGTTTTTCAAAAACATGAAAAAAATGAAGGAAACATGAGATAAACTGACGCATTCAAAAGAATTTAGCTTCTTGGTGAGTCTCGTGAAAAAAGGCAAAGCAACAGGAAAAAAGCCTAAAAACAGAAAAACAAGAGTGATGATCAATTTCACATCAACAAGGCAAGGGATTCTCTTCGTTTTGATTAAAATGAGAATTATACTGCAGGAGCCTCACTGAACGAAAGCAGTGTCCCAAGATTCTCTTTGACACATTTGCTCCTGCATGGGCTTGGTTTTGATTTTGCCAGAAATCATTGTGGCGCATTTGAGATTCCCGATGAAACAATTTTTGCCTGTTGTCTCACTTCACAGAAAAGAGATAAAAACTTATTCTTTGATTTTTGGACAAAGAAAAATGTTGTTTGATGTTCCAATAGTTTCTAAAAACAGATTGTCAAGTGAAAAAAGAGCACAAAAGAAACAGAACATTCATGCTATACCTAGCAACTGCGAACCTCTAATCATTCCTCAACCGCTGTTTCCTTTTTCCTTGCAGTGTACTTGGAGCAAGGTCTTCAGGTGACAGAGACCGACAAACTGAGGAAGAATTACATGAAGAAATGGTTGTTCAAATCGGATCTCATCTCCATTTTCCCTACTGATGTCCTCTACATTCCCTTTGGACTCGGAGCGACGATCGTTCGCATCAACCGCCTGTTTCGCATCGGCCGACTCTTCGAGTTCTTTGACAGAACGGAAACTCAAACGAACTATCCGAACACTTTCCGTATTGTCATCCTGGTGATGTACATTATCATTATCATTCACTGGAACGCTTGCGTCTATTTCCAAATTTCCATGTGGATTGGCTTCAACAGTGATGAATGGGTGTATCCGAACATAACCCCGTCATATGAGACCGAACCTCTTCCCCGAATGTACGTCTACAGCTTCTACTGGTCGACCTTGACGCTCACGACTATTGGAGAAACACCGTGGCCCTACACTAATTTTGAGTTTGTCTTCGTCACACTGGATTTCCTGGTCGGTGTCCTGATCTTCGCCACCATCGTCGGTAACGTGGGAAGCATGATCACAAACATGAACCAAGCTCGAGCTGAATTCCAGCACAAGATGGACGGTGTGAAGCAATACATGGAATTCCGCAAGGTCGGAAAAGACTTAGAGAAACGGGTCATCAAATGGTTTGACTATCTCTGGTCAAATAAGCAATCACTTGATGAGGATCAAGTCTTAGCAAGCCTGCCTGAGAAATTAAAAGCGGAGATTGCTATACACGTCCACATTGAGACTCTGAGACGGGTCGCCATTTTCCAGGATGCAGAACCTGGCCTGTTGGTGGAGCTGGTCCTGAAGCTGAAATTGTCCGTCTACAGTCCAGGAGATTACATCTGCCGAAAGGGTGACATAGGCAAGGAGATGTACATTCTGAAACGAGGCAAAATTGTCGTTGTGAGTCCGGATGGAAAGACAGTGTACGTCACTCTGAGCGATGGCGCCGTGTTCGGAGAACTGAGTATTCTCAACATCGTCGGCAATAAAAACGGGAATCGCAGAACAGCGAACATCAGGAGCGTGGGGTACTCAGACTTGTTCGTGTTGTCGAAAGCAGATCTGTGGGATGCGCTGCAAGAATATCCTGAAGCCAAGAAACAGTTGATAGACAGAGGAAGGCAGATTTTGATGAAGGACAACCTTCTTGACGAGGAGCTTGCCAAGAAACAGGATTTAGAACAGGAAAGCACAGAACAGAAGGTGGAAAGAATGGACACAGCTATGGACAGTCTGCAAACAAGGTTTGCCAGGCTTCTGGCAGAATTTAACAGTGCTCAAGCAAAGCTGAAGCAGAGGGTCACCAAACTGGAGCAGAGTCAAGGAATCTCTGTGCCCCCCAGTGCAGCACCTCCAGAAGGCGCCGAAGCAACCGCTGAAAGGTCGAGCGAACAGAACGAAGAAGCTGAAGGAAACAAGGAAGTCAAAGTTCCAGAGAAAAAAGATTCTCTTCAAGTTCCAGATGTAAATAGACCCAAAAGCCCGTCCACCTAGACTCCGCCCAAAGAGAAATCCGGTGATAATTTTTTTTCATGTTTTGGTCCCGACCTCTTGCTAAAACCGGAAGTGCAATGTTGACCCCTTCATCGCTGGAGGCGGATTTTCATTCAGTTGGAAAGTGCTTTTCGTGTGTTTCTTGTGTCTTGCAATGTCCCTGCAGTTCTCTGTTAATTTCCATCCAACATTGACCCAGATTTTTCTGCAGCCAAAAAATAACCGAACATGAAAAAACTGCTTTGTGTAAAGAACCTTTCTTATCCTTGGGTGTACTGAAAAACACGTCAGGAATCGTATTACATTGTATCTTCCAGAAGTATAGATCGAAGAATCAATGCTGCTCAGGCAAAATGGACTCCTTCAAAGAAGCCCGTTTCAATTTTCATGATGCCCAGTTTGCAAAACGGCAAAAAAAAATCAACAAGATTCTTGGCCTGAATGCAAGCATCACCAACGTCTTCTGCTATTTTAAAATGGATTTCTAGTTTTCTGCATTTGAATTTGTGGCTCTTGTCCATTTTGCACTGTTCAGTGAGGTCACTGTTTTTTCTTGCCAAGGGAGGTTGGAAAATGCTATGCACGCATGCATTGACAGCAACTCCACAATTTTTCAAAACTGTGAAAACAAAAACAGTCAAAAAGTCTGCAATGCCATGAATGTAGCATGTAACTCCCAAATGGTTGTGTTTTGTATTTTTATGTCCCCTAAACGGCCTTGTCAAGATTTTTGGCCCACTGTTGTCATTTTCAACGCCAGCGTAAAAAAGGTGACACCAACAATTTTTTTTCTCTGAATCTGTTCTGTTTTTGTGCACTCATGCAGTCATATCATAACTATCAAAGATTTCTGGAACTTAGACAAATGTGGTGCCAGAGACAACCAAACGTCCGCGAGACATCGGCTTCGCAATTATTCTCCTGGACCTGCTTTTTTGGTCAGTTTACTTTCCTTCCTTCTTCTTAATGTTCCTTTCTTTTTTGTTAAAAATACCGTCCAAAGGGTAACTTGCTTCATCAAACTGAGTTTAGGATGCTTGAGATAACATTGCAACAGATGTACCGTTCAATCGTCAGGTCTTTCCACCAGTTCATTTTTCAAGTCGGCTTACATTTGTGTGTAATTCTGGGGAAGGGGAACAAGAAGCTACCCAAAGGTGTGGATTCCCTGCGGGCACATCCCGCAACAAATGCGCTCATTCCGCAAATCTGCGGGCTCTGCCTGCAAATCTGTGGGCAAATCCGCTCTGCAGCAGTGATCGTGCAGTGAATCTGCGGGTTCAATCCACAGTATGTCTGTGTTATCAATGTTGTCACAAAATACAAGTTTGGATTTTTGGGCATTTCAATAGTTGTAACATTAGATTCTGTCTAAAAATGGTGGGGCTTACAGTTTGGGTGGGAGGGATATAGACCTGTGGGGTACTGCAGGCAGGATTTGTCCAAAACATTTTCATTTTTTTCTGCAATGCCAGTTGCACCAAAGTCAGAAAATAGCCAACCATACCAGCACCTGAAGCCATCAAATAGCTGCAATTTTGTGGAAAAATCTGGAAAATACCCAGCCACAAAAGGGACATGATGCATCCTGCAAATTCCCAGCGAAAACATGCTCTCCGGGAAAAAGAGATCTGAAAACTACTTTCTGCGGTGTGAAGATCACCTTGACACCGATGTGTGGATTGAAATGCACACACGCACCAACGCCGACCCAAGCACACACCGTCAACAGATACACAGAAATACACACACGCACACTCATCTGGTGTGGAAAGTGATAACGTCGCATCGAAATTGCCACTCATTCCTGGCGTTCTTTTTTTAACATTTGTAATTTGTGGCAGAATGAATCTATCTGACCTTTGTCAAGTTTTACAAAATTGGTGTAAAATTCAACAAATAAACTAAGAGAAAAAAATCGTTTGTTCTGTGGCTTGTGAAGCTGAATGAAATCGCGATGGAACAAATGTGACCGTGCGTGTAACAAAACTGCAGTCTTCTGGCATACAGAACAGAGCAAGTGGCAAAGACTGCATCAAAGGAAAGAGTTTCTCGCACATGCACACGAACATCAGGAGGCAAAAACAACGCAACAAAAAACTGGCTCCTTTTTTCACTTTTCAGTGACATGGAATTTTGATCACCATTTGGAGAAAAATCTTTTAGAGCAAGAGCTTCCAGGATCATACATGTACTTACAGGTTTGGCATCTTGGCCGCGCTGACTAAAATGCTGGATTAAGTTCGAACTTCCAAATGGTCGTGAATGCAGGCCAATAAGTTTCGAGGTACATGCACAGTAATGCCCACAGAATTCAAAATTGTGTTTTGAGCCGTTCCCTTCAAATTTTGCGTGATTTCACATAGCGTTGTGGACATGGATTTTTTTTTGGCCCTGAACGCCTGAAGTGAAGGTGCATGATGCTAGCATCAGAGGTTGAGAGGCCAAGTCTGCGATGCCCATTGACGATCCTCTGCAATCGCATCAGTCGACAGTGAATCCGCCTTGACTGACATCTTTGCAGGCTACCTGGAACAAGGGCTGTTGGTGTCAGAGTCCAGGAAACTGGCAGCACGCTACGCGAAGACGCGCAGTTTTCCCTGTGACTTACTGAGCATAGCGCCGACAGACGCGCTGTACCTGCGCCTGGGCTGGGACGCTGCATACCTCAGGTTCAATCGGCTCATGAAGATACCGCGCCTGGCGGAGTTCTTCGACACCACGGAAACTAGAACCAACTACCCGAACCTCTTCCGCATTGGGCATCTCGTGCTGTATTTGATCGTCATCATTCACTGGAACGCCTGTGTGTACTTTCAGGTAATAATTTACAGGACGTGAACCTTACATCCATGGCTATCTGGCAAAAATTTCTTTCGCTGTCACGCTTAAACGCTGAAAGATCACTGTGCGCTTACTTTGTCATTTTTCAATACATGGCTGTCTGGAAAAAATTTGCTTTTCCTGTTACTGTCAGGACAAGTCTTCGCTTGCGCGATTCAGGCAGTGTACACTTTACGATACCAAAAGTTCCAAGAGAGGGGGCTGCATGGTTGACCTCCTTCTCAGAACACAGGTTGATTCCATTGTTCTTGCAGATCAGCAAGTGGATTGGGTTGGGAATTGATGAATGGGTGTATCCTGACCCAACGGACCCACAGTTCGCTTCTCTGTCCACAATGTACATCTACAGCTTCTACTGGTCCACACTGACTCTGACTACGATCGGAGAGACTCCTTGGCCAGTGAACGACATTGAGTATCTTTTCGTGGTGATCGACTTCCTCATTGGAGTCTTGATATTTGCCACTATTGTTGGCAATGTGGGCAGCATGATAACCAACATGAATGCGTCCAGGTCCGAGTTTTTCCACAAAATGGATGCTGTCAAAAAATACATGGAGCTGCGAAAAGTGAACAAATCTCTGGAAAAGAGAGTGATAAAGTGGTTTGATTACTTGTGGTCTAACAAAACGTCAATGTCAGAGGAGGAGATTTTGGGATATCTGCCTGACAGACTCCAGGCAGAAATAGCTATTCACGTGCATCTGGAAACGCTGAAGAGGGTGGAGTTATTCCAGGATTGTGAACCAGGGCTGCTGGTCGAACTGGTGCTGAAACTCAGGTTGATAGTGTTCAGCCCTGGTGATTACGTCTGCAGAAAGGGGGACATTGGTCGAGAAATGTACATCGTCAAAAACGGGTCACTGTGCGTGGTCAGTGAAGACGGAAAAACTGTTTTCGCCAAACTGGCTGAAGGCAGCGTCTTTGGTGAAGTCAGTATTTTGAACATTGCTGGCAACAGAAACGGCAACCGGAGAACTGCTAACATAAGAAGCATTGGTTATTCAGACATATTTGTCCTGTCCAAAGACGACCTGTGGGAAGCTTTGAGGGAGTATCCTGCAGCGAAATCATCACTCATGGACAGGGGAAGAGAACTTTTGCTCAAGAATGGATTGTTGGATAAAGACTTGGAGCAAAGGCGCAGAACAGAAAAAGAAGCACTTGAGGAAAAAGTTGTCAGGTTGGAAAGTGTTGTTGAGAATTTGCAAGTGAGAATGGCTCGGTTGTTGGGGCAACAGTTGAGTACGGAGGCGAAGTTGTGGAAAAGAATCGAACGCTTGGAAGCGAAGAAACAAACTGCGCTTCTGAGCACCGGATCTTTTGACGGTAACAGAACTCGTAAAATGCTCAGTGACACAGTATTTCACGACACCAAAGGCAACTCGTGTGCGTAAAATAGCCATTGTCACGACCGTCATCCATCCAAGAGTGGAGCAATCGAGAGCTCACTTGTCCCACGCAACTAAACCCGTTCTCAGAATTGAACACAACTGCATCGTGAACCAGCTGTTTTTTTTTTTTCCAAGGTTGTATCTGTTCGCTTTTAATTTTGCTACTGAATCACGCTTAATGTGAAAACGGTGTGGTAAACATAAAGCACCATTCAACTAGTCTCAGTTTATTGAGCAGACTCAACAATCAACATTACATGTATGACTCCGTTTTTCACGAATAAACATTTACAACGACGTAGAGAAATTGAAACCAACTGCGTTTGCATGATTTACCAGAAACCTCAGCTCGCGCAACTGTACAGTTCTGTTTGTTTCGTCAATTCACACTTGTCTACAAAGTCTGTACACATACACATGGACAAATGCGTCACAGATCAACCGTAACTGCATGAGGTACTTATAGAAATAACAGGTCACGGGAGTCACTGCCGCCTCACAGACTGATCAGCTTCCTCAGAGTCTCGACAGTTTTTCTGGAGGTTGGAGACATGGATCTCAACTCTCTGCTGACATCTGGACTTCGAGTCCTGCGCCGCGGTGAAGGACTTCTGCGTCTGGACCTGGAGTGATAAGACGGTGACCGTCTGTGCGATGAAGACTGCGACCTGGATCTCGTTCTGGAGTAGCGATTGCGGTGACGTCTCCAGGCTGGGCTGGGGCTTCGACGCCTGCGGTAGTAGTAACTGTAGCGGTTGTAGTGATTGTAGCCGCGATAGCCGCCGTAGTTGTGATTGCGGCGGGGGGATGGACTGCGGTAGCGCCGCCAGCGGTGACGCGGAGGAGAGCGGCTGCGGCTTCGGCTGGAGGAGGAGCTGCTGCTGGTGCTGCGCCCGTCCGAGCCGCGGTGACACTTCGTCCGTCTGGAACGGCTTCGACCCCGTCGCACGCGTCGTCTCCGATGTTCCGATCTCGACCTGAAAATCAAAATCGATGCGTGATGAAGCATGTTTCAAGACGCGCGGGTGTTGTCTTTTCTGTCGAGTCTTGAATGCCTCAACCAACAAGCGCAGTGGGAGAATTTCTTGTCATACGAACAACCGTTTCGAAAGACCAACCTGGATCTGGATGAACTGGAGCTGCTGCTGCTGGACGAGTCACTGGATGAAGAGGACGAAGAAGAGCTGCTGCTGCTTGAACTGTAGCTTCTGGATGCTCTTCTGCGGTACCCTCGAGATCTCGTCTCCTCCGGTGGCGCCTTGTTTGCCGCTGTGGTCTTCACATCACTGGAGGTGTCCGCCTGCTCTGTGGTCACATGTTTGGTCGGTACCAGACACTCTGAATCAACCTCAGGTGGCATCGCTCAGGTTTGTATCTGCAAAGCAATTGAATGGGCGGTTACTCACTGGAATCGTGCTGGTTTACAGCTCAATAAATTACCAAGTGGACAACTGGGCTTTCCGTGCACCGTTTCGTTGCCTCGAATCGGATTGCGCAGTGGTGTTTTGTTCGGTCTCTCTCCCCCCCCCCCCATCAATCCTTGCTCAGGACCAGTTGGACAAGCAATGTAATGTTTCATCCTTACACAAAACAACCTGTAGATGCGAAGAAACACGACGACTTTCTGTGTTGAGCAACCATACTGAGAGCTTTCTGTAATGAAATCCGTGGTCGGACGGTTTTTAGGCATGTAAAAAGACATTTATAATTTAGGCAAGTAGATCTACAGAACAAGAAACGCATCTGTGCGTGAATTGGACCATTTCAGCACACAAAACATCAACTCCAGATCTAGATCTATATATATATATAGAATCGGGACCAAAATTTTTGACAAATGTTCTTTTGCAATTCAGCACTCCATTTGGATCTTTCCTGCAGATCCAAAAACAAGTCTCACCCACGTCTAGATCTAGTAAAACATACAGAACTGGATGTTCTAGATCTAGAATCAAGACAGATCTACTAACCTTGCGTTTGCAGAGATAGGACTGCAAATTTGGCAACAAAAATTGAAAAAATGCAGCCTGTTTGCCTCTAGTCTGAACTATGAACGTTCACTGGACGAATTTTCGGTCTGGAAAGTTCTTCTCCAGAAGCTTCTTCTTGCGCAACAGCTGAACGTCCAATCAACACTCACCATTTTACAGTCTGTTCCAAAAAGCACACAGGACAAGTCTGGCTGCTGTTAACACACGTCAAAAAAGGGGCAACAGATCAACTGTTGTAGTCTGGGCCTAAATTAGATCTTGATCTAATAGACTCCATATTCTGACCAATTGGTTCTACCTCTTCATCTTTGCAAAACATTGTGCGCAACACATGTTTCACCTCAAGCCATAGTCATGCTTTGTAATGAAACGAAGGCCCTTTTAGGATTATCACATCCATATTTTTTTTAATAGACAATCTAATTCCTTATTATCTTCACCAGAGTTCATTTCTTTTCATTAAGCACATTACTATTAGATATCTGGATCATCCAGATCAATTTTGCTTCTCAAGATCCATAATTTTTCTTTGTTTATGTTTGACGATGATGGAAGTTACCCCAAATAGAGCCTCCTCAATTTGGAAGAGATGAATCAGTGGGTCGTTCAATGCACGTTTTTGCTTGTGCAATGTTTTGTGTTGCAACGTTATTGCAACGCATTGATCCAGATTGGCCATAAAAAGCAGTTGTGCAATTGTTTGTCGGACATTTCAGGATAAAGCTGGAGAAGCCACACGGGAGAGCATTAAGCATCAGGACTTCTCATATTCTCAGCAAGGTAAGTAAGTTCACAACTGTTGTAGTGGCGCGGAATTTAGGAATAAGGTTGTGGTGGTAGATTTCCGCGACTGTTAACTGTGTCCTTCGTCTTGTTTCTTTTTTTTTGTGTGTGTGTGTGTGTTTTACTTTTTCGAAAAAGGCGCGGCGCGAAGTATTGGAGCAGACCGTGGTTCATAAGACCTGTGCTCGTCTCCCTACTTGTCGGGGGGGGGGGGGGGGGGGGGGGGGGGGGGGG
>JAAUYG010072088.1_pt1 | contig 11826 bp, 10 predicted proteins | sample 7278091 | NCBI WGS metagenome assembly JAAUYG01 (sample SAMN14350201, study PRJNA611818) | marine sediment metagenome | isolation source: surface marine sediment (0.6m) | place: French Polynesia: Moorea | collected 2018-08 | reverse complement strand
GACAAACTTTTGTTTAGATTCCATATCTTCAAAACCCGGGCAAAATTCATTAATTGACTTAAATCGTTACGCAATGCACTGTAAGTTTCAAATTCACACAGAAAATGAAACTCATCTTCAACAATCCCTCGGTTACACACAAGACACAATCTTTCTTCCAAGGGTTTACCCTGCCAACGCCCAGTTTCAATACGCCCAGTTTTAATGTTACCTTGTAAACCCACGTTAAAGAAAGTTTTATTCTCTTCTCTTCTAAATCTATGTTTATTCTACACGTATTTCTTCTAACACGCAAATTATTCACGCTCTGCTTATGGTTTACCCATATGTGGTATTCTAGCGATCGAAAAGGACGTATGACCAAGGACTCTCACTGACGCGTGATGTTTATCATTATTCCCGTGTATGTTGAATAAATTCTTAATATGCGGCATGTAACAGTGAATAACAGGGGACGCCTCAATGGCAGAGAAGGTTAGGATGCTGGACTGCGAGTAGTTACATGTACGTCTGTGTTCTACGGATCTGGGCTCCGCTTCACCAATTACTCTGTTACAAGGGGCAACGAGGAATAGTAGTAAGAAGTGGATGAAAAAGTCGAAAGCTTTTGCTGTCACATTAGCTCTCTAGGAGCCCAAGCACTTGAGCCGTAGACACCCTGTCCCTTTTCCAAATACGTGGATGACAGCCCGTTATATCAAATAAGAAACCGCTTTAATAATGTAAGAGCTTGAACTTGGCACAAATAATATTAACTCTCCTTGTAAAATTGCGGATACACCTGAGTATCTATTCTTTCGTCAGACAAGACAGTAGGTGATTCCCTAGGTGAAGCTCATATGGCGCTACAGATGCATGAGGTACGGCATCAAAGAAAGGGGCCGATCCACTTATTGACACCATCTATACTATACAATTAATTTACTCTTGAATGTTTGAATTAAACATTAATTTATATTCAGCACTAAACTTTTGAGCAATACAAAGCAGCCGTACTATGGAAGATCTACTTTGGGCTAACTATAATTATCTTCTGCTTATATCAAGAGCTGCGACAATGTCAAAGGCAGAATTTGTGTGGTGTGACACCCAAGGCCAGACCACCTTTTCAGTCGTTGTAGTGACGCATCTGTGTATATAGCGAGCCACTATAACATCAAACACGAAGGGGGCATGGTTCAGTGAGCAGAGTATCTTCCCGCTTCGTGTCGCGACCGCACGCCTCACATTCAGCTGACGACACTGTCAATATAAACTGCGTGGGCAGCAGGTTTGTCAAGGATCTTCCAGGTCACGATTTCTCTCATCGAGAATACCAGAGGTTTTTAAAACCTCGGCCTCCATAAAATAAATTATTTCCTCAGAATGCATGAACGCTGAAAGATTGATGCATAGCGCAGTTTTAACATGATTTAGACAGCTAATTTAACCTGGCATTGGTGTTAAGTGATTAATCTGTGGATTATCTGTGGATTAATGCTAATCCGTGACAATGTCCACTTCCAGTAAATCCCCTATCCGTTACACCCGTTCCCCGGACGGCCAGTCACAACCTCAGACCCAGACAGCCGCCGCTGACGACTATGAGTATGTGGACAGCAAACCCCCAGCTGACAAGGCGTACAGTAAGCAACCCCTGGCTGACCAGTCTTACCAAGTGGTGTCCGGGGCACGGCCTGAGCCGGTGTACGCCAAGTTACGGACTGGTTGTATACTGCATGCACTGGCGTCCCGTCGGTCCCTGTTGGCAGCTGTCCTGATCTGTGCCTTACTGCTTGTCGGATTCGCTCTCGGCTTTCTGGCGGCGTACTTCGGGAGGGGGGAGTGTGGGGGCAACACAAGGACGCACGGTAAGACACTTACATGGGGGTGGAAGTGGGGGTGGGAGTGGGGGTGGAATGTACGCAATCGGGAGTATTGGCGCCACAAATTCGCAATATGAATAGTCTGTTGCATTCGGAAGCCAAATCACCCTTTGTCATATGATCACCCTTTAGACAATCACGTTGCATCATATGAACGCCAGGCCACGCCTTTTCACTTCTTTCGAATATCTTGGGAAATGTTTCCCCATTCAACGATCCTTTCCTTTATGCTGTATTATGCACAGTTGGCCAGTGCCAAAATGCCACAATAGTAGAGATGATGATGATGATGATGATGATGAGGAGGAGGAGTAGGAGGAGGAGGAGGAAGTACTGTAATGTGTAATTGACATTGTTGCTTTTATCTATATAAATTTACTGATATATGACATCCATACTTTCAGATGAATGTTCATCAAGACCTTGTGCCGACAATCACGTCTGTGTTAGCACGTACGACGGTCACCTGTGCATACCTTCAGGTCAGTTCTACACAGCGTGTGTTTCTTCAACAGTCTGCGTCTTTCACACTCTTTGTATTGTTTGTTGCCTGTCTGATTTCCTCTCTAAGTTCGATCTCTGTGTTGTCCTGTGTTGTGTCTGGTCTACATACTCTGTGCGATGTGTTATGTCTGGTCTACATTACTGTATGTGCTGTGTTATGTCTGGTCTACATACTGTGTGTCCTGTGTTATGTCTGGTGTACATACTGTGTGTCCTGCGTTATGTCTGGTCTACATACTGTGTGTCCTGTGTTATGTCTGGTCTACATACTGTGTGTTCTGTGTTATGTCTGGTCTACATACTGTGTGTTCTGTGTTATGTCTGGTCTACATATTGTGTGTCCTGTGTTATGTCTGGTGTACATACTGTGTGTCTTGTGTTATGTCTGGTCTACATACTCTGTGCGATGTGTTGTGTCTGGTCTACATACTCTGTGTGTTGTGTCTGGTCTACATACTGTGTCCTGTTTATACCTGCAGAACGTGATGAGTGCCTGGACATGCCATGTGCCAAGGACGAGTTCTGCATCAACACCTGGGGTAGCTTCTACTGCATCCCAACACTGACTGGTGAGTATCGCCAACTCCACAGCTAAAACCTATGTCTTTATTAATAATTCTGTCCCAGTGTTGCTACTACAGCCCACACTACACTTAGGGAAGTTTTGTTTTCGCGAAGTCCATCCAGTCCATCCAGTCACTTTGAATTTACTATCCATCACTTGCTAGTTTTCGTTACTTCTATAGAATTAACATAATTCCATGTGCATTTTCAACTTAAGGGGGCTCATACCACTAGACAGTAGTGTATATAAATCTATTTGGTAGAATGGTTCCTATCATGTACTCATAAACAAAATCCATTGGGTTGTTATATTATTCACACAGATTAATCCAACCTAACCTTCCACTTTCTGTCTCTCGGTACAGGTCCCCCAGGGTCCACTGGAGCTACCGGACCCAGTGGTGGGCCACCGGGGCCGATTGGAGCTACAGGGTTCACTGGACCTCGTGGTGGACCTGGACCGTCAGGCGCCCAGGGGCCACGTGGAGTTCGGGGTTTCCCAGGGAGGTCCGGGGCTAGCGGGCTACAAGGACGCCCCGGGGGTACAGGAGCCACTGGAAGGCCAGGCAGCACAGGTTCGTGGGGAAGGACGGGAGCCACGGGCCAGCCAGGACCACGGGGTCCCACCGGACCTCAAGGACCTAGGGGACACTCTGGGTGGTCCGGAGCAACCGGCGCAACTGGTGCAAGAGGTCAGCCAGGCCCCACAGGGCCTAGCGGCGCCACTGGACCTATCGGGCCTCCCGGGCCGCCGGAACTGAAATAACAAAACTTTTCAAACTGGTCGGGAGTACTGCATTGGGCAGCTGAACTGCGCAGGTCACGTGGTCTTGTAACGGTCGCTGTTTTTTGTGTATGTAAATATTGCAATAGCTTGGAAACATTTGCACACTATGTGACATACAGCTGGTCTGACGTCACGATAAGATGTATATCCGGTATCAGGGTAGATTTACACGGGTTTGTGGCATTGAGATGTAGATGGGCAAGTTGTTTGTGACGGTGGGACGTGGAAGGGGATCTTGATGACACGGGGATATTGAAGGGATAAGAAGAGGACAGGATGTTGGTGACAGAAGTTGAGGGGACAGCTGACAGTGGGGTGTGGAGGGGATTTTGGTGACAGTGGGGTGTAGAGGGGGATGTTGGTGACAGTGGGAGGGTGGGGTGGAGAGGGTGTTGCTGATAGTGGGGGGTGGAGAGGGTGTTGGTGACAGTGGGGTGTGGAGGGGGATTTTGGTGACATTGGGGTGTGGAGGGGGATGTTGGTGACAGTGTGGAGTGGAGAGGGAGTTGGTGACAGTGTGGCGTGGATGGGGCTGGTGTGTAGATGGGACAGGTTGTTGGTGACCATGAAAAGTGGAAGGGGAAGAATCTTAGTGACAGTGGGGTGAAGAAAGGACAGGATGTTGACAGAAATATGTCAAGGGACCATATGGACTGTACAAATGTCTTCGCTATTCTTATGTGACAAACCTCTTGGACGTATACAATTCCTGGTTTGTTTGTTTTTTGTTTCGTTTTGTTTTTTCTTGTGACTGGTGCAATGTACGGGGATTTACGTTATTTGTTACGAGAACTCTAATAAAAATTTATATTTATACTTTGGGTAGTATCAAGACAGATTTTCTGGTATGGGGAGGGGGATTTGAATGACACTCAGAACGCCTAAAGATAGTGCTAAAGTATACGCCTGAGTTTTTGCTTCATGTATATATATATATATGACCAGATATGAATTGGGTTAGAGGATCAGAAAATCAGAAAGAGGTGGGCATTGGCAGAGAACTGGAGCAACATTGTACATGGTAGACAACTCAGGATTTTATTGGCTTTTTGGAAGATACCTTTGGTCATTTTGTCTAATTACTAACGCCGGTGCTGAGGCGGTCCGACAGGCTTCATGCACACGAAACGGCTGTGGTTAGTGTTTCTAGACAAATTGTTTTGAGAAACTCGTGTTAGCGAAACAAAAGCAATTCCAGCAAGCATCGAGAGTCAGTTTTTAGCCAAATAGCCCAAAATGTTTAGTCCTTTTGGCCAACTGGGCTCGCATTCACCCGAAGGGTTAAAATCGGAGCTGACGTCGCTTCGAGTCATAACATATTACAATATACTGCTCAAGACGATGCGCAAGGAAAGCCACCCTTCCTAAGGTCCAACACTACAAGACCGCGAGTAGTGGACTCTGGGAAGGCTTCAAGGCATCACGTGGTATGTAACGTCGATCTTCCCATATATAAGGGATGGGGACATAATTGAAAAATGGATCTAACTGCAATATGTACCAGAGTGCAATCGCTCGCATGCCCATGATCACGCTGATAGCTAGGGGGAGATAGCCCTACACAGTAATCGATTACATTCAGAGACTTGTTTCACCATATCCACAGTCTATCATTTCAATCGGTCCTGGAAGTGCAGAGATACTGATCTATAATCCGTTTCCCAACTAATAGAATTTCTAATCCCAACGTAATTAAATCTACCATATTCCTAATTATAGTTACTTTGCAGCGAGAGGACTCGGCATTCAGGCAGTACAGGAAAGTACATGTGTAAATGCAGTTACAGGCCTTTGTAGCAATCTGTCTAACCTGTGCGGTTATCGACTTGTTAATATCAACTAAAGTCAGACCGCTCATGTGCTAATATTTACTGTTTAATGACGAGCGTATTGTCTAGATATGCACAGGTGTATTCCAGAGGTAATAATCGGACAGGATTACCAGGGGTTATGGAATATGATCTGCCTCTTCAGTGATCTACTAAGTGTGCAGGAAACGTCTATGTACTATCACCTGAAAAGCCTTACAGTATTATCTTACACCAAGCAGTTTGCTATTGTGCCACGTCTCAGTCACTAGCATCTCACCAAAACTGGCCATTCGGTTCCCTCTGGCATGATTATTTATTTATTTATTTATTTATTTATTTATTTATTTATTTATTTATTTATTTATTTATTTATTTATTTATAAAAGAACATTTAATTTCACATGCAAGCATGACACAATAGAACATGTAAAATTGTGAAACTAGCTAACAAAAGAATAGGAACAGGATAGTTGGTGTCGCGAACAAATCATGAAAACAACTGGGCAGTGCATATTGCAAAATCAATCAGAAGATAGTGGATGCTGATTAGAAATGATTAGTGACAGGGTCAGTAGTGGATTTTACAGACAAATGACTGGGGAAATGGGGGGAACGATCAGCCCCAGGATTGTGGCTGTCGCTAACAAAAGATTAGTGACAGGATTTTAATGTCACTAACAAACAAATTGAAATAGAAATGGTAGAGGTCGCTAAATATATTAGCGATAGGTCAGTGGATGTCGCAAACAAACGATTAGCGACAGGCATAGTATGTCATCAAATGACTTCATGAAAAGTATCAGCGGAATGGATTTACAAAACGTAAGCTAACGAAACTTTAATTGGCTTGGAGATAACCCGGGAGATAACCCCCACATTTCGATATGATATTAAATTTAAGTCACGTGGACCTCAAGCCCATAGAGACCTGTAGTTACAGACATGGATAAACCACTACTGAATTTATATTTTTGATTTAAGGTACGCAAGATCCGTGGTCCCTTGGACAATTTTCTAGCGGTTACTAAGTTAACCTTTAACTGATCGAACTGTGAAAATTTTAAGTCCCGCAGTGATCTTAAGAATAATAAAAAAAACATTGTATGACAAAGTGATTACCAGACTTAAACATTTTCAGGAAACTGGTCCATGTTCTTCTGATTGTTTATTATGCTTTCGTTAATTTGAAATCTGGGGAGATATAATGAGATTGGGTAAATTCAATTAAAGCGACTGGTAATAGCCAGTCAGGTATATCATGCAAGGCTGTCGATGGCACACTGCATCAAGCGACTGGGGGCCTCGGATCAGAGTGACTGATTTTGCAGTCGTGGAAGATTCTTCCCATCTCGGCATAGATTGTGATATGAACTGTCTGTTGATAAGTGAAGCATTATTGCTGAAGAAAGTGTGGATTTAGAAGTAGAATGACGTCATTGCCTACGTCTTAGGTACCTGGAAGTTCTTGTTTGTTGTGTCCTAGCGTGCGTCTTAAGCATAATTAAGTTCTGTATGCTAGGAAATATTCAATCCCCGTGCCCCAGGCAACAGCAAACGAGAGTGTGCTAGGAAATATTCAAGTATCGTGCCCTAGGCAACAATAACCCAGCGCGTGCTAGGAAATATTCAACCATCGTACCTAGGCAACAGTAAACCAGCGTGTGCTAGGAAATATTCAATCGCCGTGCCCTAGGCAACAGTAAACGAGAGTGTGCTAGGAAATATTCAAGTATCGTGCCCTAGGCAACAGTAAGCCACCGTGTGCTAGAAAATATTCAATTGTCGTGTCCTAAACAACATTAAGTCAGCGTGTGCTAGGAAATATCCATTCGTCGTCTGCTATCTAACACTCATTTACCAAATCTTACCAAACATGCGTTCGAGCAAACACTCAGATGCCGAAATATTCAGTCGGTGTGTGCCAAGATATAATTCAGAAATTTTATAGCATAGTTACCAAATCTTAGGCACCATTCACCCACGGAAACATTCGGGTATTGAGCCTTGGGAAATATTCGTTTGCCTGTGTCTCGGGTCCGGGTCTTAAGCGACATTCAGTCGGCACTAGTTTATTTCCGTCATCCGGACAATGCGAGGGAGATATCAAGCCGCGTTACTGGTTTTGCTGCTGCTGTGTTCACTGGGTATGTTACTCATCTACTACCCCACATCACTGCTCCAGTACAGCCAAGAAGTTCTGGGATTGAATTTCAGCTGCAATGGCAAAGAGACATCATCACAGTCTAAGGTCTGTATATCTTAACCGTAAAGATAAGTTAATGGAACATTGCATTAAAGGTCGGTATTACAATAACATAAAGATAGCAAAAATATTTTTAGCACAAAACGTGCTATTTACCAACACGACTTTGTGAATATGAAATGTATTGATAGAAGGAAATTACGAAGTGAGACTAATGAAATGGCTGAGAATTATGAAATCTTGAAGACATTTTGAACTATGTAGGCTCTGGTGTTTGGGGGAATAAATGCTGTAAAAGTATTTATTTCCAATTATAACACGTGGAACAGCACATGAAACGCTTGCTATTGGGCACGATGATAAAATTATATCGGTTCCCAAAATTTCAGTTTACCACAATAATTTCATTGAGCGTCAGACGTAGTGCTAATGTATACTGTCAAGACGGGAAGCTGCACAATACTTAAAAACACGGTCACTGCATTTGCATGCTCTAGTCCTCTGTATGTAGCAGTTAATCCATTATCACCAGCTACGTATGGCAGTGGAAGGCGTGACGCATTAAACATATACCTTTGCTGATTCTTCGAAGTAGATAATTATAATTAAATTTCTGAAGCTCATAAACGGTTGTGCACGGTCATTCAATTCTACGCTTTTGACAGGTGTAGTTACATTTCTCACATAAAGCGTATCACCATTGCAGTCATATCCAAAGAAAATTTTTGTTACCGATAGCAATTTTGACTAAAATGCTAAATATGCAAAATTTACAAATTGTTTTGAACACTGTTCAGACATATTTTAAAAGAAGCCAGTCGCAATCGTGTTTGTTCTGTGGCAGTATAATCGTGTTTCCCCAAGAAATAACAATTTAGATCCCTCCAATATAAATTCAAAAGTGAAAGAATCCAAGACATGTTTGGTGAGCGTGTAGAGCATGCACTAGGGGAACAGCACAGAAAGGCATTTAAATTTAGAAATTTAAACAGCCTAAAGCCGAATATCTTGTTGGTTACTGACAAAAAAAAATAACCAGCAGGATATTTGGTTTTATATTTTCTTTAGCGGGTATCGTGCTTTAGTCTCTGATGCTGTAAAGTGTAATACTTCCAGTTCCCGCTGGTGTACCAGCCCAGTTCTGGGTGTGCTGACGTCACATCCGGAACCCCGTTCAGCGTGGACAGCCAACTGTTGAGCCGCCTTGGTCTTCCACCTCACAGGTTCAAGTCTTTCAACTCGAGCTCTGTCCGCGACTTTGTGTTTGTCGCTGGTGCCAGTGCCGACCACTTCCGGCAGAGCCAGGTGGCGGTCTCCTCGGTGCAGGAATACTTCCCCGACCGGAAGTTGTTTTATTACGACATCGGGTTGGAGAAGAATCAGAAGAAAGAGGTAGACCTAATCATGACAGCTAAGGGGGGCTTTACGCTCTGCTTGCCCACTTGCCAGATGAGGCCGAATTAGGTTTATTCCTGCCAACAGCGCATTTGCACAATTTCTCCTTGTAATTGATACATTAATAAGACACATTAAGATGCATTCAGACTCTCAAACCCTGATCACAAACACACAGATTAAATACACAAACCCACAGACTGTCAAAGTAGCAGACATAGATGTACAGGCTGAAGCCTCACAAAATCTTCAGAATTATATCCTTACATAGCTATATGTGTTGTAAAGTGGGACATTTTAGCACACATTATAACATGCCATCCAAGGTGCAGACCTGGTGCCAAGTGGAGGTGGTTGACTTCCGGTTTGAAGATTACCCAGATCACGTGAAGAATCTGCACACCTACGCCTTCAAGCCACTCATCGTACAGGTAACATGACAAAAAAAACTGTTAAATGTGACTGATGTATCTGTGTTTAAGAGGACAGGCACCTCGTTATTGTAAACAAAATACTGTATTCACATTTTAGCATACATGTAGTATTACATTGATAATTCAACGTAATTATGATACCCCCCCCCCCATCGCATCCGGCTTTGTCCCTATGTGTGTGTCTATCTGTGTGTGTTGCCTAAGAAATCAAATATCTCAAAAGGTAAAGGTAACAAACCACTCAGCTTCGCTTGTGGTTGGGGCCTCTCCTCTTGCACAAGGTACAGCAAGTTGTTTTAATAGAACAGAGGTAGGTAAGGGTGGGGTGGGGGTGAGGGGTATCAAGTCTTGGCTCAATGATAAAAAGCGACAGGGGAAATATTTCAAGCGACTGTAACAGCTAAACGGTGAGAGATAAATACGTGGTTACTATTCCACATCAATGTAAAGTCATAGATGGGGGGGATTCGACTGAATCGTTATATTTGACCTTGAGTGACCCCAAGAGGCCAAAACATCAAGGGTGCCCAGATTTCGAAGTCTTATATGTCAGAATGGAGCTGATTTAGTCCATATCAAATTTTAAAAGGCTAATATGGTAGTTTAAATGTGTCATTACATTTGACCTTGACTGCTGAAAGTTCAAGGTCAAGGCCACTCATATTTCAAAATCATAAAAACATTGTAGCAAATATGTTGCTGTTGAGCATTAACAAGAAGTCATGTAAGGGGAATCCAACCATAACATCGCATACCATTTTACCTTGAGTGACTTAAGATGTCACTTCAAGGTCACTCTTGCTTCAAGCCCTTATATATTACAAAGAAGCAAAATCAGTCGTAGCATATTTTTATCTTGAACACAAATAGGAAATCATTTATGGTATCCAATCATGTTGTTACCAAGATTGGATCTTCTGTTACGTAACCCAGAAAAGTCATGTTCAACTTACCCATAGAATTTACCGTTACTGTCCTCATGACTGTGGCTTGGTAAAGTTAATGAAAGTCCACGTATGGACGCAGCATTACAATTTTGTATGCAGACGGTTTTTCCTGTTGTCCTCACAAGAGAATATCAACTTATTCACAACAACAAATGTTTTTAATATACTGGTCTTAAAATGGAGTATTTAGTTAATTTAATAGTCTTTTTGGTAACCACGAAATACAGACGTAAGAATTTCAGTAGTGTTGGGGTGGGGTGGGGTGGGGTGGGGTGGGGAGGTGGTTCTTTGCACCAGTCGTGCCCGCAGTGGGAGAGGACTTTCTGCCTACTGATTTTGCACATTTCAGCACTATGTATATCTGTTTTTGTTTATGTTTTTTATCTATTTGCAAGCAGGACATGTTGCGGAAGGTGGATAGCTTAGTGTGGGTGGATTCGTCGGTTGACATCCTAACGAGCAACTGGAGCTGGGCCTACGAGGCCGCGTTGCTGACGAACGGATTTTCTCCGTTCCTCAACACTGGAATCTCGAATTACGCCACGACGAATCCAGGGATGTACCTATATCTCCCCACCAACCACTACACCTATCAGTTTGCGGCGACGGCCTTCCTGCTCCATCACACGGAGAGCATCTACTGGGGACTGCTCCACTGGTGGTATCTATGTGCACTGGAGCGTGACTGCATAGCCCCGCCGGACCACACGGTGAAATGCACCGGAAGTAACTTTCTGGAATGCCGGAGAAAAGGGAAACCCCGGTGCTGGGCTCGTTGCCATAGATACGATCAGTCGGCGCTCAACGTTCTGCTGGCAAACTATTTATGTCATCAGCGAAATCACGGTGCCACTCAACACCTGGCATCGATTTCCAAAGATCTGCTTCGCCGACAAAGTTACGACAAAAAGTTACCACAGGTCAAACGGTGTCGGCGAAACTTACCACAAAATGTTACCGGAATTTAAAACCACGCTAGTGTACGTTATGTGCAGTTGAGATATATGAATAATGAATTACTATACAGTGCGTACCACAGCCACGCCGTTATCGTGTGATGCATAATAACTTTCATCCCTTCCTGCCCACAGAGGCACAATTGATACAAATATAAAAAAAAATGTTCAGAATGGTTAAATGGTCGTTGGTTATTCTCGAAACGAAGGTTTCATTTCGGTGCTTATGATATGTATACCGTTCGCTATTTTAAAACATGCAAAATCCAGTATTGGACAACTGTCACACAGTTGCCTAATAATAATAATAATAATAATAATAATAATAATAATAATAATAATAATAATAATAATAATAAT
>JAAUYG010056333.1_pt1 | contig 11826 bp, 8 predicted proteins | sample 7278091 | NCBI WGS metagenome assembly JAAUYG01 (sample SAMN14350201, study PRJNA611818) | marine sediment metagenome | isolation source: surface marine sediment (0.6m) | place: French Polynesia: Moorea | collected 2018-08 | reverse complement strand
TCGTCTGCGCTGACGTCACATATGGGCTCAGGTCTTGGCATTGTGCCAAATGTATTATATACCACTATTTACGATTCATCCTCTAATCATGGTAGTCTACCTTGTGTCCAGATATAGATATACTAGACTAAGTTGAGCTACATGTATATATACATTAAATTGTGCGGTCCTAATAAGTGTACTAAGCACGTAGAGCTATGTTTAAGGACGATCCGGCTATACATATACAATGTACCTCCTTTTATATAAGTATTGCCACCCCCGGCCAGTGTATATAAATAGCGTACAGTACATAGCACGGCGCAATTTAGATCCTCCAGAGAACAATTGGCTAATTCAAGTACAGAAATCGGGCTTCATGATGTAGAATCTAACTCGTCTTCATCCTGACCTTGGTTCTTGTCTTCATCCTGACCTTGGTTCTCGTCTTCATCCTGACCTTGGTTCTTGTCTTCATCCTGACCTTGGGTCAATACAGTATTGCCGAAAGTCTTGTGTGTAGTGTTATATTATTTTTCACTTTAATACACTGTTGGTCACAACCTCGGTACACACATAGCCAACTGGAGCTAGAACTATTCTGCACCAGAACTTCGGAGAAGTATATTTAAAGCTCGAGATCCGTACACTTAGAGCAAGCGGAAGTCAGTGGTAGCTGGAGACGAAATGATAGTCCATCTCTCTGTCCAGCCCCATAGGCTCATCAGTCAGCATGTACTGATACAGGGACTTCATAGACTTGACGGAGCCGGCGGCCGGGTTGGGGGCACTGGAGCTGGCCACGCTGTGTCTGGATACCCACGGCACGTCCTCCCCGGCGCTGTTCCGGAACTTGAAGACCGCCTGATCCCTGGCTAAGAGATCCTGACCAGACAGCTCGCCGGTAGTCCGGCCCTGCTGCTTCCGCCGGATCTCTGTGTTTGTCCGGTCTGAGGTCACCTTCCTGTTGGAGGATCCCGGATGTGTGTGCACCTGAAACTTGGGATAACCCACCTCCCCCTGGCTCCAGTTGGACTCGACGTGGTCTGTGGAGGGGGAGTACTGGCGGTGCCTGTCCGCCTCAGAGAGATCTTCATCCTGGTAGTCTCTAGCTGGGAGGTTGGGTGTGGCTTTCCGGTTATGGGACGGGTGATAGTCTAGGGTCGACGTCGCTACACGGCGACCGGACTTCTTATCTGGAACGCTATATATCACACCGTCATCAGTTACGTCATCACGGCGTCCCAGGGGACTGTTTCCGTTCCGGCTACCGCCGGCGCCCGAGCCGTAGATTTGGCTCTCCGTCTGGCTCGGCTCCTGATCGGTGGCGCCGTTGTAGTGCAATGACGTCATGTACGCCATCTTGGGGTTGGTGGCGTCTACCGGCTGGGCGTAGATGTCCTCGTTGACCCGCAGGTTGTCGCTGGAGTCGCTACCGGCGTCCGTCGGGCGTTCGTTGTGACGTGACGCGATGGAAGCGAGGCTGGGTTCGCGCAACCACGGGTCATTGTGGTACATCGTGTTGAAGTTTTTCCGTCTGTACTTACTCCTCAGGGGGTCATTTCTGCAAGAAAATACACCACAATCACATTTTATGACAAGGAAATCTTCATCGGAATCCCAAATAGTTATCTAATGTTTACTACACGAATCAAGCATATTAGCTTATGCCGTAATAATGAATAGTTATCATCAGTCTTACTAACTAAATCCTGCACTAATTTATACGCTGGATAAGGTTTTCCCTCTCACTTTGCCTGTTTTTTCTGTGTGTGTCTGGGATCATAATACATGTGTCTCAAGCAATATTTTACCACCTCTTTTGAGAAAGTGTACCCTTTGGGGCCATTTTGGTAAACACCTGAGTGCTGTTAATGACGTTTGATTTCGAAAGTTTTGATCCGTTGTTGGGAGATGCAACTGGTCAGAACAGCTCAGCTGTACAAAACAGACATAGGGTCAATATACAGAGACTACGACTCCACTATTTCTTCCATACTGGATGTCTTTGAACGGCCACCGTAAATGGTGTCATACTTGACCCATCTACAGCAAACCAGGGCTGGCGGTGCGCATATTGCTTTAACAGAAGGTACACACGCAAAGTTCATCTCATCTCCATGATTAGATTTGGCCTTATGAGAAGTTAAGTGGAAAACGAAGGACACTTTTATTTTTGACTAGGTATTCCTTATCACACCTGTAATTATGCACACATAAACCATGCAAAACATACACTTGGTACTGCTAGATATCGATATACTACAGGGCTGTGTGGCAATGCATCTGTAATACTAGACCTACAATTTAAAACGTATCGAATATCACATTCAAGATGGTTCATACATAAAAGCCTTGCACATAGAAAATCGATTTAAAGCATGCATTGTTATTGGACACCGACAAGCCATTGTCTAGTATGGAAAGCATAAATGCTTCATTAGAATTGAGTTAGGAGAATTTTGCATTTACAAAGTAAAAGTCACTTCTATTAAATGGATAACTCTAAACGTTGCAGAATCGATTCATGGTGAGCGATAATTGGGTTGCTAATAGTTTCTTGCTAAAATTACACGTACATTTTCCATAACTGATGTACTCGCTACTGGTATATAAGGCTCTTTCTTACTTGTATTTCCGGTCCCAATATCCCCACCATATCAGACGAGCGATCCCGAAGATGATAAGAACGCCTCCGATAGCGAAACACACACATCCCACTAGAAGGAACAAGACATATGGCCTGTGTATTTAATGTACTAATCGGTGGTTGCTTTTAGGACATCCAACATTGTTTTCTTAAATAAAGAATGAAAACTGTATAAGACCGCCTGAGAAATAAAGACATGGGAAGTAGGGACATCTACTTCAGATCCTAGTCCCATAGAGATAAGCGTGAGACCACCTCAGAATTCTTGATTTTTTCAGTCTCTTGGGTCTCTAATTTCCAAGTAAATATTTTTATTTCAATGTTATGAGCTCCCAGCTCGAGACGTCGAGGTAGGTTGTCGAATTCTTGAGAGATCTCTTCAAGATCCGAGATCAAAATCTCGAGGTCTTGGGACGTAATCTCATTAGCTTGAGATGAAAATATTAAAACAATGTCAAATGATCTATATTAGATAATATGCTGTACCACCTGGTGTACTAACAGTAGTTTATAAGATATGACTTTAAGCTATTATAGCAAAAACGAGAGGCTTCAAGTTCATAACATCACAGTTATAAATGAACAAAGGCGCAACATGTCCTGCCGAAATATTATACATACAAATAAATTTCCAGTCCAGCTTTTGGTCCCCGTAAGAGCTCTCCCCTTCTTCGGCGCCCACAACTGGAAGAGGTAAAATATAATGTAGCGTCTAGAAGTTAACTTGAGAATAACTTTAACTTGTTTGACCTTTTCAAGCAGACATACTTCCAACTTACTAAGTATTTCATAAAAACATCAAGGTCATTAGATGTGTTCAGTCAGCACAACCACACGGTGCCGATTTTTCATATTTATTGCATACAATTTCATTACATCTTTAAGACTACATGTAGGTGCAACCTTACAATAAAGTTAATGTGCTGTCGTGCCAGCCCATTCAGAGACTCCAGCCCGGTGTAATTTAGAACTACATTTGCAGATCTTCTGTTTATGTAGGTCTTACCGAGGTTGCTTCTTGCCAATACTATACATTCTTTTTTAATTTTTAATTTACATTTTTTTCTATTTCTTTTAATAGAAACATGTATTCGATAATTTATTTTTCTGCTTTAAATTTCGGGCTAAGTTCCATGCCTACACATAGGAAGATATCGGAAGCGGTATATTTGGAACCGGCGCCAGGAGAACGAAAAAAGCTCGATGGGGGCGTGGGGACGGAGGGGTTATCTGGAACTTTGGCACTTTGGCACCTGGCCAAGTTTCATGCCCATACATGGGAAAAATGTAGAAAATCGCCCTGCATCTCGGAAACAACTGCCCGTAGAGCTAGGGGCGAAGAAGGGCATTGTATGACTTTATGTGATCTGATACTTTGGCAACTAGCCAATCCCCATGAAAACCACTGTCAAATATTTAAAACCATATATTTGTAACATCTAGAACTTTGAAATTTGTAAGGTCCCGTGTGCAAAAAATGGGAAATTTGAAATAACTGTCCACAGGGCGTTAAAGTAAGTTAGATCCAGACATTGTAGGGCAGATAGCAGTGTTATGCAACATCTGGAACTTTAACCTTTGCTCCTCTCGCTTTACCAACACTAGCATTCGTATCTTGGACTTGCCTTCAAATTCTGTTTTCTAGTGGGATTTTTACTTAACAGGCTCTCATCCTGAACGCGTTTGTACTAGGTAAGGGGGCGGCTACATTGTTTGCAAATGTGTCTATGTAGACTTTTGTCAGCATGTATACATATTTAATATCCCCCTGGCCACGGCATTGTCACTGTTTCCTTGAACTGTAGTATGATATCGACTTTCAGATGGTCTGTGTACTCTCTGTATTCAGCCCAAACCATCAGTTAAATACAGATGTCTGTTTAGTATCCATGTCTGTGTAAGCAATTAAGAACAGACTTGGCAAGAGTAGCCTAAGGTGGTCTCAAGTTCATCCTGAAGACCCCACAAGCGCTTTATGGAACTGGTAGCTATGACCAATGCGGGTGATCATTGAAACATAAATATCACCACTGTCGTAGTATTGACTGCGCGGGTGCGCGGTTTATCGGATCTACAAAATCCATAATCCTGCTAGCGCCTATTGTAGCAGGTGGACAATGCATTAGAATTCCGAGAAACATTATATCGACCCCGTTTGACTAAAGGCCAGCACAGTAAACCTGGCTGTGTATTGTCAATACCGGCAGTGTATAGTGTGAGTCTACGTACTGGGGAAAACGGGTGCGGAAAAACACACGAACTAGAGATTTGATCCATCGAGTTTAGTTTAAAACGTTTTATTTATTTATTTATTTATTTATTTATTTATTTATTTATTTATTTATTGGCAAGGTGTATTTATTTATTTATTGGCAATGAGTATTCCTTCCATCCTTCCTTCTTCCCCTTCCTTCCTTCCTTCCTTCGTTTGTTTCTTGGTTGTTACTTTGTTTACTCGTTAACCGATATATTTTTTTTAATTTCGTACGTGGTGTACATGTATGCCTGGTATCACGCACCTCATTGAACACCATATTTAATATCCATACAAGAATTTGTTTCTATGAAATTATTGCTCGGCTGGAGTAAATAATAAACTAGTAATGACACGAGGGGAACATACCAACTCTGGCGACAGTCACAGTAAGCAGGCTGTACAGGACAAATCTGGAGTGAAAGAGCCGCCAGGGTATCCAGATAACGTATCCAGGGGCCAGCTCGGCCATGTTCCCAGGAGGGAGGCAGCGCAGATTACTCCCAGCTGAGGATAAGCCGCACTATTGCCATATCTGGAACAAACATCAGGTAGGGAAGGGTGACTGTTTAATCCCAACTAATCCATTTCAGCGGTCGCTTAAGATGTCGCTAATTTGAACCGTTCAATCCTACAATATTCCGTGTAAGTGACAAGAACTTTTCGTTTGAACGGCAATGTATCCTGATCGTGGAAATATGCATGTATATTCTCTATCACATTTTTGTCTGTACTGCTTGAGCTATTACGTTAATCCTCAGCTATATACGGACAGTCCCACTCATCCTGCATGAATCATTATTTTACAGAAACCGCCCACGGTATAGTGTGAGCCCCATGCAGGTAAAAAACTGGCAGCCTTGATACGGTCGGCGTGTCTGTGCGAGCTGAGGGGAAGCTCCGGGTGACAGCTGTTCCTGGTAGGGATATAGACCTGGAGCAGTGACGCTTCAGATCGATACTCATTGATTGGAAACATGGCCTTTACCCGGACGGAGGGGACGCACACACTAGAGGCCGGCCGTAATGGGCCACGGCTGAATGGCCGTGTATCTGACGCTGATTAAATCCCGGGGGAGGCTTTAGCTGCCGTTACACGAGCTGGAGCTCCGGAAATCGCCAGGTAAACATGTCAGGCTGGAACTCGATGGCGGTTTTGCTGGAACGTCGGAACGGGACATGGCTGCGCAACTTCTGGGCACCGCTCCGATAGTTCGCGTTCGGCGGTAAATTGAAACTTGTTATTCGAGGGTTGACAACCCAATAAATGTCACGTGTTTGTTAAAAAAAAAGAGAGAAAAAAGACACAAGGGGCTCTATTACGTCAAGCGAATGCTGCGACTGTGTCTCCCTCTCTATGGCTGATTGTCAGGGCAACATAGCGGGCTTGTTACGGTTCTCTCAGTATTTTTTATCTGGTATGTATGCATCAAAATACACTTTTTTTTGAAAAGAAATTGACATTTAGGAAATGGAATTTGTTGGAATTTCCAAGTAGATAAACTGTATACCACTCTTTCCTCTTCAAACTCGATGTACTTCTGGTCTCGGTACATGTGCCCTTATACAGTTACTGCGCTGTTTCATTGTCATCATCTGGCTTTACCATCTGGGTTTGCAAATATAGTGCTGGGATACTAAAATCCACTTTAAACCAGCTAAACGTGTTCCAGACTCAATAGTGTTCGAAGCACTAAAGACGGCCTTATTACGTGCCAAATCAAAGGGTCCAACGATTGTATATACATACGTGAAAAATGCATCGCTGCCCAGAGCATGAACTATATACATGTTTTACATACCTGATAATCATTCTAAGTTTTATTGTAGTAATTCTATCGAAATTGCTAGCATTCATTATTAAAATCAAGCCATTTACAGACACACCTACAGAATACAAAGGCCCGTTTGTCATCAGCTGTGTGCGATAAAACGTTTGTTTATTGTTTGTTACTCTATTAATCAATCTGATTCAGTAGATTTGTATTGCGCCATTCCACAGTCGCAGAAACTATTACTGGTGGCTGATACATATCCGTATTTTTTATTATTTTACATAACCAACATTTATAATTCTTTTTTTTTTATAAAATAACGCTGGTACAGGAAATTCTTGTAGCTGATAAAAAAGCTGGAAATAAATCCTTTGACAGAGGATATTAAAATATTTTAGATATATATTAAATACATCGAAAAATTTGTTTGGACGCTTTTAGGCATTAGGCAAACAAAGGATTAAGCGACAACATAAATGGCTTGTTGATTTCATGATGAATTTAGTGCATTAATAAATTAAGCCATAAACGCGTGTGCCTCAGCAAATGATATAACATTACTGAGAGAGTAAAAATCTATTAAATCAGATGTCAGTGATAGCATGCTGTCTGTTCCTTTATATTTGATTCTATTTGATCTGTATTATAACTTCTACATAGAGTGAAGTTTCGGAAACAATTGCTTACCTAGCATTTTCTTTTCTGACCGATCCAGGGTCGGATAATCCCTTCCTTAGCGCCCAGAGTCCATGCAACACATACATATGTTGTGTGGCTCCGTGGGGTGAAGATATTTATGTTGTGTGATAATGCTCATCTCCTTTGCAAGGAGCGGGCTTTAATCAATATTGCATACTGTAACACCATGCTATTGAAAAACAAGCTTCCCTTTGAAACCACCTGCAGGAATGCGGGGAGAGGCAGACTGCCGAACAGCGCAGGCTGGCTGGCCGTGTGCTAAACGCTAACGACTGACATTTCAAACAAAAGTCTGATCAAGCCATGAATACATGTACTGTCCTCGTAATGGCAGACACTGCTGGGTTCTTTCTTTGCAATGGATACAGCGCCAGAGGCGACCAGAAAAATCACCTTTATCAAGCGTGGTCTTGTTTTCGCGAAGCTCTTTTGGTATAGGCATGTCAGAAGGTGGAAATTATTGCATTACTATGTTGTTTTCGCCCTTAAGCTCGAGGCGTCTGCCAAAATCTTCGCCAACATTTAGCAGGGCAGCGTGCTTCATAAATCATAAAGGGTTTATAGGTATATGTCTGGTTGGGTGTATTATTACATAATTATCTTGGTTATTAATACTGAGTGAATAATATTTATATGCATGCAAATTTGCCAAATTCTTAGACGCGACCGACCACTGGACCAGACACAAAACAAAAATATATGCACAAAATAACCATACAAACAAAAATATAATATTTTTTAATTTTATTTTTTAATATTTATTGTTTTAGATAAATGTTACATATTAAACAAGGGCTGAACTTTATTACGTTTTAAAACGAATGAAGAAATAATGTAGTCGTCGTAAATGCCTAGAGGTATATATCGGGTAACGTCTGAGATAAGGTTTTGTTATTTCACATAAGCTCTAAGCTCTACATGTAGGCTGCCCCACGTGGGGGAAATTACACTAAATACTCCTTCCTCTATGCCCAGACGTCGGCACAGACCTGTTGTGATGTCGCCTAGAACCAGTCGTTGTCGTTACCAAGCCGCTCGTCATACAGGTAATGCTTGTCCGGCTGGGAGTTTAGGTATCTCATCACGTACGGGAACTTCTTATCGGTGCGCCTGAGGCATGGAATAGAAATGGAACGTTGGGTTATAGGCCACTTTTCCGTATAAATTATCGCTGGGTAAAGTATACCAAGCAGGGAATGGAATAGAGACCAACGCCGAGAAATGATGAGAGCGTTGTACGTGGTGTGTGTGTGTGCGTTTCGTATTTTCGTTTGGATAACAGATACACACATATATGGCTAACTAAACAAATTAAGTGGCAAAAGTACAGTTTAGGAGAGCATGGTGTTACCCCTAACCTCGCAAACGTTGGTATATTTTTGTGATGTACATGTAGCTATGGCTGACTATAAACTAAGGCATAAGCATGTTCGTACAAGTCTGTACCAGCAACTTAATAGCATTTAGCACAAGACAGTGGAACCCAGGCCTAATACTACCCAATAAAATAAGACCACCCCAGAATTTAAGACCACTTTTAGACGATCAGGAGTTGCACACTAGTGCTATATTGTTTGAGAATTAAAAACCGCATCAGAATAGTAAGACCACCCTTGCATCAACCATGGGCAATTTTATGTCTGGGATTCATCTGTTCTTCAACCTACCTTGGTTCCACACAGAAATGTACAAGTCTCGCAATGGCAACCAGGATCAGAATCCCGCCCAGACCAAAACAAATTATGCCCGCTGAAAAAAAAAACAATGATTAAATACATGTACATTTCAAATTTATGTAAGCTTTCTGTTATGCATGAAACGACGAAATGCAACTTTATAGGATGCATGAAAGAAGAAACTGATACCCCTATGTTGATGCACTGAATGCCTACCTTTTCTGATAGGGCGTCTTAGGAATTACCAAATCATATGCAAACTTGTTATGTATCCTAATGCAGTACACGATGTCCTTTTTTTGCACGTACTTACCTAACATATAGGGATCAAGAAGTGGACTGTCGGCCATGTTATCGTCTCAAACCCTGGCCTGCAAGATCAGATCGAAGACAGTTTCCATGACGAGCAGCTACTGCAGCAACCCGGCATCTTTTTGTTTTGCCTCAAACCTCTCGAGCCAACGTGTCTTTCTCCTATTATTTTTCCTATCACCAGTTGACTGAAAGCGCACTTCCCTCTCCAAATCAACTTTCTTTGCCTTGCAAATAGATAAATATAGAGATGGAGTCTCCGTCAGCAATCCAGCGTGTGTTGATATCCTCTCGGACTGCTATAAATCGTGGAGAAATGATCCCGTTATTCCGTGGCTTGGTTGTGTAAGGGTTGCAGCCACTGGCCTACAGTGTTCTGCTGTTCTTTGAGTACCCACTGCCTAGTCAGGCACCGTGACGGAGCGGTTCCAGCCTCCCTAAACAGACAATGCCAGTCCGGGCAATCGATCCGGTACAGGAAGGTGCCGGTGTGGGGGCCAATCCATCAATTCTACCACAGGCTCTGGAGACAGCGCGCATATTAATAACGGAGGTACATATTGCTGGTCATAGCTGACAATAGGCCTTCAAGAGAAACGCACCTGGTGGACATGTGAATTCGCGCAAACGTAAAATATATAGTACTCCCTGCACTCAGATAGTTCAGCTTAAATTGCTACGCGCATGTTTCTACATGTTTCGGTTTAATTATTAATAAACATGCATCAGATCCGCATCTGGCACTTTCTTCCCATGAAGTCATCCAATTTACTGACCCATCTAGACGGCTGCGATATGTCCAGCATTCATTAATAATATTCGGTCGTCATTAACATCAAACATTTTAACATGAAAATATATTTCGCGCCATTACAATTATTTTAAAACGCTATATCCAGCCAGTTTATTTTTGAAAGAAACTCCCTAGGTAACACTAAAATCAATAAATGTGCGCGACTAAACGTAATTTGCGACACTATGACAGTCCTTAAACTGTAGCCAAGCCCTGTAGTACACAATTGGCAGGTGTGGTAACTGCAAGTTCATCACTATAATGTAAAGTGTCAACATCTCACCATAACTCATTTCTGCCACATTATTAATTAAATTAAATTTAAAAATATAAAAGCATTTGTGAATGGATGAATAAATTACCCCTTCTGTTAAAAGGTTTGTCAAACAACTGTACAATTTTTCACTCAGCGATATGTTCTAGTGGCAGTTGCTAAAAGCAAGGACGCCATCAATATAGGGTTTTTTGCTAAAAGTCTCTGTTCAGCTTGAGGGCAGAATGGACGAAAGACTTTTAGACGCGGTTTCTGGAGATAACGGATGAAAAATGTTAGACGAGGGACTTGCTGGTTTCAGTGTGACCACATGTCATTTACGAGTGAAAGACTCCGATTACAGTCGCTGGTTTCCGGTGCAGGTTCCCTGCGTTATATTGAGGGTGTGCTAAAAGCCTTGTATTCTTTGGGAGCGGATGGTCAGTGTCTGATCAACACAACATTGTTTTGGCATAAAGAACACCCCATATGGAAGTGTGCATGTTAATTACAGGGAACCTATTGTTTTTTTTTTGTTTTTTTTTTGACTTGCAATTAATTGATTGATTGGGATGAGCATTGTTCATGTCTGAAAGCCAGATGACTGGCTGGAATTTGGCATGAGTGATGGAAGCCAGATAATAGGATGGCACGGGGCAGATCCATGTTTAAATGAATCCAAGATGGCCTTTCTTGGTTTCCAGGTCACATGTCAGGGTCAAGATTATGCGTAAAATTTTCATTTTGGTCTGTTATAGCTGGATTCATGTTCAAATGAGCCCAAAACGCCACTTCTTTGTCTCCAGGCCAGCTCTTTTGCGCCATGTTTGCTCATGGCCTCGGAGGGTCATGGTCAAAGTCATGGGGCGAAAATCTTTCTTTTGACCTGTGCCACCTAAATCCATGTTTACGCGAAAGCAATATGTCTCTTCTTGGTCCACAGCACCAAATTCGTTTTGGCTTCATTTTTTTCCCATGACCTTGAAAGGTCATTGTCAAAGTCATGAGTCACAAATCTACCCTTTGGCCTGTACCATCCATCCCATGCTCAGATTGCCTGAAATGTGAAATTTAAAAAACGAACAGAGAAATAGATATCTTTACTGGAAAAAAGTAGATGGGACTGGCAAAAAGGAAAGAGGAAATATGAATAGGTAAACAACTTCACAGACCTCGCACGCTCTTTGGAGCACTGTTAAATGTTATCAAAACAGTCGCCCCATCCAATCCCTCAGTTTATAATAGTCCACTGTGGTCATGAAATGATTCGTCATTACAGCAATCACTGAATATTAAGCTAAAAGTGTTATTTGGTACAATATAGTGTGGCGTCCGCGGCGTCGGTCCGCCCCTGGGCGGTTGTCTAGGGGTAGTCTGTGTCGGGCGGACCGGTCGACGACGTCACGGACTGAGGGAACGCTGCTTGACGCTCTAT
>JAAUYG010201544.1_pt1 | contig 11827 bp, 9 predicted proteins | sample 7278091 | NCBI WGS metagenome assembly JAAUYG01 (sample SAMN14350201, study PRJNA611818) | marine sediment metagenome | isolation source: surface marine sediment (0.6m) | place: French Polynesia: Moorea | collected 2018-08 | reverse complement strand
AGTAGTAGTAGTAGTAGTAGTAGTAGTAGTAGTAGTAGTAGTAGTAGTAGTAGTAGTAGTAGTAGTAGTAGTAGTAGCAATAGCAGTAGCAGTAGTAGTAATTTATTTTCAAATGGCACAGTTCACATATATACTGATTTCACAAAGAAAGTATAAATATGCGTACAATCTGTGGTATCTCATCATAGCCACGAGTTGTTGCAGCTGATATATTACACTTTCATGTAATACTAAAAACTGACGTGCTGTCGATGAGACCCAATCAAAAAAAAAAAAAAAAGGAAAGAAATAGAAAATAAACGAAAATAAATAAGAAAGAGGGCATAGTAATGATGAACGAAACTACAGAAAAAAAGTCATACCATTGAAAACACATTCACGTGTACAATTAGTTACGAAACACAGTTCACGCACGAGATAACAAAATAATCTCTGTGTAATTAACATGACGCCCTATAGGCCCTATGAGTGAAAATTTCAAAATGCTACTCCTCTTGCAGTTTTCAACCGATTTTAGGCAATCTTCACGATAAATGGTGATGGGAGAATACTGGCTATTAAATATCTTAGCGATGTGCCATTTATTAAAAACTTGATGGGACTTGATACTTTTCTTAGCACAGGACCATATGGGGCTGGAAATTTCAAAACGTTAGGTCTACATTTTTCATCTGATTTCACATACATGTACCCTAGTGATGGGGGAAACTGGGCTATTTTTATTTGTTGGTAATCTGCCAGTTATAAAGAATATTATGGGGCTTTGGCATTCTTTACACTTGAAGGGAGTTGGAAATCCTAAGATGTGAAATATCTTGCGAAGGCTAATCTTAGAGTGAAAAGCGAAAATTTGGAACACGGTGTTGTGTCATGAAGTACGTATGTTGGTACTTTTCATGTGAGCTTGGTCAAGGTCAGTTTGGGGAAGTGGAATCTGTATTTTCGTGGAATCTGTATTTTCCACGGAGGGTCCGAGAGGCTATCCACATCAGGAGACAGCGACCGGAGATGAATAGGGATGCATGCATGGGGGCCTTGAACTGCCTCACATTTACGACGGCGTATTGATTGCAGCACCACCTAGCAGTAGTGAGTAGAGACGCCAACAGTCAGTCTGAGGAAATTCCCTGAACAGAGTGGACGAAAGTCTTACAATAAGGAGAACCAAACCACTGTTTGTGACAAATGAACTCTCTCGTTTTGTTATCCTACCAAACTGATGAATCTCTTTGGAAATTTATGAATTATTATATAAAATCTAAATGTCTCTGAAAGTTTTTGTGGATGCGAAGGTTGTGCAACAAAACAATATATGCATATTAAACAATTCAAGTATGTTTAACTATGCAGCAGTCCCTGCATTTTAATACTACCCAATAACTAGTCATAAAAAAGTCTTAAATTGAAGTCTAAAAGTGGAGAGATATTTATAATTATTAAAAGTATAAAAGTGGTGCCACTGATAGGTAGTCTTAAAGATAGAGGAGTCCTAAATGGCAAGAACCAACCACTGTATACATGTGAGGCTGCAGACCCACAAGAACGGTACATTTCAGGAGCAATAGACACCTACCCCAGTCAGAGCTCCCCTAAAGGGCCTGGGCCTCGCAGATGGGACCTTGGAAGGGCCCTGATAATATTGATCCCCTGAACTCAATTTCAAACCCTAATTCTTTGCCGTGGGGCTGCAGACATATGGGACCAGCAAATTTATGCTACATGACTCGTACATACATGCTTTGTATCACAAAAGACCATATTGTTTTATATTCTTGACTCTAAGACTGTGGTTTGGAATGTTCCAGAATACCAGTGTTTAACTTGACTATTAGATCCACCATCTCCACATCTGATAAACTTATACTCTTTTTCTTTTTTTTTATAGGTTTTACTGCTGGAAGACGAGTATATGGGTGATAATTATCATTCGCAGGCGTGAATAGAGTTTACTGTATGACCAGACCCGAACGTAACCAAGCCAGCCTTGTATCGTCAATCAATAAATGTTTTCTTGTGTTGCAGTTGTCCATGGAAAGCACTAAAACCCACACAGTTTCTGACGATGAAAGGTTACAACCCAGCGCACAGAGCATAGAAAAGTTTATTTTAAAATACCTATTTTATCTGGGGAGACTTATTTTACTAATTGGATTTGGAAAATTATTGAACTATGACTGAGTTTCTTTGTTTGCTTTTTGGAGTTCGTGGTGTGGTCTTGTTGTTCGTGGGTCTTTTTATCTGGTGTTAACTTTATACTGTGTTGTTTTATTGGGTTTTTTTATTGAGGATTTCTGCATGTTTTGTCAGGTTAACATTAACCAGGATGTCTGGGTTTACTCACAAAAAGAGAAAATCAGTTGTTCTGTTTCTAAGCTTCATAGTCAATTCCATGGCAAAAACAAAATATTATCATGATTATGTATGCATTAACAGTTCAAGTAAACGTTTTATTTTTACCAAAGAGTTTAGTGGGATTTTATTCCTTCCAAGGACAACTGTTTCACATGTAAATTAATTCATTACTAGCATGATTAGAGCACTACTTTTGTAAATTTAAGCAGAATTTCTGTAAAATTTAGTAATTCCAAAACACTGCCTTACTTGTAGCTAGTACAAGTCACAATCAATGCATATTTTTGGACTGCACCAAAAATAAGATCTGTGTATTTGGACATTGAAGGCATCTGTGCTGGATGTGACTAAATTTCTTTTGAATTACATGTACATAGTACAGTGTACTGTAGAAGTTCCTCATCCAGACTGTAGAAGTAGGTGCTCCAATTACAATTACATTATCAATCTTTAGATTCGTAATTCCTAAGACCACGTCAAACCAAAACTGGCGACAGACATGAACTTAGTCTTGTATATATTTCATTATTTTAAATTGCATATTTCAAGTTACAAATGTACACCATGCACACTGTGCAACACAAACATCTCATGAAGCTTGACAAAAGCTACATGTACACATGATGTACATGTACATGTGTACATCAGGTGTGACATTTTAAACAGCAGGACCGAAAATTTTTTGGCAGCCAATACAGAAGTACCTGGGCTGGTAACACGGGTAAGGTCCCCAAACTATTTAAGTCTTAAAGTTTGACTTAAGCAAGCCAGATTCTCAACCAGTCACACTGCTCAGATTGGTGACTTAAATCAAAGCTTAGACTTAAGGATTTTTGACAATTCCACCCCTGGCTTGAACTACTTCCCTATTGGCATGAAAATCAGTCTGTCAAGACAGGTTTTCTTGGCGACAAATTGCAGATTCAATTACGGCGAAATGTTGGACCATCTGCCAGCGAAATGTTGGACCATCTGGTCCATCTGTCATCTTGATTGGACATGTTACATGTATGTGTTTGGCGAAAGCAAAATACTTGATAGATCAACAAACATTTGACTTAAAAATTTGAAATTGCAGAGTGAAGATATATCACAGCCCTCGGCCCTATACAATTGATAAATTGTTGAGTTAATTAAAAGGCTAGGCAGATGTATCTGGGAAGAAAACAACTAAACATGTAACTGTGCAAAAAATAACTAGCAAAAAAGTGAAAAATATATCACTGTATTGCAGCCACAAGGTAAATACTAGCGATTAGGACATAAACAGTGTGGAAGTTAACTTTTCGACCGCCTGAGCATTATAGGGGTACACATGGGCTATGAATATGGGCCGATTTGAGTTCATTTTTTAACAGAACTGGGAATTGTAGATCATTATTTAAGACCCCTATCTGAATCGTATATCAATCTTTAACAGCCATGGATCCGCAGATCAGAATTTAACAGCAACTCCAAGCTGCGGATCATTATTTTAGTGAGGGACTGGCTCATCAGATCGTAGTTTTATAAGTGGGCTGGCTCATGAATCAGCAGTTAGCAGGGGCATCAAATCTTTAGTGAAGAGTGCAGATCGTGACTCGCAAGATAAGAATTTGGTCGATTTGCTAGATCAATTTGCCAAAACGGCCGGTTCGCGCGATTCAGTTGATATGATTTTAACCCAGGTGTACCCCTCATTAAGACCACCTCAGAATTAAGACCACTTCACAGCAGTCCCAAGTCTGTATTTTCAATATGTAATACATGTTCAGTCTCAAAATCAGACCACCTTACAATTAAGACCATTTTATGATAGTCCCGTGGATATGCTTAAACATTTCAATATATATGTACATGTAGCTGTGTAATCATATGAGCATCTGTTTGATTTGCTTGAAATTGCTTCACTGTTGGCTTAATTAGGGCACAGGAAGCCGGGGTTCAATCTCGGCTGTCAGCAACGTGCATTTGATCTGTTATACATTTAAGTTTATTAAAACGTGGCTCACTCACCTGTCACGAGATCTAGTTTTCTGTTTCTTACCAACTTTTAATATTTAAAGAGGTTCACAAAATCTACAGGATGTAACAGGTCTGCGAGATGAACAGCCAAAGACTAAAGCTGACATGGGCCACGTGTTTGCTTAGTATTATTGATCTGTCTCCACTTGCTCATACATCATGTATTGCTTCCAGGTAAAGTTTCCCTGGAAATAGTATTCACCACCAAATAACTGAAACCAAACATTGATGAATTGTTTCCCAACACTGTCCAGCCTGCATCTGCCTGTGACCCATGCACATCATTGCTCTAGACTACCATCTTAGCACATATTTTTCCAGGAAATGAACTGTCAAGTTGAAATTGAAGAGCACCTGGGTGAAACTTCAGTATGTGCACCGCAGCGCTGTACAATCTGTGACATATCAGTTTCTTATAAAGAAGCAAAATTATCATGGGTTTTTTTTTTGCTCAATTAACTCGAATTTACTTGCCATTATCCTCCAGCCTGAACCTCTTGTTCGCAAACTGACCTTTTGGTGCAGTATTAAAAAAACTAATCATTTTTTTCAACCACACCCCCCCCCCCCCAAATAATAGATAACCTGCTATTACAGTAACTCTATATCCATCTTCCACTACCAGAGCCTTGCGGCGCAGAGTCAAACCGAAGATAGCCTGATCCATAGCAGTTACAGCGAGGGTTACCTCTCCTCTTGCAGCCTGAGTGAAACTGCCCTATTATCACCCACCCTTGGTCTTACCCTCTCTGCGTCCACCCCTTCCGTACCTACCCAGTCCCCTGTTGCCGAGGTAACACGCCCGAGCTACAAAGTCTGGATCTGATGAAATCTAACCCTTCAGCGTTCCCCATTTCACTACTAACAGCTTGGGATTGGGCTGACTACAGGTGCTTACCACTTTTTTACTCCTTTGAGATTTTAACAGAAAACTTAATCTTTAACGGTTGAATAACAAATTGAAGACAACTAGGTTACTATTGGATTTGCAACGAGATAGGTGCCATAATGTATTCAGATGACTAGATAGTAGAATTTTGTCAGATAACCATGATAACAGTGTTCCATTTCCATGGTTCCAATGGTACAGGTTTAACATAAACAGTAATGTTCGCATTTTGTAGAATCAATTGCTTTTACTTGCATCTTCATCATGTTCATGTGACATCCTGAAGCTACTACATACACGCAGCTTAATTGTCATTAGCAGCTGTGTGTTTATACAGTATAACTGTAGTAAACAAATTAAATCTTTCCTGTAAATACCAGTTTGGGTTTAACTAGAACTTTACATTCTTGCTTTTGCAACCAAGCTGCCGACTGCAGTAATTTAACACACATGTAGTTGTACATTAATTCCTTTGATTGCATCTCTTATGTACTTTCCCCTGCCACATTTACATCAACATGCAGCTTGCGTGTTTATGATGTACATGTATAATTAGTCATTTGTTATACCTTGTCACTATGTATGTTTGCAATAGGCATGACTTACTTGTTCCATTAGACACCTGTTACTAATAAGTGCTCTTTTGACAAATATTCAACTCTGAAATGCAACTTTCTCAGAACTGTTGGTTGTTTAAATTTATGTGTAAATTTAGAAATAGCTTTTTACTTATTTTCCAAATTTTAACTTCATTTTCATTGTGGCTTTGGTCTTTGTTCTGTCATTGCTGTATTAAATTGTTTTAAAATGTTCTATATAAATCCAAGTTTTTGTTTAGAATATCTATTCACTTCACACATTTAAATTAGCATGCCGGTAATGGCATAGTATTACCAATAATGTTTTGCAGCTGTTTATCAAAATGTACAGGTATTCTTTGTGTACCAAAGTATATGTACCAAACTCAGATTTTCCAAATTTTAGGTCTGAACTTTTTGTTGAATACATGTCCATTTACTTGTCAACAGTAGTGTGTTTGTAATTAACGGTGGTCTGTTTAATATGTATAACGTTTTGTCGTTTATATTTTCAGATGCTTTCGGACTCCATGATGAGTGTACGCTTGTGACAGTTTGACTTATAGTGCTTTAACGTGTGTTGAAAACCAGGATAGATGTACATTGTATCTCTACCAATGGTTTGTTGTATGAAAATTATGCTCTGCCCAGATCAAAACCACTTTGAGTATGTTTCTCCTATGTATGCATGCTAATGAGTTCACAAGTTCAAAATTATTACTGTTGTTACATTAAAGGATTAAGCATTATTAAGTAGTGATGCAGAAATATAAAGTAAGTATAAGCCTAACTGTATGCTCGCGGTTGAGCATGTAAAGTATTAAGTAATACTGAAACATCCCAAAAAGGACTTAATGTACCGTAAGTCTGCTTGCTAAACACTAGGCAACTATTGTTTTTTCCATGCTTAAGATGACTTTATCACAAACTTACACGCTATTTCAAACATACGGAAAATACAATGGTTGCCAAGGTGATTGGTAGATTTAAGTCAGTTTTGAACTGCAGATTTTTCGGGTCTACTGAGCCCAGTACTTTGCAACAGTAACAATGTCATAGTGGTGCAAGTGAAGGATGGTTAATATTCATCAGATGATTAATATTCATGAGGGAAAGTATACAAGTATGACTGTTTGCTGTTGAAAGTGAGTTGTATTACCAGCATGTACTAGTGATGTAGGTAAAAGTTGTGCTTTGCGCAAGCAGCTGGTGAATAAAATCAGTTACTATAGCCAAATTGAAATATATATCAAATGCAGCGAATAGAAGCAAAGAGAAGTGAATATTAAATAATGTGCATAAAATAAGGAACTCGTGTAGACTTGTTAAGTAAAATTTTGCATCACTTTGTGCAGTTTTTGTACTTGATCTTGTAACTATAAATTGCCAGTGCTTATAAAATGTGTGGTGTTTTTATCATAATTATGGTAATACCCATCTGTGTCAGAACGTTTTGACTATTTTAAGATGCCAGTGATTGACAAACAGGGCCATCGTGCAAACACTACATGTACCAATTATGGAACGCTATCAGCTCTGTATAGAGATATCCAGATTCTGGGACCAAATGGTTTGCCTTCAGTATGGTAACTAATCTGTGATAGTTAAACTGCTGTACGACTGTGTCACAATTTCAGTTATTATGGTTTCTTCGGCAACTGGAAGCAAGCTTGAATCTCAGGGGCTTTGCCAGAAGTGATTGATGAACATTAAACCAAATAGTGAGGAATAATTTACTACATATAGTAATACCATTTCAGCATCAGAATGGTAACTGCATACTGTAGCAAGTATAGCTTGGAATCAGTCACATACATGTGCATGTATGGTACACTCTTTATGGAAACATGTAGTTAATTCATGCGCTTGTGAACATTTATTGAAAAAAATTCACAAATGGATCTATCTACTTTTAATGGAGTTTTCTACAATTTCCAGTTAAGGTCACAGCTCTTTGTGGTGGGTGTTATTGTAACAAATGTGTAAAATGGGGAGTCGCTTCATGACATGTGGTTGATGACTCAGTTCATAACGCACAAAATCATCAAACAAAACTAACAGTTTTCTCTCTATACTCATGCTTCGATCCCTGATATCTGAGCACTGTCTTTTCTCTTGTCATTCCCAAACCTGCATGTATTCTCATTGTCAATTTGTGTATAAGACCTTATCTCATTTTCTACCTTTTGTTTCTTGTATATTGTACATAATCATGTAAGTTATATCATTAGTTGAGGCCATGTACATCGTATATCATGTTCCATGTAGGCGACACTGTTTGCCATGATGTATGCAGGTTATCTAGTACATGTACACGATTGTATATTATCACATGCCATGCATACAATGATGATTATCGCATACAATGAAACCAAGTGGTTAAGTGGTTCTGCCACAGTTTTCATGGTAAAGCCAACATTGACAGACCACTTTTATTTTGCGGAAACTTATTTTTTTCTTGCAGGAAGGTGGTCTGGAGGATAGGTTTTGATGCATTGGTACATGTATTGGTAATTCTGCGACCGATTTACATTTATGTATCACAGCCCTACAGTAGCTTGTAATAACTACTTGTAAATAGCAGATCGTGTTCATTCATGTTTTTGTCATGCTTTGCTGCACATGCTGCAAGTAGGGTTCAAGGGAGAGCCAACTCAGGATAAAACATGTACCTGCAATGTTCACACTTGTTCAAGTTAGGGTAATATATAGTAGAGCTTGTAACAGCCATGTATACGATGTATGTAAATTCGTTTTAGATTTAGCTCCTAACATATACAGCTGTTTTGGTTTAATAGGATCTTACAGAGGTTTGTCCAAACTGTTACGATTAAATTGCACCCATATGCATGTCTTCATTTGTGTCTGAGTTGCCACAGCTCCTTAAAATCCATGAAAATGTATAATTTCGGAATTGGAAAAAAAATAAGTACTGAAAAGGCCTTAAATTATGTGATATGTTCTTAAACGTTACAAACTTATGATTATTTTGCCTTATATGCCTTTCTGGTCTATGTCATAATGGGACACAACATTTTGGGATTAAGAAACTTCATTTGGACCAAATACAATGTAGTGTCCTCATTCACTTTAACCATATCATAATCCTGGGCATGTGTATTGCCCTAGAAATGCAGTATATACAGTGGATAGGTCTTGAAAGGGCTGCAACAGGTCATGAAAATTCCTTTAAATTAAAAAGTTTTATAATAAAGATTAGCTGCTAGACTGTGGGAACTGTGTATTCCTGTTGCAAACTTTTTAAGGAAAAAATGCAATGCTAAGCTTGCCACGTACATGTACATGAGTGCATACAGTTACAGCAGATACGTGTGCCTGGTTGTGAAGGAAATAGATACATTTGACCCAAAGAGCCCATGCAAACTCTTGGCTTACAGTCCAGGCCTTTTACCCAAGCATACATGTATTGATAATACAGTCTTGTCTCTAAGGTCACTAGTGGGACCAGAAAAAATGGTGTTTTATAAGACAGGTGGTCTTAAATAAAGGACCAGTAATAAACCAGCTGGTAATTTCTGACAAAATCACAAAATTAAAAAATTACATGGTCTTAAAATAGAGGGTTGTTAAATAGAGGGCGTGCTCTAAAGAGCGAAGAGCACGGGTCAGTTCGCTTACGGCCAGGGCCTTTACTGAAAGTATACTCACAACATGGAAATTTGCTTTTATTGTGACTTGTACCAATCATAGCATTATTATTTCTTCACAAAGATTTGCTGTTGTCATTATTGAATGAAAATATTAGTTTTAAAGGATTTTATACATTCTCAGTAATTTGCAAGTGTCAGGTATTTGCCCGTTTTGTTCATTATTCCGCTCAGTTTCATGTGCATTACTTTTACCGTTTTACATGTATGTTGAAATGACGTAAGTTTTCAAAAATTGGGGCATTTAAAGAGCCATTTGCTCTTTGCTAAGAAGAGCCAGTGAAATTTTTGTTGTGTACATTACCTTGTATCAGCTTCTCTATTTTTGTAAAATACTCATAAAAAAAATTGCCAATATCGAAGCACAAATCGAATCAGGCCCTAGTTTAGAACAGTCCGGTTGGTGGTCTTAATTCAAAGATTCTACTGTGCCAGTATGTTCACATCATGGAAAATCATTAGGTATTTGTATTAAAAATAAAATAGTACCGTACATGCTGACATTGTACACGTACATACAGTGTGTTTGCAGTTGAAGCACTTTAATTGGTGCTTCGTACAGTACATAATTCAAGGACCTGCAGATAGAATGGTGGGAAAATTTCATGAATCTTAAATTGTAAAGTACTATGGTAATTATCTTTTATGTATTAGATTAGCAAGGCTGTATGTTAATGAAGTTAGTACTGGGTAATGCACGATAGACTTTCTGATGAAATATCTGAATGCATTGGGATATAAATTTAAAAAAAATAGACTTATGGCATTTTTGTATTGGTTTTGGCATGAAATAAACCTACTCCATTCAATGGTTTTGCTTATGTTGGTGTGACATTACAGTGTATCATGCACTGCATCCCTTGTTCCTTCCTTATAAATTTTAGTAGCCATTCCTTGCCTCCCCCCCCCCCTGCCCCCCCCCCCAAAAGACCACACTCACATAAACAGAAACAATAGTTTCAATGGGTATGCTCAGTTGTACAGACTTTGCCCTGGTATCTTCCTCAGTAGGTCATTCTGAGAAAGCTGTTTACGTGGGGAGGGGACTTGGGATAATGGTAATGTAGTGGCAGCAGGTAGCATCATAAGTTGTGGGTACAGTTGAAATTGACATACAGCTGCAATATTTTCATAGTTGACCTGCTGGTGACTAATCATGTGACAGGGCCACTAATAGAATATCTTACCAGTAACCAGGAAGTTACATGGACTTTCATCTTGAAATTCACAGTGAATAAACATTTGTTTTTGTTTATTGATAGAAGCATACATGTACAATTCAACATATCGGTGATATACACAGTACAACGTGTTTTATATTTCCGAGAACAATATACAATACATGCAACACAGTTACATGTAAATTTAGCCCCCAACATAACGTCCCATTATTTCCATCACTTCACAATGCAAAGTTTTTGATAAATGGCAAATTTTAAACTATTGTTTACTCATGACGTTTGCGTAAAGAACTGCATGCTTACATGCAGAGCATGTCCCTAAACTGGAATCCTTCAGCGCACTGCATGTGTTAGCTACATGTCTCTTAAATAATGCTAGTGCCATACTCGTAGTTATCATGTTAAAGTAAATAGTATTCATGTTCTACATATATGTAGTTAGTAAATATTAGCCTATCTTAAATAGTGACACAAGTGATACATAGTGACTACCATTCAAACAAAACTTTTTAAACCTGCCAAAGATTGGAGCAGCGGCCCATGCTGTCACTTCTGTTAAAAATTCACCGTGAAAATCGACGTGTAATGATTTCCTAAAGGTCCAAGGTCCAGTTTCTCGAAAAATCTTAAGTCTAGAAAGGGACTTAAATTCACTAATCACCATAGTAACCATTGTCTTTTCCATGGTTCACTAGAGGACTTAAGATTTTTTGAGAAACTGGAACTTGGACAATCTTGTGCCTCACTCCTCCCACAATTCCATCTGCTGAAAAAAAAGAAGAAAGAAAAGGCATTGTGTAAATAATTTCTGTGGATATCTATAGTATCTATAGCAATGCGAAACTTACTACATGTAGTACAATTAAGCTGTATACCATGTCACATATTTTTGCCACTGCAAACTTTTCCTTCTCCAAAGAAAATTTCCAGCACAAAAAACACCGGAGCCCGGCCATTGGCTTCCGACGCAAAGTAGTACACTACATTTACACCAATTTTAAGCAAAAAATGTTTGATTTTAAGCAAAAAATGTTAGATTTTAAGCCAAAAAATGTAAGAAAACTGACATGGAATTAATGATATCAGGCAACGTTTTGGACAGAGTAAATCAGACAAAGTTTCTAGGCTTTATAATTGATGAACAGCTTAATTGGT
>JAAUYG010018108.1_pt1 | contig 11828 bp, 10 predicted proteins | sample 7278091 | NCBI WGS metagenome assembly JAAUYG01 (sample SAMN14350201, study PRJNA611818) | marine sediment metagenome | isolation source: surface marine sediment (0.6m) | place: French Polynesia: Moorea | collected 2018-08 | reverse complement strand
GCGGCTTCATCCGTCAGTGTTGCTGGACTGTCTGCCAAACGGTGGTGAACATAACGTCTTCTATCTCCCACGTTACGTTCGCACCCCAAAATGGCCATTTTCTTTAGAATAAGCGCTTTTTCCCGCAGAACGCCCTATGAGACCTGACTAAATATTTTCTGCCGCACAGCTATATTCACACCCCGATTTGGGCAAGAAAAGGCATGTTATCTCAACAATATTTTTTTGTTAATTCCATAATCTCTGCATGGTGCAGGGAGTAAACTCCGCCCAGGATATTGACTAGAAATTTTGGGAACAGAAGTGGAAAGGACTGTCCATTCAGGATAAAAAGCTTTATTCTTGCGGAAACAAAAGGAACAACAATTGTCTTTCGGAAACAGTTGCGTTTGACTGTACTCGTGCAGGGATGGGTTTCATTCCTGTGCAGGAAGCGAAATTCTGGGTTTTTTGAAAAGCAAAAACCCAATGTCTTGTGACTGAACAGCGCCAAAACTTCCTGAAGATCCACCAATCCTTGTGACTATGATTTCCTCCTTTCTTGAAAGAGGATGAAAAAGCTTGGAACTGCAAACATTTTCCACATTGTGGCTGGCTGACATCTCTTTTGCCAACGATAGTGCTGACGACTTCGACTCATTTTGCCTTTTGCAGTCCATCTCTATGCAGCTGTTGGTGCGCACATTTGCCCAATAGTTGGTGGGCCGTCCCACAGAGTTCCAGAGGAAAGTAAATGCAGCTTCGTAACGGCTCAAAGTCGCAGTGAAGCTGGACTATTCCCGTTCCAGCAGTCCTGCGCGCAATACCACTCCGCGCATCTGCAGTTGTCGTTTTCCTGCACCTGACGCACCAAGACGAAAACCCGCGAGGAAACGTGTCGTCCGTCATTTACGCCCATCACAGTTTGGATTCTTGCTTCTCGTTCAAGACACAAAAGTGAGTAAATACTTTGGATGTTGCTTGGAGACAAAAAAGGAAAGAGATTAGTCTTTCAGACTGTGCCCGAGTTCTGTTCACTTAGATTGAATATGTGCTCTTATGCTTCATTGGCGATTTACCAAACTTGCACGATGTGGACTTTATGCCTGGCGAAAGATAGCATGCGCCGAATAACCTTGCAGAGCCGTTTTGACTGTTCAATAAACTGTGGACTGCGCGCTGGACTGAGCACCAAAGATCTGAAGTTTCTCTTGCCATGTTGTGACACAGCAATCTTCAGAATATGCCTATGACCCGAAGAAAAGATCAGAAGCAATTCAAAACAGAAGGAGCAGATTCTCTTGACAGTAATTTGGTAAGTTTTGAGGCTCAAGACGGCTTCAGTCAGCTGACTCTGTGCTTATGAAGTGAGTGGATTGAGGAAAATACTTCTTGAGAAGAAAATCTGTCCAAAACTGTCTCCCAACTGAGAGGTACAAGAGGCTGATTGAAGGAGCAGAGCGCTTTGCTTTTGGTGTTGCTGCACTTTCATCCGACAGTGAAACTGCACTTTCATCCCTAGTGGTTTGAACCGAGGTGATATCCAGTGAACTGGAAAAGCTAATGTTAGCAAGAGGAGAGTTTTGAGGGGCTAAACTTGCTGAAGTATTTCAGGCTTTGAAGGATTATTTTTGCTTTCCATAGTTGACAGAAACATGATCTCCACCGTCTTTGGTTTGCAGGTCAGTCGAGTTGTTCATTTATGTGGCTTTGACCTGGCACCTTTTTGCATCAGTTCTTTCTTTCCTTTTGACAATTTGGTTCAGAGCCACTGTTGTGCAGAACTGATTGAAAAGTGTGTGTGAAAAGGTGTTCATTTTTGCTCGTGACTGAAGGAGTAAAAAAGAAATTATGTGTGGCTCAAAGTTTGAATACTTAACGATTTTTCTTGAGCTGGCAGAGGTACGCTCGTCCAGAAGACACATGATGTACCCACTGCAAACCGATTCAGACGTTCAATTTCTCGGCACTCGTCGCTGGGGCCCAAAGCGTGAAGCCACTCAGTTGTAGTTGACAAGAACAAAGTGAAATTACTGGTGGACAACAGCACATAGCTCCCTGGATTTGCATGTGAATCCTGATGCCGCGTAATTTCTGTTCCTGGAAAGAAAATTTGACCTGCTTGCCTGCAAACCCTTCATGAACTTTTTCTGCGAAGACCATTCGCACCAGCCCGTTTTTTTAAACAAAAGCTGGAGTGATGACAGTTGCTGGTGAATCTCGCATTTGAATTCAGCTGTTTGAGAGAAGTTGGGGACATTAGCAAGGGTGGATTAGTAGATTTTGCGTACGAGTCAGGAGGGCGGATAGTTACCGGTGGTTCCAGGAGTTTCCAATGGAAGGGAGAGGAACTTGATTTGTCCGCAAGTGAATTTATCTGCAGAAGATAAAATTCCGTGTCCCATCCTATCACGAGACACTAAAAACAGAGTGAAATGAAATTATTACAACACAAAACGGCACATAAACACGTGATTCTTGGACACGTGCTGAAAGGCATGAAAATTATTGGCGAACAGCTGGATTCATCAGCTGACCAGATTGGACAGAGAAACGTGGAAACCAAAAAGAAACCCAAGTTTGAGTTCTTTCCCAAATTGAAATAGGCTGCCTGAAACGTCAAATAATTTGGCAGCTTTCTTTTTCAGATTGGATGCAGACCCAAAGTGCCGCAGGATTAATGATCACATGACAGCCAGGACACTCTCGGGCCGGAACGGAAGACTGAGCACGCCCAGGACAAATGACCACTGGATTCTGCCCCTGTCATGTCCCGTACAACACATGGGCCCAGTTCCTCGGCTTACTGTAATTCCGCCTGAACCAGGAATAAAAATGACTCTGCTTCCATGGACGCTGGTTTCATATAGATGTGTGGGCAACAGTCCAGGACATTTGCATTAATGTGAGTGGCACCTATACAAAGCTATTTGTGGTTGCTGCGAGGTTTTAGCGGACACGACTGTAAGCAGGAAGATTGCAGGATCGCGTGCAGGACAGCATGGTTGTCAGCGCCGCTCTGGGGAAATGGGCCAAAGTGTATCACCGGGTCGCAGCGGCCGGGGTGCTCGTGCTGATGGTCAGCTGGGTGACGGCCGGTCCGGGAGGGGACGCCTCCGACGTCAGCCGGCGTGTCACCAAACGCCGAGTGGCGCGCATGGACGGAGACATTGTCCTCGGTGCGCTCTTTCCGGTGCACAGGCAACCCCAGATGAAGCACGCCTTCACCCGCCAGTGCGGACCCATCTGGGAGCAATACGGCATGCACAGGATTGAAGTGTTCCTCAAAACCCTGGATGAAATCAACAACAATCCAGACCTACTACCTAACGTAAAACTGGGCTGCGACATACGGGACTCGTGCTGGTATCCACCAGTTGCCCTCGAGCAGAGCATAGACTTTATCAAGAACTCCATTGCAAGTCTGGAGGCCAAGAAGAACCTATCCAACCAGCAGGACCTGCGATGCGGGAAAACCTATGACAAACCCATTGCTGGACTGATTGGTCCCGGGTCAAGCACAGTGACCATCCAGGTGCAGAACTTACTGTCCCTGTTCCAGATCCCACAGATCGGATACTCGGCCACCAGCAAGGACTTGAGTGACAAGAGTCTGTATGAGTACTTCCTGCGGGTTGTGCCCTCTGATAAACTGCAGGCGCAAGCCCTCGTGGACGTTGTACAGCATTACAATTGGACCTACGTCTCCACAGTCTACACTGAAGGTAAGTTCCAGGGCACATTTGCCCTGATGTCTCAAGGTCTTGTTCACCGACAGAGAGTCAAATAAAAAATAACAGGGTGAAAAAAACGTTTATTTCCACGTGTTTTCATGGTTTCCACATCTCCCTTGTAAATTCACGCCTGAATGAAACTTTTTTAATATGAAGCAAGTTTCTCTCAAGACTGTGGAGATCAAAATCCAAAATGTCAGGATTTTGTTCCTTTTCTTCTTTTCTCTCTCTCTCTCTCTCAGTTTTTTCTCCACTTGTCACATGCCACCAAAGAAGAGGACTCAGTTTTCCCCCTTTTCCCTGTGCTGTCTCCAGCTTTCCTTCAGGAAGGATATTGTCGACTGGCCTCATTCCCCCACGCCGGAAGGGGAGACGGAAAGAGCTGGAAGGGCCCGAAATCACCCAAAGTTAGATCTATTTCACGGAAGCACCTGGAAAACAGCTGGTTTTCTAGATGCGCCATGATACCATGGCACCACCGTCATCCCATAGAAATTGTTTTGCTTCCTGGTGTGTCTCGGGAAAGGGGCAAATATCCCCCCACATCCTTAATCGGAGCAGTTTGGACTTCAACGACGCCAAGGTCCACTGTGTGACTGTGAGAAAACACAAAAATCAATTCAATAGAAAATATTAAATCTCTTTTCGTTTCACATATCGAACTTGCACAATGTCGAGTTAATGTACCATTCTGAAAACGATGACGAACGGTCCTGTCTGAATCCGTCATTTGAAGGCCAAGCGAAAAGTTGGAAATTCTATTTTTAGTTTGTTGCTGTGTATACATGTCTTCACCAGATGCAAATGTGAAAACCAAAATGTCATTTCCCTTCCACATTCCGTTCCCAGCAGGCTGAGGCTGGATGCTTGCTTCATGAATCCTCTTGCAGATGCGGGACCTCGAATGTCTCGAAAACGCAAAGCTGCCAAGATGCATTCCAACTGAACATCTTATTTCATTTAGATTTGACAGGAGAGTGTTTTGCCCCAAAGCATTGCTTGTCGTGAGGTGCAAAAAATGTTGCGCTGTTTTGTACTCCTTTTTGTGTGAGAGGAAAATGCTGAAACTTTCACTTGCAGAGACGAATCTGTTACTTAGGAGACCAACTTCTGCGTGTCTTCTTCTTTTTGGCTGTTTGGACTCCTGGAGAAAAACTGAATCAAAGTAGAAACAAAAAATCTCAACTGGTGAAGTTTGAGTCAAACGTGGAAGAAATGTCCATCTTTTCATGTCTGTAGTGAACTTTGACCACTGTGTTTTGTTTTGTTGTCATTGCCAGAATGCGGCAGAAAAGCGTGAAACGTTCGCTGTCGTGCTCCTTCAGAAACACAATTTTGGTCAATCAACGATAATTGTTTCTCCCTGTTCTTTTCACTCGCGTCGAAGTTTTTTGGCACCACATCCATCACTTGTTTCCCAAACAACCTTTGTTACGGATTCCTTCGTTCGAGTCCTTTCAGCTGCATGTTTCCTGGCTGCTTGGCTTTTGGACTGGTGAAACGCACTGCACCAATCAGATGTCAGACCAAATTTGCGCGACGCAGCCTTTTCTTCAAGAACCGTCTCCAACTTGTAGCCCGGAAGAAAAGAAACCCTGTCTGTGCGTGCATTTGGATGTGATTCATTTCAAGCAGAAGTTCCTGCTGCGATCATTTGAAAGCTCTCTTCCCCACTGAAAGCCTCAACGAGAAAAAGGCGTAGATGATGATGCATTGCACAGCAATAGGGGTGCATTAAGGTGTGGTCTGCCGCGATTTTTCTTGTGAAACCTGTGACAGGCGAAGATCCAGAAATTTTGTCAAGGGCGGAACCAAAAACAAAGCAAGATTTTTCAAGGTTCGATGTGCATTAATGGTGAAAAAGGGGCCACTCCCACCATCGTGTGTGCTTTTCAAGAACTTGAAGAAATCATGGGCGGCTCTGGAATTAGGTCAATTTAGGTGTTGTAACACAGAAGCTTTGTTTTGGAGGGCACCCCTCTTTCTTACCTTTTGCTGATTGATAGCCAAATTTCTGAGTGAGGTCAGGCTCCAGCCCTCTTGATCAGTAACTGCGTCGCACGGTGTATCAGCTGTTTGCGTATGATTGTCACGTTTAAAGTGCCGGTTCATTGTGTGACGCCCTCGCGAGCCCCATTACCGGACCTGCGGAGGGATTTCAATACAGTGTAAGACATCCACCAGCAGGATTGTCGCCTCCAATAAAGAGCTGTTTCACACGCCGTCCAGACCTCTGCTGATTCAGATCCAAGGCCCGAGAGCAATCTTCCAAGATCAACAAATTGAACAGTTTCTGAGCCAATTTTGGCAAAAAAATTCCTGTTTGTGGCCATTTCAGAAATCTCTCTGGACACTGTGGCTTCAGAGTCGAAAAATCCACTGAAGTTTATTGCATTCTTTTCAGTGTGTCAGACTGGCTCAACCACGATGACAAAAACAAAAAAAAACAATAAGAAAACGAGACTTTTCGGGAAAAAGAAACAGTAAACTGTCAGTCAATGCGACAGAAGATTTCTTTCTTTGCAGCTCGGGCAATCCCTGTTCCTGCAAAAAGATTTGAACACCCACCAGGAAGTTGAATGTTCTGTGATCTCCTTGTAAATTGTCCAGCTCAATGACAGAGCGTGGCTCTGACTTCAGTTTCAGAAGACCTCAAAATGATTTGTCATGTAAACATTTTCCCCCAGAAAAGTCCCTTTCCACTTCTTTCCCAATGAATCTCCACACGCAAGATAAATTGGCTGTGTGTAAATGGGGCTGTATTCACTGCACAGACCGCTACTGTGGTGAAGGGGATTCGCACTCTTCTGACATCATTGATCACTCACAAAACATAATTTTTGATGCCAGAGGAAAGAATTGATCGCCAGGATTGCCGCACGCAGTAGACATGGTATCATCAACACGACCTGTGGGAACGGGTCTGGAATGTCAAGCGTTTGGTCAGGCCATCTATCTGGGAGGAGACATTTCAAAGACAAGAAGCTCAGGGGGGAGTACTTTGGACTTGGATAACTTTTGGACGTGAGATCACAGGGAAATGAAGTATACAGCCAAGAGGGCGCGTCCAAGCTTGTATACCTGTGTTGGAAATCTGGGGTCTTGATGTTTTGTGCTGCAATTCTGGTGTTTTTTAATTTGGGAAGTCCAGCAAGCACGTGTCCACAAAAAGCGCACCAATCAAGTCAGAAAGGGCATTCGCACAGCAAGATGATGAAGGATTCTTGTTCGCATGAGAAGAAACAACGTCTGGGAATACATGAGCTGGAGTCTCTCTATCATGTGTCTTGTGGAACAGAAGAGAAATGTGGTTCCTGTTGCTTCCAACTTGCCTTGAAAAGTTGCACTTTTGGCTGGCAAGGAGCAAGCGCATGAGCAACCGTCCGCCTTCACTCCACAGCTGCATTCAATTCATTCATCGCTCAGTTCCCAAAACACCAAAATACCCAGGACGAAAAAGACCGTTGTTTCTGCTCTTTTCAAAAATCTCAGAATCCCTGTTGTGTGCAGGCGCAAACAGTCCAAATGCTCCCCTTCTCCGCATGCTGGTTGTCCATGCTTTAGGAGGGCAAGAACGAGTTAGAGCAAAAGATGTTGTTAAATTTAGGCCTACACAAAAGATATAAAAATTCAGGATCCACACAAGGAGGCCAACCATGTTGCTTCCAAAACGCAATAAAAAACGAAACAAGTCCTTGGTTCAAGGGGAAGACTCCTGCATCCAGCACTTGAGAACAAAGCGAGGAGGACAACACTTGATTGCTGCCCCACGGAGGGAGACTCTACCCACACTCCCCAACGGGTTCATTCCAATTAACCTGAAGGTCCTCCCACTGCCTGAGAGGCCTAGGTTAACCCTTCCATCGACATTGTCTCGTTCGTTTGGTCTCGGACAGACCCAACGATTGGGTCCCAGAATCAGTCATATAATGGCTTTTGGAGCTAGGGCAAGGCGTTCTAGGTATCTGGATGTTTTACTTAAGGAAAGGAGTTAACTCAAGGTGGAATCTCCTTTGACCAAAAAGTGTGGCCAAAAAGTGAAACACTGCTCAAACTCAGTTGGAAGCACTTAGAAAGATGTCGTTCCCCTCCCAGCAATCGACCTTCAAAATCCTGACCTGGTGTCCCTTGAGATTGTAGAAGGTCCATTGCAAAAAACATCCTGGATTAAAACATTGACCCGCGTCTTGTCTGACATGGACCTAAAATCCTGGTCTGCAGACCGGATCTAGGTCTTTAATGGGATCAGCGAACTCAAGCAACCGGGACATGTAACCAGATCTTGATTGAAACGAATACAGTACGGCTGGCATCTCAGTCGCAACTCCGCACAACAAACTGAATCAGCCAAGGGAAAACCACTCAATTATGCAGCCCAATTTGTAGATGAATATCTGGGAACAAAAACCAGGATGCTGCATTAGATTCCTCTCCGCTTGGCAGGTGGTGACAAGAAAAAATATGCATGTGCACAGCTTCTGAATGAGGCAATTTGAAGTTAATTGCCTGAAGTAATTAAAGCAACAGTTGTGTGAAAGTGCGTTCTCCCAGGGCGGAAAGAAAGCCGTCTTCCTCTGTTCCACGTCTTTTCCTCAACTTTTTGAGAGAAAGCATAAGAATGGAAAACTTGAAACCTCCTTTGTTGTTGAATGGCACGGTGTTGCTTTTTTGGCAGCAAAATGGGCGAAGTCATCTTTATTTCCCATGCGTTGAATTCACTGCTTTTTTGCTTAAGCGTGGAGTGCAGTTCGGCAAGATCCTTCAGGTTCTGCCTTGCATGCCACTCATCTCATGCGACCCTATCTTGGTTTGTCTTGGTACACTTTGGACAAATTTTGGGCCGTGGAGTCACCACTGTCAGAATTCCATATTTCAGACTGGTGGGTGTGTTGACCCATTTGAAGTCCTGCAAGTTTGAGTGCCTACAAAAGGAAGTGGGATGAACAGTCTTCAAATGTCACTTTCAGGCACAACAGCAGCTGAAATAATGTCTGGATTGAAGCTGCTCTTTGTGATCAAATTTCCCCACGCCTGGACAGTGAGTGGAGTGTGAAACATAACAACGTCTTCAGGCACCTTCTGCGTGTTTGTGTTTTTGTAGAAATCTGGTGGTATGTCTTTGTTAATAATCACCACCGCTGGTGCCAACCCCCCCCCCCTTCCCTTTGCCCAAGTGATTGACTTTTCTGCAGAAGATCATCTTAGAAGGTCGACAACCTCTCAGATCCCACCCTGGATCGGTCATGGACATCACGTGACTGCACGGGGACCTTGATGCAAACACTTTGTTGCTGAGACACACAGTGTCGGCAAATTCAGTGTAGATTGGATGTTCCGACACCGGCCCGATCGCAATCAGTTGTGAATAGAATAATAATGAAGTCCAGACCGCTCCGCTCCCCCACTCTGAGCTGTCCAGAGCTGTGATGTCTACTGGGAGAAAAATTCCGCCTTTCTGAAGTCGCTCACAGTCCAACTGCAATGAAAGAAATTAGCTCAACATTTCCTGATGCAAAGTCGACAGATCGCCTGTTGCTGCTGCCTGACCAAATCTTGCATGGATTCGCTTCTGAGAGCTTCACTCACATCATTCGACCGAAAAATGGCAATCGTTGGTGTATTTAGGTTCTTCAGAAATTTTGATTTTCCTTTGTGAAAATTCTGAGGTGAACAAGGGAAAATCTTGAACTCATGGGATTCAGGCACTGCAGCAGATCAAAGGCCAGGTCGGGTGATGGAAATTTTCCAAGTCATTTTGTTGAGATGACTTTTTTCCATCTCTGTGGCAACGTGCCCTCACAACAACATGTGTTTTTCTTGACTCGGACCAATCTCCAGCCTGACAAAAGTATGGATTTCGTGTCTCCATATTGATTGAGTTGTATCTCAGGTACATTGCGTGTTTCTCACAAAAGCACTTGTAGATTGCTAGCGCAGCTGGGTAGCAATTATCCCAACGTTCTCGGAAGAACTCCCCGCATGCAACAACTATGGATAGTTAAATCCATAATGGCAAGTCATCTGCCCAGTCTCCTTCCCAGTGACTGAACAGAAAAAAATACACTTCCTGCGTGCCTTTGCATCGAATGGTCAGATTCGCAGTTTTCTCGAGTAAGGAGTCTTTTCAAATTCTCACAGATGAATTATCATTTGCGTCCAATTCTGAGCAAAAAGGTGGATAGCTCTGCTGTACAGCAGAATAACAATCCTGCAAAGAAAGGTGTGTCACACCGCACAAGGACGGGGGGCTCCTGGGTGGATGGGTGGCCATGCAGCGAGTGCAAAAATTTCTTCTGCAGTGATGTGCCAGGAATTTGGACAACGTACGCAACAAACAGCGCGAAAGGGAGCCAGATGACAATTTAAGTAGATCTATGCTGTATGACATGTCCCACAGACTTGCCTGTTGTGTCAAGGACTTCCTCAGAGACGAAGAACAATTTCTCAGTGTAGACAAAATTTCCACACCGAAATGGAAACTGGAACATGTGCCAATCCGTGATCCATTTTTGGTATCTCTGATGTGCCTCATTTGCTTTCTCTGTCGGGAACAGGTCACTGTCTTCATTTTCCCGTTTCCTTGGTCCTGCAATGACAATGAGATTGTGCACAAAGGGAACTCTGCATTTTGCGGCAATTCATCAGTCAGTGTGGAGAGCAAGAGGAGACCTGGAAGAATCCATTGTTCATTTCCACCGCCTTCATTAAGAATGTGCAAGGCGGGTCCAAGATTTACCTAAGGGGTATAAACGAGGAAAACAAAGGAGGCCAACAACCCTTCGGGCGCAAAACAGCCATTGTTGAGCAGGCTGGTTCTGCTGCAGAATCCCTGCTCTGCATAGATCCCTATTGGTGAAACTTATGCAGGATAACAACTCATGCTGGAACACGCTGAAGAATATGTAATTGTCTTGAGGGTTGCAGGCACACTAAAGAATGATGACTTATTGCCTGAGAAACGAGCGTAATTACACAATCATACGCCGCAAACACAGTGCCTTCGACAACGTTCTGCAACACTGCTGATGTGCAATATTGGACACATTGTGCATTCCACTGTGTGTGGAGTCGTGACTGCATGGCATTCCAAAATGTGAGAAAAAAACACACGGGTTTTCGGTCTCTGTCTTTCTGTATCTGTCCCTCTCTCCACAGAGCACAATTTTTCAGGTGCTGATCAAAGTGGAGGTCACGGGGTTTAATCAACTGACAAAGGTGCTGCAATACCCTGTGTACAGCTCCTGATCTCAAAGCGAAGCGTTCAAATCCTGCCACGGTGTGAAGTTCTTTTGTCTATTGATTTACACAAAAGGATCCTGAGCTACTCAAGGTTTCCAATTCCTTGTAAGCCAAATTGACTGTTTTGACTTCACAGAACTGTGTGCCCATGTCAAACTTGGATTGCTGGAATGGTCCTTGTGGTTCTGGGAGTAGGCCTGTTCTCATAATGTTTGCCTTCGTACTGGGGCCAGGATTCCTTGTAGTCTCTCTTCGTTTGTCACGGTTGGTAAGATTCAAATTGTATCAAGTGCAGCAGACCAATTTGGGAGAGGAAACAAACCTTTCATGAGACTAAATTTGAGTCATTCTGAAAGTAAATCAGAACCTTCAAGTGGTTTTCTTGCGCTGTTGTCACATCCGAGAGTTGTGGCTTCCTTTGCGTTCAAGAGCCCTGCAGTGCATAAATCCCAACGTGAGCAGCGAGCGGCATCAGACATGCAAAACACACCACATTTGCAGACCAAGACCACAAAAAACGTTGAGAAAGACGTCGTGTTTTTTTTTTTTTTCGCTTTGTCGCCATCCAGGCAGGCAAGATTACCCTATTTCTGTGTGTTGCCCAAAAGAACAACATCATTCATGTCCACATATGCGGCTTCTTAGGCCTGAATCTTTGAAATAGAGACATCACAAAAATTTTAGCTCCCGTCATCTCCCAAATGAAAATTCTCTCTACACTTTTAAAAATTTAGAGCGAGCTCCTTTCCAGTTCTGGTTGCTGCACAGAATGGTAAACGGGTGGTTATTAGTTCATATTCTTGAGTGAGAATAGTATATATATATATATATATATTCTGTCAATCTGCAAGACCCATCTTTTGCATTCGCAATGAG
>JAAUYG010168706.1_pt1 | contig 11829 bp, 8 predicted proteins | sample 7278091 | NCBI WGS metagenome assembly JAAUYG01 (sample SAMN14350201, study PRJNA611818) | marine sediment metagenome | isolation source: surface marine sediment (0.6m) | place: French Polynesia: Moorea | collected 2018-08 | reverse complement strand
CAAGCACAAACAAACACACTTCTGTTCTGGACTTGTTGCCCTTAGTGAAAACTCAGGACACAACAAAAATACACCAAGGCAGAGTTTTGTTCGCAAAAAACATGCCTTTTGTGGCAAAGGACAAATGTTGTTCACTTGAACTGTTGCTTGAACTGGAGCGCTTGTTCAGGGCGAAAAAAAACACGAGATCTTTTCACAAGGCATGCCCACACTACGAAAATCTACACAAGCAGTGGCTTTTTCACGAAACTGTGAAACTGTGGACCTTCAAAGTTTGGAAACGAAAGGACCTTGTTGTAGCCTATGAAAAATGCAAAACCTGATTTTACCTATCAGTGCTGCATTGGAATTGAATCAAATAAACAACAGTTATTGTCGGTACCCATGGATAACATCTGCTCAAATGTGAAAGTACCCATCATGCACTGTTCACATCCACAGCAGAGCCTTTACCAGGAAAGATCTTCCAACAGAAAACAGGGGTTGTTGAAGACTCTTCAGTGCACATCAATTGAAAGCAAAAGTTCACTTCAGTACCAGGTGGAGTGGCGTAGAGGATTCGAACTAAGATCATCACATCTTATGGACTTTTCTCTCCCACGGAAATGAAACACCGTGAAGAGAAGTCTTATCTACTCACACGTCTCCATAAGATGCCATCAACAAATGTAAGCCAACACCGAGGAAAGATCTACAGGACATTTGTTAAATCTACCTTTGGCTACACGCACTTGGGTCTTGCTCGCTTTCATAGCTTTCATGTGAAACAAGTAGGTCACTATGGCTAGACTGGATTGGTGTCAGGGAATTTGCAAGAGTGATGATAGATACTGTATCTGCCAATGTCCATTGTGAATGCTGGTGAAGATTACATTCTTCCCAAATTTATCCGTTTCCTAACCTTATTTTGTAACAACGTAATTACTGTATGTTTGCAGGCCTCTTGCAAATCCCGAAGCACTAATTCAAAGCTTTCATGATTAGAAGCTTCTTATGCCCTTGGCAATGAAGGAGTAACAGTTTCAGGAGTAAAGCTTGGCAGTGAATGTGCACACAATGTTGAATTTAGCTTGGTTAATGCAAAAACAACAGAATTGTTCAAAAGGGGAAATCGTGTCTTTTTGGGGCTAACTTTGATACCTGATGTAGAAGAACCACTAGTTCCTGAAAAAATTTACTGTCTGTTAAAAAACTGTCTCACACAACTCCCACCGTTCTCAAAACTGGAAGGTTTTGATATTTTCTGCACAGGTTGGGTTCTGCTGGTGTAAAAAGATGCATTGTTGTCTGACCAGAGATGATTCAAGGGATTTTTCTTGACAAAGGCTCCTATCCTGCCCTAATTCAGTGACAGGAATACACAGAAAAAAGTAAACACATTGTATTTCCCCATTAGTAGAGTAGCGGTTACACCAACCTGCGCTGTTGACGCCTTGCAGGGTGTTTGCACCCCCTGTGTTAGTTAGGGACGCCAGCTGATTCAATGTGGACATGTTCTGCAGCCCCATACCTAGAGCAAGCAGAGAAAATCACAGCACGGAGCCCAGGTTAATCGAGTCCTGCCAAAGAGTACTTAAGTCCTTAACATTCAGATAAGCATAGTCAGTTAATCAACACACAATTTGCATTCAATATTTCCGGATTCGAGCTGCATACAGGAACGTAAAACGAAAGAAATACATTCGACTGAACGTAGATGATCCATTCCCAAAAGTACACTCATATTTGGCTGCTGACACAGAACAGCCTTTACTGAATCTGGACCTGTTGGGACGGACAATTTGGGGACACACACACGCCGCCTTGCCTTTGCTGTCATAACCTGATTTGCTGCTGCTCGCAAATCCTTCACATTCTTATCACAAGAGCAGAGCAGGTGGAATTTCAGGGCCAGGTTGTGCGCCATTGCCTCATTTTGCATTTTCCACAAAGTCAACCACAGGGTCACTTCTTTGACGCGGCTGCATCCAGGTGAGAGAAAATGCTCCTGCATCCATTGCTTTCTGTTATTCTCGACATGTCTGCACAAACTCGAGTTCACACCGAACCCAGGCAACATGCTTGGGAAGACATCCATCCATTCTCAGTCTTCCAAGTTTCATTTTCCCAGGCAGCAATTGCGGACATAAAATGGGGTAAGAACAAACTTCTGATACCTGCATTTCCGGCCACAGATGCCAAAGCGGCCAGACTCTGCAGGTTCTGCAAGGTCTGCATGCTGGACGCGTCGCCTGCAAGTACAAATTACTGGATTTAACACCTTCGCCTTTTTGATACAATGTCCCAACGGGGTACAAAATGTTGAAGTGTTCATGATCACAGTGTGTATGTTGAAATTTGCAGCTTTGCATATTTTTCCGTTTTGTTTTTGTTTTGGTCATATCAGCAAAGTGTTCACAGCATCTGGTTGTTTGTGACGTTGGTTTTTCGAAGTGGCCATTGCATGAGTGCCGAATGCAAAACGAACTATGCCACACAACATACATCCAGAAAAAATCCTCGAAGATTATATTTTTCGAACTTCGTGTTAAATGCAAGCCAAATACTGGTGTTAAACACGAACACAAATTGTGCAGTGCATTTAAGTATGCAGGCACAATTTACAAAACTTTTCATTTAGTTTTCGAAACTTCACTCCAAATTGCAACATACAGCCCACTAGAATCAAAAACCACCTACAAACGACAACACACTTAACACAAGTTTTAAAAGTGGAAGAGTAGGCTCCAATCTAGTATCAATCGACTGATACCTAAAACATGAAGGACAACATGTCTGAAATAAATGTCATCTCTGTTCACGTCTTCCTAATCCTTGACAACAACCATCTTGCCTTCAACTACATCAATGACACTCCTGCAGTTAACAAATGACATGTTTTGATCAGACATGCTCTGCAAAGGAAAACGTGAAAACCAACAGAACGACACAAAGAACACACGCACGGACAAAACGTGAAAATGTGAAACATCAGACGAGGTTTACATACGGAACTCACCATTGCCTAACAAACCAGGCAAACGAGCACCAGGACCAGCTACAATGTACGGGTGGAACAACCAAGAGTTATTTACAGCAATTCTCAGGTTTCATCAGGGTTATGTGACACACATTGCTACGAAGCAAATTCCCGTTTGTTCGATCGTCGTGCAGACTTCCTGTTTCGTGAAGTCCAAACAGTTCTGCCAACTCAAAGTTTGTTGTTGTATTTTCTTTCTTTGAATTTTAACAAAAACTAAGGTTGAATGAATTCTGATTCAAAGAACAAGTAAAGAGTCGAAAGTTTGACACAGATAAAGAAACAAGTCAAGGAAAATAAACAAGTCCAAGTAACATCACAACTGTCGTTTGGGAAGAGACTGCCAGGAAATATTTCACACGAGGTTTTCAGCGAAAACATAATTTGGAACAGAGTAACACCCCAACACGAATATCGTGAATGTCTTTCACCAGTGCTACAAATGAAATGGCTTCCAAATTGCTCATGCAATTAGTTTCTCGTGGTAAGGATCGCAATTATTTTGGCACTAATTATACAGGACAATTAAGACTGGTGACAATGTTAGAATTTTCAGAGACAGATGGAAGGAACAAACGACAAGGTGCAAGTTAGTTTCGACAGGAAAAGACACTGGAAACGAGAAAAGCAACTGAATGAAATCGGTCTCAACGATCTGCACTTTCTCTTTGATCAGGGAAGGAAAGTTGCAGATTACAGCTCCGTCGATTTTCAACATTACGACAGCAGTAAATGTCCGAAAAAGACCAAAAAAATTCAATTGAAACTGAAATAATGAAACTACCCAATTGAAACATTCACCCGTATCTACAAACAGTACAGCAAGTTTCAACAAAAAGCTGGTATGGTGTTGCCTACAGCAACAGTGGTGTTCTGAGTGTGGAGTGGTCAGAGCTACTACCTGACGGGTTCGCAGAGTTGCCGGTTGCCGTGGCCGTCGTGGGCGAGGTCGAGGTGGAATTGCTCAACCCGGACGCGGCGTGGTTTAAGCTAGCCAGGGTGGCTGCTAGGCCTACACACATGGCATCACACAAAAGAGAACAACATCACTAAGTTTTGTATCATCACGACCTAGCAAGTCTAGCTAAGTTACAGAGAGCCCAAGAATAGTTTTCAAACAATTCCAACTGCTGTGCAATAAGGTAGAAGGGACACTGGGAGCAATTCACTCTTTGTACACAGCGATTTCCACAGACATAATGCACGTTATTTGCTATCCTTTCATGGCTGATCACATGCACACAAGGACTACCTTCTACTCATTTCACGTTACACTTGTGGCACCGTTCATTGAATGGCTTGGCTTTTGTGCCAGAAGTTTTTTGCGAAAAAAAATGTCCTTCAGAGAAAGAGTGAATGAAGGTGTTTTCGAACCAAATTGGGAATTCGATGTGGTTTCTTTTCTCCATTCATCAGAGGCCTTTACACAAATGGACCATTACACCGAAACACAAATTACCACACAAGTGTCTCACACAAAATTTGAACACACATGTATAGACACACAAGATACTGGATTTCAGAAAAGCAGACCCACGTTTACAGTTTAACACAAACAGAATACCATTTTGGTAAACGAGGTACATTCAACATTTAACGTCCATGGTATGACAACGTTCATGCAAGACCTCGGAGTTGCAATTTAAGATATGAAAGTGACGTTCATTTGCCAGTCAAATTCCCTTTCTTTTTTACGAATTCAAGAGAAAGATAATTTAATCCACTGAAAAGACCGGTTACAACTTTACTCATGCTTTGCCCAAGTTTTTGGGCTCGGATAATTGTGCTTACCAGGGTTGTTCTGCAGGGCGTTCGCAGCAGCGGTGGCAGCAGCCAGTAGAGATTGCACTTGTAACACGTTCATACCTGAAAAACATCAAGTGCATCACCAACTGAATTCACAGAATGACCCCAAAACGCACTGTGCTTTGCAACTGTGAAAAATAATGAGAACTGATGGGAAGTAAATTGAAAATGCGATTGCTCTCTGAAGGCATTTAATGAACAAGCAACAACGAACAGATTCACAACATTCTTGTTCACAAATTTTTCTTGATCGCCAAAGAATCTGTGAGGCTGTTCTATATATTGCCAAACATTGTTCAATTTTCATTACGTCAGGAAATTAGGATTACCATTGCCTGCAGCAGCACCACCTAAATTACCTATTCCGGCTAAAGTACCAACATTACCAGCAGCAGAAGCTTGTTGTAGTAACTGCAACAAAAAGAGAAACAGTGTTGATACTCATCGAAAACAGTCAGAACTTCATTCCATTTTTCTTACTATCGGTCTGCCCTCCAGACAAGAACGCTGAATATCTCTCTCACTGCCGCACACAAGAAAACAGCTGAACGGCAAGTTCAAAAAGTGGATCCAGAAATCATAACATGTTCTGTGGTCCTTTCCCTAATGTTTTTCTCAAACTCAAAAATTTTTGTCCTTCCCCGCGCACCTGATCAGAATGTGAAATTTAGCCGCATTTTGGGAACTGGAATCGAAACAAAGAGGAAGCGAAGTTTGCGTGTTCATTTTCGTTCTGTTTTTCTTTTTCCTGTCTGCCTGACAGATTTGCCAGGAAGGTTGTAACATTTTGAACATATCAGCTATTGGGCGTCGAGGAAACAAGCTTATCAACATTGATCACAGATGGTTCCAAATACATTCAATTCCACTGTAAGTACTTGATGTTATGTTGCGGCATGAATAAATATTGACTCACTCTGCTTTACTTTCTCTTCTGTTTATCAATTTTTGATATTTGTAGGGTTATTGTCGACAAATTTATACAGCTTTTCCTCCGGTGTTGCATCTGTTTGCACAGTCGGTTACAATCCGGTGCAGTTCAACAAAACGGCCACAGACATTTGTGGCTGTCTTTGGTTGTATCTAATGGCACAATTAGGTGAAAGACTGTGTGGCTTTAGTCCTCTCGTTCGCGTTTTCAATTTTGTGTGAAGCTTTTTTGCACTGTCGCACTGTTAACAGATTCGCATTCTGAAGGAACAGTTTGACCAAAACACTATCAGGAGGTTACTCAGTGCGAGCGGTTGTTTTTTTTTTTTCAAAACTCGACATCAGGGTTTTCAAATCGAGTCCTCTGTTGACCAAGAAGTGTGCTGAATGTTCAGCAACCTTAGACTCGGACCTTGATCGTTTGTCACCAAGTTCAAAACGGTTCGTCACTTTTTGGTTTGCGTGTGTTCATGTATTTTCATACTTACACTTAAGTATTGAGGCGACAAGTTTCCTAGACCTGCTAGGTTTGCAACTGATAATAGGTTTGAGTTCATCTGTTGTAATTTCTTAAGTTCCTTGTCTTTCTGTGTGTCGGCGAATTTGACTACTAAAGGTGCTCGACAGCCCTGCAAAAGATAATAAATTTTTCATTTTATCGTGAACAAACGAGACAAAGTTTTCTACACGTCGAATATGATGTGCACTTTGCGCAAAGTTTGTGACCATTTGTGTAAGGCTGTCAGGGGGCGTCGCACAAACAGATGGTGGTCTAAATCACCACTTGGGACGAAACAAATTTTGCAGTGATCAAAGTCTTAATCAGAGGACAGCCTTTCACGTTTCCCTGATTCAGGCAGCAAACATAGGCTGATCCAGGTAAGGTCGTCAATAACACAAGACCGCCCACGATCTCAGTGGCCAGAAAACTGCGCCTAATTGTCTCATTGTGGGAGCAGTCTCCTGACCTGAAGGGGTCTTCTCAGGTAGCCAGCAGTGTACAACTGATTAGCGGGAGGTATTGTGACATGAAAGCCTAATAGCCTTCTGTACAAATAATTTAACACGACCGATGACAATCTTGAAATGTGAGATACGTTTGAGCATGCGAGCAAGCGGAGTTGCACGTCGTCCCAAACCCGAACCTGACCCCCAACTAGTTTTCGTTTTTGAGGTCTGTAGCCTTATCGCCTGAAGATGATTTCCCCTGGGAATGGTCAGGCCCTGATTAAAGCAGCTCCGTTTTGGGAATCTGGCTGGTCATCGTTTGGCAAAATCATCCTCTTAGGGGTAATCAATGCGTCTAAGTGACATCAATCAGCGCGATAGTCGCATTTACCCAACATCTTCAGACAAGATAGGCGGAGTACCTGGGATAAGAGATGCATTTCGTTTAATTCTAAAGAGTTTCATCAATCTCGCTCATTGCAGGCTGCTTTGGAATGCAACAAGGCGGGTTAGTGAGACTTTCAAGACCAAATGGCTGTCAATTTCTTGTTACTGTGGGCTTCTCAATGGAATGTTGTGACAACCTTGCTTTAAATCTGTGTCGTTGCTTCGTTAGCACTGCCGACACATTTCAATTCCCTTATTCGAGTCCCCTTCCCTTCACTTCCTCCGTGAATGGAGCAGGTCTGTGAGTGCGTTTCTACGTCTGCCCACTTTCTGCACAAATCAATTAACTGAGTCTATGTGGCTTCATTTGGGATCGGCACAGTGGAAATCTAGGCACGAAAAGAAAGGTTCGTCTCGGCCCATATAAATCTCAGGAACGCTTCTTGAAGACTGATAGGGATCGTGAGTATGTGCTGTGGAAAGCCAAGGATTTGCCGAACAGAACCAGCGAATTCATCATTTTCCCTGACAAGGCAAATTTGCGCGGCTTTGTAATTAACCACAATCAGAATGAGCGATCTGCAAAATTGTGTTGAAATTGTAAACAGGCTCAATTACGGCTTAGTCAAGAAGTATTTTCCTTCAGAGGGACGTCTCGCTATGAGTGGGGGTGGGGGAGTGGGGTGGGAATGTAGTTCATCCGATGCCGATTTTGAAGAATGATTGTGAATGAACATACCTCCATCGTTTGTGAGTGGTGCATGGACTTGATTGCGTTCTGTGCGCATTGTTTGCTGGCGTACGTCACAAACGCACAACCTGCAAAAGAAAAGACAGACTCATTAGTGAACAATCTCTGCCGCAATAAGCAATTTCCAGGAAGCAGATGGTGGCAAATTTGACACACGATTCCTTTCATTTGAAGACCACTCAGACTCCATAACAGCTTTTCTAGAAAGTCTATGCACATCTGACGAAGAGATCCAAATGATGTTTGTTGTGGCAATGTCAAGCATCATTCAATTCACACATCAAATTTTATTTCTCTGTGTCTCTTTGGCTCATCACACTGCGAGGCAGCCTTGACATGGCAGCTTGCCACGTTCGAAAGGGAATTTGTCAGAAACAAGAACGGAAATTTGACTCCAAACGACGTCTCACTTGTGAGTGCACCGATGGACAATGATGATTCCACCAGAGCGGAATCGCTGAAACTTGTGTATTCTCATCAATGTCCCGGTGGAGCATCAACAGCTGCGAGATATACCGAAACACTTAGCTTTCGTGCTTATTCCAACCAAGGTTTTTTGCACCAGGAGCACCTTCTACTTGAGCTATAGCGTTCCATATTACTTTCATTGATTACATTTTCCTTGCTATGCGAGGTATATCTGTTCTTTTCAGGATCTAACTTATTAGCAGAGACTCTAGCATTAACACACGAGAAGCCAAGGTTTTTGTTTTTCTGTGGCCAAGTTCAAGGGGTGGAATATCACCTTCCGGCTGACTTCCAACAGGTACAAGGCATAAACAGTTTATTCTGCAAATTACTTTTTCCAACTATTCTGCCAATCTGGCCTTGTGAAAGGTAGATGTCAGCCAATCTCTTAACAGAAATGTTCAATTCTGGCACACGGCACTTGAGGTCAACTGGGAACAAACTGGTAGAGTGCGAGATTTACAACTTATTTGAACTTGAAAAGTGCGTTCCACCTGAAAACCGACATTTGCATTGACAAAAAGTGGCTTTTGCTTTTTGGAATGAACCTGATGACTCAGGTTTGGCGAGAAACATGAAACTCAACTGTGTCTGTGGGTCTACAAAACTACTTCAACGAGAACTCTCTATCAGGTTGCATGCTTTGATTGGACCAGAAATGCACGAAGCTGAGAGAAGCAGAAGATGTTCGCAACAATTCCTTCCGTTAAGAATTCGCGGTGGCTAATGAATGACGCGGCAAGGTGGAAATTGCACAACATCTGCGTACACTTGAAGCTCGTTACGAACCGTACTGAATAGCTGATACAGCTTATCTCCGAGCGTGCCTGTCACGAGGCTGCGCCTTCGTCGGAGTGGCAGAATCGAAGGCCAATTAATTCAAGAAAGACTGCTGTCTACACAATGCAGGTAAAACATCCACCGACGATGCCCTGTGCCAAAGTAAGCTGGAACATACAGTTCAAGCAATCTGATGATTTAAAGACGCAGCCTTAGCTTTGTCCACATGTGATAGCTCCAACCAAGATGCCCATTCAGCAAGTAAAGGAAGAAAACACAATCTTTGCAACTTCGTCCCACACTGTCAAAGGCAAGAGCTGCACAAATTTATTCAAAGCAGAAACAAATTTGTTTTGTTCGGACTGTTGTGGGAAACCCACTCAGGTCCATGACGCAAGACCAGAAAGGATGGCTGACAAGGAATGTCAAAACGCTCTGCTGCAATGGCGACCTTCCATCCGAGCGCCGACATGATGATTCTGCCAGAGCGGAAGTGAAGCCAGGTTTACAGTGTTCATCAAGCGGGCTTCACCTCCTGAATTTCAAAACATTCCGTTCTGTGCCATGTTCAGCTCAGAAAATACACAGATGAATCGGCAGAAAATCTAATAATCACCCTGGGAGAATTGTAGAAGGATTCATCCTTGGGTCAATCACATCAATCGTCTCGTATGACTCTTCTGTTCAAAATGTGGATGCACTGCAAATAAGCTGGCCCAGTAGAGCAATTGTAATGCCGAAACTCTATGCCAGGGAACTGCAGTACAGATCAATGACGGCGATTGTACTGGAACCATCGGATGCTTTTGTTCCAAGCGCCTTGTGTTTGTGTACAGAAGGCGAAACAATAGATTCTGGAGACTGTCATCGACGTACACACTGCTGGTGTTCACCAGAACGTGCTTTGCTCAAAAATTTATCCTTCCTTCCTGTGCCAACAACCATCTCCCAGCAGTGCAAGAGCAATTTGCCCGAAACACCATTTTCTGCATCAGAGGAAGGATTTGTTTATGCAATATTAATGCCTCGTTCAAAAGCTATTAGTTGTCAAAACATCTCCCGACGAAGAAAATGTTTGCTCGTCCCGTTCACCATGCAGCGCTTTTGAATGTAAATGGTCTTTGTTCTGGGAATACTTCCGTTAAATTTCAGAGTAATTACAGTATGGATCGAAAATCAGGCCATTCTGAATGGATGAACGAACGAGTGCGTCTGAAACAAGGGGTGTTTGAAAACATTCTGGTGGTGTTGGGCTTTCTTCCCACTGGAGTGAAACTGGAGAGCGGCCGCTTAGGATAAGGCGCCAATTTAACTGTCAAAACATTATGCGCCTGAGATTTGATAAGACTGAAGTTACCATGGCGTTTTCATGAATAGCCCCAAGGGGTAGATGAGGAAAGGTCACGAGTCAACATTTAGCGCTCTCATATCCAGAAAGGGAAATCCTGCTGAGCGGACTCCGTTGTGTTGACGTTATGTTTTTTATCCGGTGATACATAGAGCAACGAAGCCTGGCAGCCGGAAATTACTCGCACTCGCCGACAGCTTGTTGCTGGACATAAAACGAGTTTCCGCTAACGATCAAAGACGGCTGTTCTCGCTTGCTTCCCTTTGTCTTACATTTTCCCCTTCACTCCATCAAGAAGATCAAAACATTTTAGAAGCTAAAGCAGCAGCGGGCAGAAGATGCGCCGTCATGAGAGAAGCACCATCAGACTTGACTTCGGCATCGCCGTCTCAAATTTACAACAGTTCATTGTGCAGACTCGGAAGTTTCAGCACGAGTCATCTCAGACTTCAGACTGGTGCTCGTTCATGTCACAGCCACTTGGCCACAAAAAGCTCCTCGACGTGATGGCAACATTGACAGATTAGGCAGTACCATCACGGATGATACATGCGACTTTTGTGACAGTCCGTGTATCGCAAACAAAAACTGAACAAAATCACGTTCGAATAGCTCTTCTGACATGAGATGAATGTTGTTGTTGGTTCACTGAAAAGCTCAAGTGAGAGTCCGTTGAAACAGTCTTGACAGGAACGTCGATAAAATGCTCAGAAGTCTGGGGAAAATGAGAATTCTACCCATTTTTTGCGTTGAATCTGATGCGACTGTCATTTTACGCACAACTTTTCCCCCCAGAGAAACTGGAAGGGATTTGGGCGTTTACAAAATAATGATGAGGAAGTCAGCACGGTGTGCAAAGAAAGAATCCGGTGTAACGTTGTGAGATAGCCCCATACTCAATGCCACGAGGGCCACATTGAACCATCTTTCACTGACCCAGGGCATGGTGGGCATACCCTTGGGTGGGGGTCATGTTAGATCATTGCAGTGTGTGATATCTATCCCCAACCAAAAACTTCTGGAACAGGTTGGAGTGAGTGAGGTCAAACGCTGCACGAGATTTATTTTCAACTGGCATCGTGCAGATTCCAACAAACACCAACGAAAGCACCGTTTGTCGTAAGGCCCTTGTCGTCATTGAATAATAAATTCTTTGTCCTACGAATGAATGAGCAACGAACACATCCTGTTACACAGACGATGCAGGCAATGTGCTTGACTCTTGGCGTGGCTCTGAAACACTCGTTGGATTTCAGAATTTTAACTTGGAACACAACTAACTAGAGATTTGGCCCCAAAGGCCAATGTACTTCGCTGCCACCATCGCCATACACCACAGTGCAGTGAGGGGGGGGTGGCACTTTCCATAGGGGGAGGGGTGGTGCTTTTCAT
>JAAUYG010076300.1_pt1 | contig 11829 bp, 7 predicted proteins | sample 7278091 | NCBI WGS metagenome assembly JAAUYG01 (sample SAMN14350201, study PRJNA611818) | marine sediment metagenome | isolation source: surface marine sediment (0.6m) | place: French Polynesia: Moorea | collected 2018-08 | reverse complement strand
CCGGCCCCCCCCCCCCCCCCCCCCCCCCAGTGTTCCTATTTCCCTTACCCTTACCCTAATCACGCTAATTGCTCCAACTTACCTCACCCACGATCACCCACCCTGCTACCGGGACTGCCCCCATAGCTTCGTCCACTCAGGGTCCTGGGAGGCCAGCTGGGAGGCTGGGGTTCGATCCCCGATCGCGTCACACCAAAGACATAAAAAGTGTGAGGTTTGCACTTCTCACATTATTTTGTCTCAGCTTGGCGCTTGGCATTAACGAGTGAGGCAACTGACTGGCCAGCTCTGAGTCAGTATAATGGTCTGAGTGATTCCTTTCTGCTCACCTGTGGCTGAATTCAGCAGGTGGCTTGGTATCCAAGAACTATCGGGCGTAGACCGTGCGACCCAAACAAGACAGGTCCAACTTAACTCACCACACCTACACCCGCATACACCATGTATTGTACACCACCTAATCCAACTTGCAGTCGGTGATATGACCTTGAGAGGCTGAACACTGACTTTAAGCCTGATTCCCCACCCCACCCCCACCCTGTTGCCATTTACCAGGAGGCCCACCCACTTACTGCGCCATCATCCCACACCAAACCCCTTCCCCTCCCCAAGTCCATACCCCATGTACGTTATCGCCTGTATTGTACCCCTTCTGGCCTGTTAAACTGTTAGACCCCACCACCACCCCAAACCTTATGAATGAAGCTTGAACCAGGTGGGATATTAACCACTTTATGTGAGATATGATTTGCCTACAAAAGGTCAACATAATGACATATGGAAACTGTCACATCTATAGTTCCTGTCACATGTGTCACAAATAGAATTTTCGTCTAGCTGCTGGCCTTATAACCCAGGGATAATCTTTCACAATCTTGTTTTCTGAACTTGACATATGGTGTAAGTGATTGTAAGTGCTTTCTGATCCTGCCATTAGCTTGAGGAATCTCACAGCCTGCAGCAGACCGGATGGCCATGGCAAGGCAAACTCTCATCGATTGTCGGGCTGTCGGAAATATGCAGGCTTGGTGACTGGAAGGGATGTCCCAGGCAACTTAAAGGTGACGAGGAGGGCATGTTTCCTGATTGATCTGCAACTTGCGTGGACAGCGGGGTCCCTGGAGCACCCGGAGCAAAGGCACAGGGAGCTGGGAGACATCTGCTGTCATCATACCACAGTGGCTCTTGATTATAACAGTTACTCAATGAGCAACTGTAGTACAGTAGAATCCCAGAGTTGTAAGATACAGTGGAGGATATGCGAGAAAAAAAATAATTCTGAAACCAAACAGTGGTGTTATAACCATTACGGTAACGCAAACAACTAACACAGTCTAATTTGGGGGTGGACTGATTTACAGGGCTACCTTACAACTGGGCTATATGACTGTACAGTACCCGTAGTCCCCCTCTAAAAAGGACATCCCTTCTGCTAAGCAATTCTGTCCTTATTAGAGACAGAGAGGTGTCCTTTGGTGAGGGGAAGCATCACATGTATTCACAGCACTTGCTGCCAACAAATTGTGTCATTTCTAGAGGGGTGTCCTCTCTAGAGAGTGTCCCTTAAGAGAGGGACTACTGTAGTGTAATTCAGCCACAAAAGCAAGTTGTGTCGTTTCCTGGTCTGGAAAATGTTTAACTTCACACATGTTAGAGAAAAGAAATGACCAGCTCACACAGTATACTTTTAACGCTGTTTGAATTACATTGTCTTGGTTTCCAATGTTCGTAAACAAGCTAGGCTTTCTGTGTGTGTATGTACAGGTATTACAAACTAAGCCGTTTGCATCTGCAATGAAAAAAAAAAAAAAAAATCCTTCGTATCATTTTCAATTGATTTGCCAATTTTAGGAACATGTTCCTGCATATATCATATTACATGAGACGTTTCATATACAAAGAACATTTTCCACCATAACTGCCAGTACTAACAGGGCTTGCACAAGGTTGCTACCGGTATTTAGGAACTGGCATTATCTGTACCAATGTAGAAAGAGCAATTTCGCTTCACACTCATCAAGAATATATATCCTAGCCATCATACTATACGTTTTATTAGATGACGTGGAACATAAACAGATCACCATAATCATGGTAATACTGGTAGGCTTCACTGGATAACACACATCCATGTACATGTGCAGTGGTCCCTCTATTATAGGACACTTTAGAGAGTGAGAACTGACCCATCTCAGAAAAGGACACAAATTCTTGGCAGCAAGTACCATTGAATGCATGGGATGACTCATCTCATCCCAGGACACCTCTCTAATAAGTACAGAATTGTTCGGCAGAAGGTGTGTCCCTAGTAGAGGGGGACAGCTGTACAGCAGTTCCTCTTTTTTACAGCCCTCTGTTTTGAGACCACCCTTGATTATAAGACCTCTTAATTTGGTCCCAAAGGGCAATTTTCTGTGTTAAATGACCTATACTTTAAGACCACCTGCAATATAAGACCACATTTTCTTGCTCCCATGGGTGGTCTTAAAATAGAGGGACCACTGTAGTAGGTGTTTCTAGATGTCACAACATCACTGCGATAGGTTACACTAGATGTTAGAGCAGATGCATGTATATTTCTGTATTGTATTAAATGGAACATGTCACTAAAATAAACAACAACAACAACAACAACAATAGGCAAATGCTAGAACAAACAGAGACACATCCCTTAATATGAGGTTTCACCATGTTCACTAGATGTCAGAACAATATTAATAGACATCATTGTATTAGTTTCGCTATACATGTACGTTAAAATAATATAAAAACATTGCTGTATTTTCCGTGGTGTTATAAGATAGAAAAGCTTATCCACCACTAATTCCTCCATCCACCAAGTTGCCAGATATGATTATGTGATTCAGAAGTGAAATTCTAAGAGGACATCAAAAGAAACTTGACACACCAAGGATTACTATGACGCTTGATTTGATTAGGACTCCTAGGCAGATATCAAAGGATAAAAATATGGCCCTACGCTAATGGAAATATATTAGCCAAGATAACGCAGTTAGCCGAGAAAATCCCCTCTCTCCATTTCGGCAGGGATAACCAAATTTTACCAAATGATAAATTCTGATCAGGCCGGACTTATCAGCTTCACTGAGGAAATTTCTTTCCTATCAACATCAATAAGTCCAGTACAGCATCTCCAGTGGGGAGGAGATGAGTTGTGGTTCTATTGTTTTTTTTTACAACAATATCAGTTTGTTTATTATACATGTACTTTGATGAGAAACATGTCCATTTTCAAATACCCCGTGCCAGAGGGCTTCTGCAGTTCCAATTTTCCAGTTTACTCCACAACTAAATTGATTTGACACTTTGTTTTCCTCTCACAATCATGTAGTGACATGTAAATTTATATTTCACTGTCTGAACTGATTCAAATTCATCCCGGTTCCTAAAATACCAGTCCACAATGCAAGGTTTGCTTCATGGTGTTTGGCTATCGGGAATGCCTTTTTCACAACGTTTCAGCGGCGGAAGGACGAGAGAATAAAAAGTTGGTAACCTCATAAGGGGATCCCAATCCGGGGATCACAGGGATGCCCCAAATATTGATGAAATGTTTCCACAACTAGATCTATGGTAATACATGACAAACTTTTATCACCTAAAAGCAAGAAATGCGTTATTATGTAATTTGTCCAAATCACATTTACATGTAGGTAAGTATGATCTGGGACGGCACTTAGAGAGCAAACTTGTAGATTTTTCAAATGAAATATTTACTGGTACTGTACATGCTGCAGCTGTGACTGCATTTCAACTGGAAGAGCTGAAATTCAGTGTCGACGGCTGCTACAGTAAATATTTCATGTTATCAGCATCACCGGCACCAGAAACAAGTTTGTATATACATGTATAATGTCTATACAAGTACTTTTAGATTTTTGTTCTGTAAATATTGGTACTCCCTTCCTTCCACATAATCTCAGCTGTCAGAGTCAATCACCAATTTCCACTGGAGGCCTTTATAACATCATTGATAAATCTATACTATTATTATATTAAACCATATAAGCAGGGTAATCTTGTTTCATTGCTAGAAATCATGGAATGCGCACATGAATTTATTATCAGTTATTATTATAAGCTAACTTGTAATGCATTTCTACATGTCTATGGCTTATTGACTGGATTTTTTTTTTATTCAGAGCGATTTAAATGAAACTCATAAAATGTCAATTATCAAACTGAAATGAAAATGTGCTTTTTAAATGTAGGTGACCTTAAAAAAGAGGTCATTACATTGACCATACAAGAACATTGTCCCTTGCACATGTACACAGTCTTAACATAGGGAAGTAAGTGTTAAAATGGTGGGACCAACACACTAAAATGGTCACCTATTTGAAGACCACCTATCCAGTCAGAAAGGGGGTTTTAAATTGAAGGTGGTGTTATTATGGAGGATATCGACATTGAAAACATCAGAGTGAAGTTGCTGAAAGGAAGCAAGAGGGGGAAAGAGGGTTAAATTGAAGATGTTGAAGAAGTTTTAAAAAGGAAGGATCTTAAATTACAGAGTCAATCATTCTCTTACACATTTCCCAATGTCGTGTTTCAGCTCTGGTCTCATTGGAATGAACAGTTCATCCTCTACGTACGTCCACTGGTTGGGCAGCGCCTGATGACTATGGCGACAGAATACCTCGAGCGGCAATGCCAGGCTGACAGCCTTGTCCAGGGAGCTCTGCAACGGAGGGAAAGAAATACTACCGTAATCATTCCATTAGGTGCCTTTAGGAAATCCTTCATGGTTCACGAAGGAAAACCCAAGGCTTTCAATTGAATGTTCTTTGTAGTTTAAACCTACCAACTAAAGGTTGGGTGGGATATATGCTAAAAGGTCTTTAGAAATCATACTTTCTATAAATATTCCAGAAATACCCATAACCTCTGCATGTTGTAATTCTGGGTACTTTTCATCATGTCCAGAGTGATATATAATAAGTGAACCTGGAATATGTCACTTTAATAATAAACTACCTTTACTACTACATATACTGTGCACTTATCATGTTTATGGACTGGTGTTTGTGTCAGAAAGAAGTGCCGACACACAAATTTCAATGTCGGTCACTAAAGACCACCTATATCAAGCGACAGTAATCGTGGTCTTTCAACATCATTAAGATATGTTGTAGTCATCTATGGTAACCACTTCTGATGTGCTAATTTTGTGTACTAGCTACTATGGAGGCTACAGTAAGAAACAGCTGCAATTTATTGTAAATAAATGTAACAGAATGAATACACCATGTCCTGAAGAACAGAGACAAAAATGTATGTGTTCTGGCTACTAATCTTTTTCATGCTTTTATATCCGTTGGGGTCTTTTATTGGCACTGTATAATAAGGAAACCAAAAGACACTGAATTGACAAACCACAGATAAATGTAAAAGATTGGTGCATGCAAAATTCTGACACCGGTTTATGGAAGAAAGGCAATAAAAGTATTGAAGTGTAGGGTAACAAAAATCGAAAAAAATCATACTCATGAATAATGGATGAACCATATAACTGGAAAATAATGAGCATCAAATAAGTATGGCATGCGGACTCAGGTTCATGTATCCTGTGTGTATATATATATGCAAAAAGTCCCAGTAAAGGTTTCAAACCGATCAGTCTGTGTGCTCGGTAAAGCCAGCCAAATGTCTTCTTTATCCTGATTTATGGCCATTTACCAGCATTATACAAATTGCCGCCTCGGGAAATATCAAATAATGAAATCTATGCATAACAATGAGTGTGGGTGGGGATGTGATAGGGTATCAGTATGCCAACGTGTTGGGTCTCTCTCTCTTTCACTGGCTCTCTGTCTGGAAGGGGCAGGAACTGTGATGTATGGGGGATGGATACTCCTCAATGTGTATGTCTGTATGACCACTGCAGTTACAGCTGCAAAAAGTAAGATTCTTCGCCATCCAGAGTCAACGCTCAGGGCAGCAACAGACATGTACATGTACACATGAACTAACATTCCGCACACTACATACACTATCGGCACATTTTCTTGTATAGACTTTAATTTTTAGATGTGGTATTTTTTCATAGTTGCTTTCCAAGATGAGAAATACATATGAACAGCTATGTTATATGGTCATATCGCTACCAGGTATCGCTACTAGTTTTTTCAGAATATGCTCAGATCAAGCTGTATCAACCATATGTGTACTCAGGGTACATGTATAAGTCAAGGAAATGTAAGAATTATGAGGATATACAGGTTAATTTCCAGTAATCACCTGCTAATTACTTCCAATTTCAATTGAAGTATGCAGTGTGAAGTATAACATATAACAGGGTGGCAATATGAAACAGCGCAGAACATACTGTACATGCGAAAGGTTTTATATTAAGGGGCAACTTTCTATTTCTGCAGCAGTAACCCAGATCGCATAACACTTGCCAGAAACAGGCAGTAGGACTTCACCATAAATTCTACTTATCATGGTTGTTCCAACTCCCAATATAAGCCCTATATGCCATGCCATGAGTCACGGGCTGTATATCCCAGTATACATACCGGAACAAGCATATTGGGAAGGAGAGGGAGGGGAGGGGGGGGGGGGGGGTGACTTAAAGATATCTCTCTGTCGTATGTATCCTAATTTTCTTTTTTAGTTCCTGCCAGATCGCTGGCAGACAAGCCTGAATATATCACCTCCCCTGCCAATGTGCTACAATCAGTTTTAATCAAACCTTGATCCCCACTATAAAAGACGCCTTCCCACAGAAGACTGGGGACACCCAAAAGCTTATACACATGTTTCCCTGGCAAGGATTTTGTCAATTTGCAAGCCAGGCTTTTTTTTCTGATTTCATGCAACTCCTGAAGATTGGTTTGGGAACTTAAAAAGGGGGTGGAGGGGATATCATGGTGGTGTGAATTATACATGTGGTATTAGCCATGAAGTATCTGTCCCGGTTTGGGTTCTATCAGGTTTTACGGTGTACCACTGTACCTGTATATAATATTGTATATTATACAGCTTTACACTGAATCCTTAGAAACAGTAAACACTTAAACAGAATCTTTTGCAAAGGTACCGGTACTTGAAAAATGTGTGAACTTCATACATTTTTCTTCATCACTTTTAAAGAATTAGTACCAGAAGACCATTAAATACAGCAAAATATGTCTTGAGAGACCACTGCCATGAGAGACCACCTGTCTTGAAGGACCACATATTCCTGCCAGATGGTCCAATACTTCAGTGAATTTGAACCTGTCACCAAAGACCACTTGCCTTCAGAGACCACATCCGTATGGGGCGGTCTTTCAAGAGAGGTTCTGTACATATAAATTACCCCTATATTGTATTATTGTATATATGTACATGTATATCATGTGCCGTAAATTCATTAATGTTTGTGAAGGATTTATTTAGAGTACTTTGGGGACAATCTTTAAATTGCAAAAATACTGTAAAAACCCGGCAAACATATTGCAGAATTAAAGGTTTGATCTTCCTAGAAAATACACAAGAAAGAAGCATGGATAATAATCTACATTTAACAGGGGTTTCCTTCCAACATGCAAAAATTAATCCCTGACAACATTAGTGAATATAGTGGCCCCTGAATTTTAAGGCCACACGTTCAAACCAAACAATATGGTTTTAAATTGAAGGTGGTCTTGATATGGAGGGATATTTTACACTGAAAATATAAGTGGTGTCACTGATGGTGAGTCTTGACACAGAATGGTTAGAAGGAAGGGTCTTAAATCATAGGAATGTACTGACATGTTAAATAAACAAAGCATGCTAACAACTATCCATGCTAACAGTCAAGCAGTGTGTTTAACCTCTTTAATTAGAAAGAATGATCGATTCTAGGCACAGACTTCTGTAATGCTTACGTGCTACATAACACATGTAATTTGTGCTTAATGGAATACTGGGTCAAACTTAAATTGCATTCAGGTTCACTATTGCATGCAATATGTGCATTACCAGGGTTAATATTTCTCAAATGGTTTGCATGTCACTGTGATAGGTGTGATATTGAACCTTTTCCTGAAGCTGGGAAATTGAAACAAAACCATCTCTATCGTGCTTATAACCTGGTGAAACAAAACAGTAACATGCACATGATGCAAGGACTGGAACATGTGGATGAGAATACAATTGGACAGAAGACTCAACTCAAAAGCTGGCTCTTGCAGCAAGCAATTAAAATTGGAACATGCAAAAGTTCACCTGTGGTGCAATTCTAATATCGTCTAAGTAGTCAGTTAACATGGTGAATGCTTGGAAGATGGCAGCGTCGAGTTGAATCTACAGAAGAGAGGAAACATAAATATACTAGTACATGATATACATGATAAGCCAAACAAAGCACAAGTAGCAGTCGCAAAAAAATTCGGTAAGGATGTCAATAATTGCCCCTAGCCATTTGGAAGATTGGTTTTGCCTTTGAACATGTTAAACATATCAAAAGAAATTTTCTTTTAACTTGTTTAAATCATTATTGTTACCGAGATACAATTTGTGTGTGTATATACTATATTAATCGTTAGTAGAAGTTCTAGTAAATGAGACCATCAATATTGATCAAGTGTGACTAATCCGTCATAACATTTGGCCTCATCCTAGTCTATAGTATTAATGAAATAAATTATATTTCTGCCTTATTCAAGCGTGACCTGCATAGTATATCACAATGCAACATGTGTAATGTTTAGATCAGAGAAGAGTTATTTCATTGCCATAATTAACTGGAATAATGCAAATATGTTATATATATATGGGTACCAGTACATTGTACGTTCTTTTGACCTTTTCAGCACTCTGTTAAAAAAAGTGTTCTTACAAATCTGTCAACTAATCTCTTACCAATGCGGCATTATACATTTGTGTTACATAAACTGTTACATATCGATACCTATACCATGTATACCATAGCATTTATCAGCAGAATCATCGAATGGTCTCTATAACAGGGTATCTACCGTCTGAAGCTACAAACTACAATGTACAGTATTATGGTAGAGATCCTTTCTACATATGTTCTATATCTATATAGATGCTGATCAATAAGCTCCTTCCAGTGACTCCGAAACATCAGACAGAAATTCTCATGGCAACCTACCTGTTACGAAATAAACTTGTTCGGAAAATCACTTTACCGTATTCATCCCAATAAGCGCATAGTGTATTTAGAAAATTTTAAAATGTTTCACTTACAAAGAAAAATAAATCTTTCAAATTGAATGTTTCTTACAGTTTAAGCCTCAGAACCAGTTATGGGCTCCGCAGACACTGCTGAATATGCTGAAAGGCCTGTGGAAACTATTTTTAGAGTATGTGCACTCAATAGAATTTATATAAGGTTAAATGGTGTAAGTTTGGAGTGCTAAGAAATAGTTAAGTACTGGTACATAACCACTTTCTTCAGTATAGACTGTTTACTTTTAAAAGAAACTCCCTTTAGCATGTTTAGTTCCTCTTTGCTACTTGAAAAATATCAGTACGTATCATATGTATCATGTACATCTGACGGTGGAAGTTATAGAAAAGACAATTTTCTACCAGAAAAAAAGATAAATAAAAAAAGATAAATAAAAAAAAGATAAAAGACTGCCAAGTGTTACTTCAAAATGTAATATACACTGCACGTGTGCACTATGCTGCAGAGTACTGTTTACTGTTATGTCTAATTATGAGAACTGTGTCACCATGGTCACCACATTAATCTAGAGCAATGACAATATATTGCTTACATCCACGGCTTTCATGGTGACCCTCTCCTTGGCATATTTCTCCAGGAAGAAGTCCCGACTCCAGTTGAAGGCCTGCCAGCCAGCAACGACATCAGTTACGATCACTGGCCTGAAACAGTGTGAAACACACACATGGTATTTGTCTGCAAACAATATTCTGTTATATTGTGGCAAGTGGAATGTTGAATCACATATTAACACATGTTACATTACATAATACCAGTATGGTACATTTTGTCTTTCAGGAAAGATTTATCTCATATTTTAACAACTACTAGTTAAAAGTTTTACAAAATGTATAAATCATGTAAATCATGTAATTAGTATACTATTAATTAGATCAAGACAAACAAACCTATTGTTAAGTTAACCACACACACTATATTAAGTGTATGTACAAGCTGTTTTAGCTAAATCGTGCGCAAATGTAAAGCTACTACCTGCATGACATGTACATTGTTTTTTCCACATTATTTTTGTTCAGTAAACATGGCGGGCACTGTTGTACCTATTGACTTCTATTTAATGGTCGCTTAACTAAAATTGACCCCCTTGCTCTGTATGAAGAGGGATATCTCTCTCTGTCCTATTCCCTATCCAATCCCCGGGGACTTCTGCTTCTGAACCCCAGGGCGATAAATCATAGCCAATCCTTAATTTCATCAGACCTTAAACCCACGGCATATTAAACACCCCACGGTCACACAGAGAGCGGTAAGTTCTTTCCCCGAGAATCCCCAAATACAATGGGAATGCCCTCGCAGAATATTTCTGCGGAAGGCTCACTTTGATTAATGCTGCTTTGCTTAGAGAGGGAGACCAGGCTATTGAGGCGCAATGCCCACGGCGCTGTCCAATGGCAGTTATGGGGGTGCTGCATGGAATAATTGGGGCTCTCTCCCTCACAATAAACATTTATGAACATTTTCATTTGCCCTTATTGGGGATGACAAAGCAATGTATCCACGGCTCTTCCTTCCGGGGTGGGGATACCTTTTCAGACAGCGGAAGACGGAAGCAAATGTCCTAATTGGGAAGGGTGAATCATCACTGATGCTAATTTTCGATTAAGAACTGACTCCACAAACACTTGGTCAGTATAACTTGAACATACATCATGCATATGTACATGGTTAACATGCATGACATAACCATCACACATGTATCATCATGTGTACATAGTGTATGCATGTATGTTCGATATAGGTACATTTGTATTGAAACAAATGCACCTATATCGAACGGGAAATACTCCAAAACCAATTGTTGAGTTGTTTACAAGAAATGAAGAAATCCACCAATATAATACACGGCACAAACAAGATCCTCGGGCTCACAAATGGAAAAATGCTATTGCAAAAAGAGGTTTTGTCAGTCAGGGCTCAGATCTTTGGTCCAAAGTACACGCTGAGTATAAAGAAATAGTTTCGACAAAAACTTTTCTTAAACGATATAAAAAAAGTTTACTGATGAAATATAGACCTTAAGTGATTGGATGATGTGTTACACAATGTGTTATTTTCATGTATTCAATATTATTATAATCTTGTAGCATCATGTGCAGTCTTGTAAAGTGTTATAACTACATGTATAATGATATTAGGCCAACCCGAGTTGGAAAGCGTTTTAGCATCCAGCCACAGTCCTCGAGACTTTCGGGTGTTGGCCTAGGTTTTGGGTGTATTCGAATTTGTTTGATCTGTCTGACGTTGTTAACATAACATATGTGTAGTGCACTACGGAATCGAAATAAACATACATACATATATACATTAGTATTTAGCTTAGCTCAGAACTCCAGCTGTGAAATGCTTCAGCCCTGGGGGAAACATGACTAAATTGTGACTAAAATGAAATTACCATGTCCATGCCTTTCCTTGAAAAATAAACAAACCCAGTTTGAAACCACCGGTATATTAGTATATTATCCACTAAATGCAAACTACAAGTTATGTCTTTAATTTCACAGTAATGAAGGTAATGCTTTCAGCTAATGAAATATTGACTGGTGGGGGGGGGGGGGGGGGGGGGGGGGGGGGGGGGGGGGGGGGGGGGGGGGGGGGGGGGGGGGGGGGGGGGGGGGGGG
>JAAUYG010016362.1_pt1 | contig 11830 bp, 6 predicted proteins | sample 7278091 | NCBI WGS metagenome assembly JAAUYG01 (sample SAMN14350201, study PRJNA611818) | marine sediment metagenome | isolation source: surface marine sediment (0.6m) | place: French Polynesia: Moorea | collected 2018-08 | reverse complement strand
GGGACTGTACGCGCGCTTGTCCTGGGCGTCGCGCTCCTCAAGGAAAATCCCCTAGTCCAACTTAGAGCCACATAGTTGATTGTAAACCACAAGAGAGAGCGGAACACCACAATATGAACTAACTTGATTCCTTCATTAGATATAAACACGAGATATAAAGGTTCAAATCTGGGTGGCAATTTAGTGTCACTCAAGACCAAATCTAACACATTCGGGTAAACTTCAGTTCATGATTTCCTATCAGATTTTAAGAGTAACATATGGCTTAGCTCTCCCCCTTCATGAGATATAAGGCTTCCCAATCTGACCTTGTCTTTGACTTTCAAGGTTACTCAAGTTTTCAAATATGATTGTGGAGTTGGAATTCCCATGTATTATTTCCTATTAGTGTTTAATAGTAACATGTTGCCCAAATGGGCTCCCTTATGAGATACAAGCCTTCAAATTAGAGTGACTTTAACCTTGACCTTTTACGATCAACCATGGTCAGGTGTGATGGTGGATATATGATTTGCAATTAGTGTTTGATAGTAACCATTGGTTACTAACCACATATCTACCTCTCAGCGTTTACCTACTTTAGCCGCTGCACTCACTGTGGTTTTCTCAAAGTCGAATCAGTTCATCTCGGACTCAGAGGGACGGATACTGCCGAAAAACCCAAGTTGCTTAATCAGTTCCGGAGTGTGTGGGTGTGTGTGTGGTGGGGGAAATCAGGCTTAAAGTTGGCGGTGGTGTGTGCAGATATATGCAGATGTAGGTGTGGTGCGTTAATTTGGACCTGTCTTATTTGGGTCGAACGGTCTTCGCCCGGCATTTTTTGGGGGTGGCAAGCCACCGACTGAATCCTGCCACAGGTGAGCAGAAAGGAATCACTCAGACCATTATACTCACTCCGAGGTAGCCAGTCGGTTGTCTAACTCATTAATGGGGAGGGGCGGATGGCCGAGTGGTTAAGGTACTGGACTCTCAACCACGAGATGGTTGGTTCGAGTCCTGCCATACAATAGTTCTGCTGTGCCTAAAGTCCTTAGGAAAGATATATACCTCAAATGTGCCTTGATGTAATCGTTGATATGCAATTGCTTGCTTGTCGAGAACCTCATAAAATAAATCCAAGTTTAAAAAAAATCATTAATGCCAAGCAACAAGCTGAGAAGTGCATACCTCCCAGTTTTTAGTGTTTGGTGTGATGCAGTCGGGGCTCGATCCCCGGTCTCCAACACCCCTAGAGGACACTCTAACCATTAGGCTACTGAGGCGGCTCTATTAAGATGTGGTAATGGTGAGCAATGGTGCACTCTGGCTACCTTCACTGGTAGTGTATACAAAATACTACATAGGGGTACTCTTATAAGTTTTAAGTTACATCTGTTAATGGAAAGTAGTAGCATAGCATAAAATAGTAAGCTCCCTGAATGTAATCCTGTTTGAGATATTTTGTCAACAGACACATGCACATAAACAGAAAAGCAAATCCAGCAGAAATGCTGTGGTTTGACTATAGCGAGTATTGTTTCCTACAAAAGGAGAAATCATTGCATGTGGGCAGATCGTTATATTCAAATTACGTCATCTTAATTAACATAAGAATACGCAAGTACATATGTGAACGAAAACCAGTTGCTATAATTATTCATAGATGAAAAGAGTAATGCAAAACATATGAATGCTTTACATATATTTGACAGCACACATACGTGATAGTATAAAAGGACTACGATAGCATGACTACGATAGCATGAATAATACGTGCACAACGAATTTTGATGAAAGTCATCCCAATATGAAACCAGTTCCATCTTTTGTGTTGTTTGACTACTTGCTGTAACAATTTAAATATTATGACATAAAAGCTTTTATCGTAATATCTAAATTGCACCTAAAATAAACAGGTTAATAAAAGCAATTTCCTCTGCACAGCAACTTACCAAAACCTAATGTGGCTTGCTTACTAAAATAATTAGCGGTCTCACAATATTTTTGTTTTATTTTACTCACCCCCAGGACATCTATCTACCAAGGCATAGTGCACGACTCCAGGGCTGTTTCTGTGGGATCCCACATTGTTGAGATGGAACCAGCACTTGGTACTACCAGTAGCATGCCAGTCTAAGGCCAGACAGTCATTGTTAGCAGCACACTGTCCCTGACACTGCTCTAGTGTGCTGATTGCGTTCTGGGGCACTCCTCCAGAAACATAACTGTCTATAAACTCCACAAATAGTGGAGGTGGGCATCCTGGAAAATCGTTTACATGGTACACATATCATGGGCATGAGTACATAAATTTGTATAAAGTATATTACTTGTTCTCTGTGTTGTTTCTATGTGTCTGATACTGGCATTAATATAGTGTGACTACTGCAACTAATGCTTGTTGGAACAAATGCGCTGATTTGTCAGGCCCTTATAAACGTTCAGGCACTTACACTTGCTTGTCATATTATATATTGAGGATCTGCTCCAAATATCATGGTACTCTATCAGCTTTCTGCTATACTCCCTTTATAAAGTTTAGGCCTATGTGTCAGTTCAGAAACTCTTAAGCGCCATACAAGGTGTCTGCGAAATCGATAGAACTCGTTATTTTAACACCATATTGTAATTTAAGACGTTTACTGAAGTACCTAAAAACAGAAACTCAACTTCAAGAAAATATAATTGAAATTCAATATAGTGCAAACTACTTGGATGTAGTCTACTATTTAATCTCTCTAACTAATCTTTAACTTTTAAGAATCACTGGGGTTCTGGACACTATAAAATTACTTACTCTGCGGGCACCTGTCCAACAATACATAGTGATCTATTCCTGGTGTATTCCTCTGGGCACCAATACTTCCGATATGGTGCCAACATTTGGTTCCAGAACCCTGATCCCAGTCCAGACCCCAACAGTTTTCATTCTGGACACACTGGCTTAGACAGTCTACCAGAGTTGCCACTCCTCCCTGGGCCTGTCCACCACCAGCGGAAGTATCAGTGATATTGTTCCACAGCGGCGGGTCACATCCATCTGGAATGATAATCGTTTACAGTGAAGGTATAACTTTAGGGCACATATGCCCCATTGTATTAAAACGTTTTTAAAAACTAATCTCTCCCGAGGTCTAATCTCTGCCGAGCAAGAGAAAAAAAAAAACAAGAAAAAAGAAAAGAAACAGATTCACATGTCATAGCGCCTCCCACAAGTCCTCTGTCCAGAGTGTGGCGTTAAAACCCTGGATCTGGTTGGGGGGGGGGGGTCAGGCCTATAGTCGGCTTTCAACCACTCATGGTCATATCACCGACTGCAAGTTGGTTCGGTGGTGTAGGCAGGTGTATGCGTGTGAGTTAATGTGGACCTGTCTTGTTTGGGCAGAACGATCTACGCCCGACGATTTTTGGGTGCCAAGCCACCGATTCAATTCCGCCACAGGTGAGCAGAAAGGAATCACTCAGACCATTTATACTGACTCCGAGCCGTACTCCGAGCCGTACAAGTGTACTAATTGTTTGCCAATAAGGAGTTGTGAACAAGCCAAAGAGCATCTTGTCTTCAATAGTACTTTATAAAACCTCTGGCATACACACAAGGCAGGAACTCTAGGTACCAAAGACTAAATGTACCCCCGGGCTCCAACTTACGACATCGCGGTTTAGTCTAATGGTTTAAATCCCGACCAATTATTTGATTTATCAAGGTATCATCAGCCTAATGCCACAACATAATCTTCAAAACTTCAAATTAAATTTTAACATATACAAATGTAACTTAAAACTTATTAATAAGTTAAAATTTGACCTGTACACAATTATAGCAGATATTGCCTGCGGGGTGTCCTTAATGTTAGATGGCCGTATTATGTAGCCAGTTTTGGAAATTTAACTCTCTTGTACATGTCACCCCCCCCCCCCCGCCCCGCACACACATATACTGTGAGGAACTTCACCAAAAATCATAAATTTAAAGCTTACACTATATCACCCTATACGGAAATATCCGCACGCTACTTACTGTGCGGACAGAGTTGATCCGCGTGGTAGGCTAGGACTCTGTATTATAAAATGCCATCCGCACGCGGATCTATGCTTAACTTAACATGCACGTATACACACTACCAAGGCATCCACCGCCGTCAACTTTCCTCCGTGGCACAGTCGATAGCCTGCTTGACTTCTGTCTTCTAACGCAATGTGCTTTTTTCCGTTATTGAGGAGCATCTCTTTAACAGAGAAAAACGCATGGGTTCGAATCCCTCAAAATGCCACATTTTTAGGAGACAGATATGTCAAACATTATACGACATAAACGAACAGGCATTTTATAATACAGACCGCTAGCCTAATGCACGGATCAGCTCCGTCCGCACAGTAAGTAGCGTGCGGATATTTCCGTATCGCGTGCTACCACTTGCTCTGCTTGACCGAGACTAACAGATAATATACCTGTTGTCTCTGCATTGAGCAACTGATAAAAGATAGGTAAGGCAAAGTTTTCATTTACCAGGATTTTGAAAAAAATATCCTTGGCCAAGTTAGAAAACCCAATGAATCACGCTATATATCAACGTGGCCGTGTCATGCTTTCTGGTCTGCCACTTTCTTATTGTTATGCTTGACCGACTGCAGGTGTGGCAATCATACTGGTATGAATCACTGCTGTGCTGAAATTGAAATTGTACCAGTGGGTTGCGATGTACTACTTTTTAACCCTCGCTGGTTTGTGGTTTTCCGCAATAACGGGTCTGACTCACTGCTTTTTGTTCTGACACGACCCGGATTCGCTACGATCGGTGGCGATGTAATGAGTTAGCTCATGAAATAGGGACACATATTCAATCACTCAGGTACGCTTGCCATGTGGTGAAATCCCACTTCCCACAATAGCAATCACTATATTTTCGTGACTACAGTCGTGATGAGTGTTGCCGCAATTGTAATTTTTAGCGTTTCGGAATCGACCAATCATCTTCGCATTCTATAGGCATTAAATTGAATTCACGAAGCAAACAGGTTGAATACTAGTAGTACAAGTTATTACGTTCTGTCTCATAAGCCAGGTTACGGTACAGCTTAAATCGAGGATGTACCTTAGGTGGAAAGGAGGGTGTTAGTAAACATTGTCGTCACTTTGACACCAGTGGATATTTTGAAGTTATAGCATATCTTATATTATTGATTATTGTGTTTCGGAAGTTCTTTTGGCGTACCCACAGGAGAGGATTTCATTATCCTAAGCCCACTGAGACCACCGAGATCAGACAAATCAATACGAATATTATATCTTAATAGAGTGAGCAAGACTTTGCAGTTTGTCCCATTACCTTGGAAGAGAATCATGCATGTGTTTCCTGTACGTGTTTCGCTTCTGCTTTCGCTGTTCATGTTAAATGTGTGCAGGTGTTTCTTCATAAACAGCAGTAGACCGTACAGCAGAGAAGAAAATGCAAGCTTTGGTACCAGTCAGAAGTCCAACGACGTGTACAATGTCACAGTTGATTGTGGAGATCATTCTGCATTGAGAGGTGTTGTTTACCAGTGCCAAGAAGATCTCAGACAGTTGACAGAGTACGGCTATCCTTGGCGTCCCCATGGCAGAGAGATAGATACCACAACTAATTCGAATGTGACACAGAGGAACATCACTCTGAGAGACGCCCTGGATTCCCTGAATAACCTATGTCGTGTTCACGACAGAAGAAGAGCATGCTTAGAGGAAAGTGGCGTCCAGGATTATTGCCTGGGCACGGCTAAATATAACCTTTATCAATGGGATTTTCAGTTTATCTGCCATCAGCGAAAAAGAGATGGAAACTTGGCCCGCTCTCTACAATGCCTTCATGACAAGCGCGTGTTGGTAATGTAAAATTATCATATGGCGGATCGCTGCGGAAGCTTCGGCATTCTGGATGACCTCATGACACGAACCAGAAACGCGTATTTTCATAGCTTGGAGATCATGCCTGTATCTAAACGACCGCACCTACCACTGCTATATTGCGTTCCCAAGTCTGCTATCTCTACTTGTATTCGGGAAATTACACAAGACAACTGTGGGGATATGGCTGCTGATTTGGTGCAGGATTACCTGCTTTACATGCAGCATCAATTTGGTCAAACCCTGCAATCTGCCGGGCTCAATCCAAACATTTGCGACAATGACATCTCTGGCAAGGTGCCGGGTTCTTCGGCTGTTCCGCAAAGCCGCGCCACGCTCGGAATCATCAGACTATTAGAAACGGCAGCACATGGAACAGCTCTTGACACGGCATACGGTAAGGATGCGGTAGTCTATTTACAAACTCTCTCTGGAGCAGAACTCTGTACCACTTCTAATGCGTATATCGGTTATCTAGCATGTATGATGTCAACAGATGATAAATCCGACAAGAGCAAATTCAATATCGTACAATTTGCACATCAAATAATGCAATTTATCTACAACGGGAGCCAGTGTAGCGGATTGGGGCAATTTACGGCATGCTGGGACATGTTACAGGAAATCTGCGGACCTAAGGTACGGGGATTTCAACAACACGCCACCCTCTTGGTGGAAAGTTGTAAGATCCAATCTGAAATGGAATCTGTTGGTTGTCAGTGGCAGGACATGATTTTACCGTACTACATCCAGGCAAGCCGTGTAACGGTGTGGCCCACTGCCACCCAGGGTTTATTGAACCCCATGTTCCTCGACGACGCACACTACGGCACTTACAATAACATAGCGAAGGGTCTGGAGACAATGATTTCACAATTACAGCCTGGAGTAGAAGAAATTGCCAGGAAATGTGGGGCACAGCCTGCTGACAGACTGCGGAAATTGTTTCAAAAGCTCCGCTATCTGCAACTCGATGCTCTGAATTATATATTTTTGTTACAAGGCAATGCATTTCATATTTAAGGTAACTGAACAGTTTACTGAAATTATGTCATAGTACGATATGTGGTGGTGCCAAGCTTGTATGATTATATCAGCCCTGAAAAGAAATACGTGCTTTAAGAGTGTGGGTTCTGTGGTCAAAACCTGGTAATCGTGTACAGCGAAACTTGTATTTAAAGACCACCTTAGAGAACAACAAAATGTGGTCTTTATGCACAGGTGATATTTGTAAGTTCAGCAGCATGGAATGTATACTCATAATGACCTGTAATACGTGGTCTTTATAAGCAGGTGGTCTTTATAAGCAGGTGGTCTTTATAAACTGGTGGTCTTTAGAGCAGAATTGACTGTATGTGTTTGTTTACGTTTGGGGTTTATTTACACAATACATCAATCACTGTTTGCTTCACATTCCATTAGGTGAACTGAGATACATGTATTATTTTTGCCAACAGTTAGTACGTTTATGTGTTCATCATTCACTTTCCATATCTTTCGGATTTTGGGCGGAACCTATAATAAGTAACGCTCACAGACATTACTTCTTTACGTTTGCCGAGTGTCACCAAGTCCATTGGAGGCTGTGGTGACATTAGTGTAGAGTGTCACTTCACCTTTTGTGTGACACGCATACCAGCAATCGCAAAGATTGTAAACTCTGTGTGATCTTTAGCCTCGACCCCGAGCAAATAATAGTATGTGACATTTCGCCAATGCACTTCCTTGAAGTAGCAAAGAAATCTTCTTTTCATAAATTGTGCAGTTGAAATGCAGTTATACTCACCCATGATCCAGAAGATAGCACTACGTTATGTATCCTGACAATAATTGCGAAGTTATTTTAAGGTACATGTAATTAAAGTTAACCACCTACATGTAAGCACTAAAACGGATGTCATTTGGGATACGCCCATTTGTTGGTACAGGTGTGGGTTTTTGATAACGGCGAAGTTCCATTCAAGGTTTTGAGTTGATGTACGCAAGGATCCGATACATTTCACATAACCCAGTGGGATATGACCTCAGTATCGAGTTTTCTTTCATAATTATTCTAAAAAAAGAAACTTGAGTTTTCAGTAAGTACCTAATTTATTACCCGCATTTACTCGTGTTCCAGAGTCCGAGCCCAAGACCTGCCTGATCTGAAACAGTATTGTGTATTTTTTCTACCAGACACGAATTGGATTTATTAAAACTTTAACATTCACAACTGCTTGTTCTCTTCCCAGACTTACTTTAAGTCACATTCTGATAAGGCATTTCGCATCGTCTTAACCAAAGTTGGTTCATAATGTAATTCAGCATTTAACTCATTTCTATAAGCTGCATTGTAATAGGACACTGAATATTATAGGGTATCTAACCAAGTCTGCCCGAACAGCAATGTTTGCTGCCTGCAGCGTGCTCGACGAGTCTCTTTACACTACTTATCTTGAACATTTTCTAATGGAGATTTCTGTGTAGTTTTATAACAAATCTGAACTTATTATTACCTCTTGACACCATACGTGATAAGCATACATGTATGTGGGTACAGGTCTAACTAATGTGTACAAAAAAATAAAAATATGTCTGAGTCTTTAGCACGTTTGATGAAGTGTTTCTAATCAAACGTGCTTAATGCTTGGACATATTTGGTGATGGTAGTAGTGGTAGTAGTAGTAGTAGTAGTAGTAGTAGTAGTAGTAGTAGTAGTAGTAGTAGTAGTAGTAGTAGTAGTAGTAGTAGTAGCAGCATCAGCAGCAGGAGCAGTAGCAGCAGTAGCAGCAGCAGCAGTTTTATTTTTTAAACACTTTGGTAGTAGCAACAGCAGTAGTAACGTAACGTTCCCAGTAATGTTCCCAATATTGTTAATCGGTTAGTATACGGTGCAGTCCGTATTAATTCTGGCAAAATGCACTTATATTCCAGCAGGAGACCCATGAAAATTAATTCTGACTGATACTAGTTGGTAAGTATTACAGTACCCTGTCATAATAATGCAGCAATGTTGGTAATGATAACTTCTTTTTGTGAATATTTACTAAATACAACTTTATTATCGCTCACACATCACTAAATTGTGTTAATTGCCACAATTCTCAGCTTTATACCGTCGATATTGTACCAAATTAAAATAGACATTAACTCTGCTACTAATAACTGCGCTGAGCCACCTGATAAAAGTAACTCGCGGCTTTAAGGAGGCTGGAGCATAGTCAAGGAAACAGCGCGTCTGTTTGTCTAGGTAAAGTCTGTTTGAGTCTTAGATTTGAGTCACACCGGTATTGAGTTGAGTCTCAGGAATACATGGATAATGATTTTTTTTAAACAATCACACTGGTTAAACCCTAACACCGAGACTTATGCTGATACTGCAATACACGTTACACAAAACCCATATTATAAACCTTATGAAAAGATCTGTTTAGGAATTTTGTGGCCAAATGACGGCTTGCTTAGTTGGGACTGGCAGCACGCGGACATATATTATAATCCATCAGTTGAACCAAACTTAATATTAAATAATCGCGTGCCCTAGATGACTCATTATAGAATAGACTGCCAATATACTTGCCATCGATGTGACATTCACTGGTGATAATAATAATAGCAACCAGCTACGTTAAGTTGCGAAAATGTCCATCTTATTTCAGGCAAGTCTTCATCGATCCGATACAAAATGACGTGTGTATGTCGGTCTGTGTTTGGCTTTTGCTTTTTTGGAAACAAAATGGGCTACCCATTTTAGATTGCCTATATATGGTCCGCAGTTGGCCTCCCGTTGTTAAACATCCCGATGCTTGAGCACATATGTCTTATTTGTCGATGCTACGTTACGTGTCTAAACAACAATTGGGGTATGTTATGAGTTGTTGTTATGACTTTTGAGAGTGTTTTGAGCACTCTTGCAATGTTATTACTCATCTAGCCTGTTAAAGGTATGAGTCAACAGTTCATGTTATTATCTCTAACATGACAACAACCGTTGTTGTTAATACAACCGTTAGCATCACGCACAGGCAGAACAGAATAACCGCGTCAGAACAAAATAACCGCGTATGTATTTCAGACAAGGTCACCAGGTTTTGTTGGCACACCTGTTGGGAGACTGAAATTATCAAACTGTCTGAGGCAGTATATAAAATGTCTATATGTCTTTGTTTGTAATAACCGACCCACCCAAAATACTTGTTATATTCTATTTGACAAACAATGGTGCATTGCGTGCGAAATAAGCATCACTAATATATTTTTTATACATGATAAGCATGCGGCTTGTATATTTCCGGCAAGTGTAAACTGGTTGGACAAAGTTTAGCTAACAAGAAAAAAACTTCACTAAGAGGTGTTAGCCCAATTAACTAAATTTGCAGCGGTACTTATAAACACAAAAATCAGTCAAGAAAGAACGGATTACTTTCAAAACAAAATAAAGCTAAAACGGGAAGGAAATCTGAAAAAGGACGAATGACAGAGAACTATTAAAACCAACCAAACTTTACTTGAATGTTTTCTGATTATGAGAGTTTGCGGGTTGAAAGGGACAATCTTTCTTCGTCAAATAATCTAATATGCAGGTTTGAAGTCATTTCATTTGTGTATAATTAAGGAACTCTGAGTTCCCAAGGTGTTAGAAACGCCCAACAGTTGGATGTATTTCGATGTTAGGCAAGGGAACATTACTTTGTCCCATAGAAAAAGTTGTATTTACTTTGCTGATTACTTCCATGACCAGTATTTATCTACATGTATTTGAATGTATGTTTTGTTTGTACTCCAAACCCACACAGGCCTACAGTGGATCGTGGGAATATATTCAAATATTTTTGTTTTTGCAATTTTTGAAACTTTTGATTCCTCCCTTTAGTTCATGGTCCATCGGGCAAAGACATCAAAAAATGCACGAACGACTTAAAGTACAGCAAAGCCCAAAGGGACTGTACTTCACTTCTTTGATCCTGCGCTAAACCCGTCCGAGTGTACCATAAACGACGTGCATATGGGATGTAGGAACTAAATTGGTAGAGGCGACTTGCGCTATACAGCTCATATTTTGAAAGTTTATATTGTTGGAATTGACCGACTTTTTCTTTCTTTCTTTTTTTCTTTCTTTTTTTCTTTCTTTCTTTCTTTCTTTCTTTCTTTCTAATTTTCATTCTTTCTTTCTTTCTAATTTTCATTCTTTCTTCCGTTTTTCTTCCTTCCTTCCTTCCTTCCTTCCTTCCTTCCTTCCTTCCTTCCTTCCATACTTACTTTCATTCATTCTTTCTTTCTTTCTTCCTTCCTTTCTTTCTTTCTTTTTCTTTCTTTCTTTCTTTCTTTCTTTTTCTTTCTATCTTTCTCTTGCCTAGCGCAATGTATTTCTTCAGATCATTTTTGGGTAATTTTGGTGCACTTGCATGATTTATGTTTTCGCCAGTATTTTCTTGGGTTATGACAATACGACCCAACAACCATTTTGTATGCCGGCTTCTCCGATGCTTTATTGCCCACTGAAATGATATCCTAGGACTGAAAATAAGAACACTGAGCCGGTGCCACCTATTTAGAATTAGCCACAGAGCGAAATGCTAAAAGAATTCCCATGTGGTTAAAGACATTATTTGCTTCTAGCCACGATGCCTAAAACCATAACAGTTTGTTCATATACTGTGTGTAGTTGCACAAGTAAACATATATCACACGTGCTAGAAGAAATTTTATTTCTTTGCATTTGGGGTTTTCGTTTTGTTTTTAAATATTCTGACATTTGTAGCAAATTGCGTCCTCGTGGCTAAAGCAGTGATAATCAGTAAAACCTATGCAGAATTTTCCCCATTGCCTGTGATGGCGAAGAGGGAAGTTGTTCCTGACTTCAAGCAGTCCCCGAAAAAGCCACGTTTCAGGCTGTTTCATAACACTGATCTTCTAACACTGGTAATCCTATTTTGTCAGTTATGCGTAGCCTTTGAAGTTAAGCAGCGGAGAATGGGGGGGGGGGGG
>JAAUYG010265326.1_pt1:0-7500 | contig 11831 bp, 11 predicted proteins | sample 7278091 | NCBI WGS metagenome assembly JAAUYG01 (sample SAMN14350201, study PRJNA611818) | marine sediment metagenome | isolation source: surface marine sediment (0.6m) | place: French Polynesia: Moorea | collected 2018-08 | reverse complement strand
ACAACTCGTGCGTGGTTGAGGGGTATGCTACTCGCCTTGCAATTTAAGGTTGTGAATTCAAATAAGGGCACGGAGGAACCTTTAATCCTGTTTGTATGTGTCCCTTATTGATATGTATGTCAACACAATTATAAAACCTGTTTTAAGACTAAAAACAAGAGGGCCTGGGGCCTTGACACTCTGCTTGGTCACTTGACAGGGTTAAGGAAGATGTTTAGACCTGCCTTATGCTGAATGTTTAGGTGTGCGAATAGTGGGGACTTGCTAGGGATCATGCTTATGCATTAAGACATGGAGATTACCGTCCAGTGGTTTGCTTTTTATACTGTCTAATCTGATGTCTCGCTTGGTAGTCTACTCGCTTATGTCTTTGGGGAACTCAGCTTTCTATTTCCTGACAACTATGGGGTATAGCAAACAATACCCTACACACAAAATGCGTTCGGACTCTATCTTTCTTTGGGGAACATAGGTCTCTGTATGATGTCGACTTCAATGCGTGACGACCCATATATCGTACTTATACTCTGTCTACATTCTTGGACTAACTCAGACTATAGGTTTGTGTTTGAGATGGGCGATATGAAGGGCTATTGGACATTCATATGGGACATGGGCATACGCACACTAGACCCAATACGGCTATGTGTGTTTTACCTCACGATTTATACATGCGTGTTGTGGCATTAATATTAACTATTCATTTATATTTTTCCTAAAATGGAAAACCTTTTCTTAAATATTTTATCTTATCATTTCAACACATCATGGATCACATTATCATTCTTTCGAGGTGGGTTGGGCTCTCAGGGTGACGATACCATCCGCACTCGCCCGTCACAAACCCACTTAAAGACCTCGTGAGCCACTGACGACGAGAGGTCTCAGTTTCATCAGCATTTCACGAATCATTTGGGTTATTTCCATCTTGGTGGTTTAATTCATACACATCAAAATTATATACATATTTCAGCCTGGCCTGCCTGTTAGCCAGTGCATTTATTTATTTATGAAATCTATGTAGCCCATGCCTGAGATGGTCTGGCTTTTCATGCATCAATTTCCGTGCCCTATTTTTTTTCACACCACCACTTTCAAGACACCAAGGTTTTTTGCAGCCTGTTTAGAATTCTTGACATTGTTCAACATCGCAGATTAACAGAGCACACTGCGCATTTAAGGCTATTACCTAAAGCCTAGTATGGTTGACATTTCGTTATTGGGCCTCATTTAAGGAGTACTGGTTTACACAAAACATTACGTGAATGTAGGGTTCATTGGAGGAAGTATTTACTTCCCTTTTGATTTTATACCCGAGTCATCTAGTGTTATTGTAGGTGAAAGAGCCGAGGTCAGACTTAATACCCTGAAAGAGTTTCAAGAGGTCTTCTCTGCATTTTGTTATGGCAGTGACAGGTTGGTTAGGTGTTAAAAGTCGAAAGATTTACCCAGTTTGGGTGGTTACTGGGAGCCACTCAACAGTGCCTATTAAGTCCAAGTAGTTGTAATAAACGGGACATGATATTAGTTTGGGTTATAGGTGTTGCACATGTTCTTAAAATTCAAGATATTGTAATATTTTTTATTTTATTTTCTACGAAAATTTCAAAATGTGGATTTATAACACCCGAGAATCGCAATCGGCAGTGGGTATCTTTATACGATCAGTTTATACATAATGCCTAGTGTTACGGGTAGATATTAGAAACAGCCCTGGTTCTTTTGAATAGAGTTCCTGAACAAATAACAGAAGATAAAAAGTATGGTATTAAATTTGACGAGGTCTAGTACAAGAAACATTGCAATATGAACAGATGAACAAGTTAGAAGAAGATACCGGAAACACAAATACACACATATTATACTCACACTCTCGTTGTCTAGGTTTACATTCCAAGATGTGCGCAACACGAAAGAACACTAGGGTTAATCCTGAGTTATGGGGTATCCGGTTTGATCTTGGCTCTTCTGTTATAACGCGACAGTTATGTGCTTGATTAACAGCTATAGTTCTTGTGATTTCAAGACATCACATATGATGCACTCGTGAAGACTTTAGGCTACGACATGAAGCTTGGCATACGATGCATGCGAAGGTCTTCCTCAGGTGTTAGGCTAACTTCCGGACACCAACCACGCATTAGTGACCACAAACGATGATTCGGCAGGCTTCCCTCTGTTTACAGGAACCACACGCATGTGCGCATCACAGCACGCACAATCGCTATCGCAAACGATTTCTCACTGACAGGTGCACCATGATTCACGATTGCGGCTTTTTACAACGTCTAAGGCTGCCACTATGTTTCCCACATGAGGAAACCATGGAACTTGAACAACACATACAGCGTGACAGGCTGTGCACAAAGATGATCGCCGCATACGATCCCAGCGTGAACCAGTCCTTGTAATTTCTTCAGTGTTTCATACACTGCAAGGCTTCACCAGCTTTCCATTGCTATTTCTAAGCTTACACATTCTCAGTTCAACGACTGTATAAGGATATTGCCTCCTATGAACGATTCCTAAGACCAGCCCTTGTGAGTGTCAACAAACTTCAGGTAACCCCTGAGTTAAACGAACTTTCTGCCTATCTTCATAACAGCTATTTCTGCTGATTCTTCACATCTCGAAGGACTATTTGGCATTAGTTTCAATGATCACTGTCTCACTGCCTCTCCGGTTATAGCTTTCAACACAGTTAATACTGTATTCCAGGTGTCCTTTCTTCAAACCTACTATTACAAGTGCCTTTGTACAGTCTATACTTTCGACACCATAGCGTTTCCGGTCATCAGAGTTCGAGTGCGCGACTGACGACTGACACAAAACCCGATTGTATTTTAATGGTGCCAAGCGGTGCCAGTTATGCCCGATCTGCTACCTGAAAATTTAGGCCCTTTTCCAGAAATGACTGAATATTCACGAGCTACAGACATGCTAGCCCATGGTCACAAGATCTCAGCTCCACCTAACCCGTCAGCGAACCCAAGACACATCAGTGCATTTACCAAAACAAGCAGGTTCTGGGAACCTAAGGTGTGGTTTATTGCTAAGAACGTCCAAATACAATACATGTAGTAAGGACCAACCAGTGCAATAACCAAGGGTACGCAGTACAGGGCATATACCAAGAGCCCATAACACTAGTATGTCTTACATCATTCGTGATTGGGTCTCACTTATTGAGTGCCGGTTATACACAGACATTTCGTGAAAGTGGGGGCCATTAGAGGAAACTTAGCTTCCCTATTGGTTTATACCTGAGTCATCTAGGGTTTTGTAGTTGAAGGCTGGAAGTTCAGACGCTTTTTAGTTCTGAGAGAGTTTCAAGAGAATTTCTCTGCATTTTGTAATGGCAGTGGCCTGTCTGAATGGCAAGTAAAATTGAAAGATTTAATCAGTTTTGGCACTGGCTGAGAGCTCACCGTAGTGTCTATTAAGTCCACGTAGTAGTTGGAAAAGAGACATGTTAATCGCTTGAGATTTGGGTGTTATTATTTTTGATTATTATTTTTGATTATTTTCATTATTAATATTATTGTTAACACACTTACATAACCACAAATTCGGCTGTTTTATGCCACCTGTGTTACCTGATCTCTGTCAGTTGTACCAGTGCAGCACACATGGAGCTAGAGCCTTCCCGCCTGCAAAATTCAATATTGGTTCAATTTTGCCATCGAGGTCTGATTCTCTTCACTAGTATCACATCTGCAGCTTAGAGTGGTGACTTGGCAGCTTGAGGAATTCGAAATTTAGTTCCACTGTTTTAGATGTCACGGGAGATACACATTTTACTGGATTACATCAGCACAGAATTGGACATGGATTCATTATCAATGCTTTTCTAAACTATACATTGCAAAAATATGGTGAAAATTATAGGTTTGTGTTTGAGATGGGCGATATTAGGGGCTATTGAACATTCATACGAGTTTGGGCCATGGGCATACACACACTAGACCCAGTACAGCTATGTGTGCTTTACCGCACGTGTTGTGGCATTAGTTTTCACTATTCATTTATATTTTTCCTAAAATGGAAATCCTTTTTTTAAATATTTTATCTTATCACTTTAACACATCATGGATCACATTATCATTCTTTCGCGGTGGGTTGGGCTCTCAGGGTGACGATACCATCCGCACTCGCCCGTCACAAACCCACTTAAAGACCTCGGGAGCCCTTGGTGATGAGAGATCTCAGTTTTATCAGCATTTCACGAATCATTTGGATCATTTCCATCTTGGTGGTTTAATTCATACACATCAAAATTATATACATATTTCAGCCTGGCCTCCTTGTTAGCTAGTGCATTTATTTATTCATGAAATCTATGTATCTAAGTATCTATGTATCTATGTATGTATCTATCTATCTATCTATCTATCTATCTATCTAATGTATATATGCGTATACATATGAGTGTATATATACTACTGAGGTCCAAATTTTTCTCCATTTTGCTCTATGATCAACCGTTTTCGAGATACAATGTTTTCGAAAATCAGAAATGCACTGAAGGAACTCGGACTGATCTTAAAACACATTACTCTCAAACTTACCCTAAGTAAACTAAATATTTACTCCTGACTCCCGAAGTTTTGTCTTTTTCGCTCTACTTCTAATCGTTTTCGAGATGCAAGTTTGGCGAAAGTCAGAAATGCACCGAATGACCTCAGACTGACCTTAAACACTTAACTGTCCAAAAGTACCCTGTGTACACCAAGCACTCACCCTTGCGACCCAAATTTTGGTCCATTTCACTCTACGATCAGCCATTTTTAAGATACAATGTTGTCACATATTGGAAAATCGGAAATGCACCGATTGACCTTAGATTAACGTTAAACACCTAATGGTCAAAAGTACCCTATATTCAGTAAATACTTTTTCCCGAGAACCAAATTCCAAATTTTGGTTCATTTCGCCCTGTGGTCAGTCCAGAGACACAACATTGTTGAAAAGCTGAAAAATTGGAATGACTAACTCAGTAGCTGTGCAGTTACCATGGAGCATTTCCTCAGGACCGGTCAATTAAGACGAGCCCTGCTAAATACACCACAACAGAGGTATTTGTAAAACATAAATCAGTAAATACAAAAAATATTACAAAACTTGACACGGACATTTTTTGCACACAGACATCGAACAAAGACAGTAATGCATTATATAAGGGACTACACTAACGAAAGCATCATTACGTGACTTAATGAGAAGAGATTAACACTATAATTAAGTATATTACAGCAGACAACAGAGTAAGTGTGGTTACAGCAAACACACTGCAATCCCAAAAAAAGATGTTGCTGATGATATGACAGTCGTACAATATAAGCATATACACAGCATACATAATTGTTATCAATTATATAAGAATTACTCAGAAAATACAGGTACAAATAACACTGCATACATGATTTGTATCAATTATTATATAAGATACTTATCAAGGAATCTGATACAAATGGCACATAATCGCACTAACATAGGCATGTATGAGCTTGATCCTTCAGTTCATGTGCAAGGAATAATTAGGTTATGACAGGTGGGGGGTTTATGAGTGATATTGTGATGGGCACGGGCATCGAGTTTACTAAGACATGGGGACCTATGTTGCATTTTGGGCTGGTTTTCCAGAAATATGAACCATGTATTCAGTTTTCTGGTTGGCAAGGGTCCGCTTCGCTACAAGGTAAATGAACGACTGGACATGGTAGGGATATACATTCCTACAACATGACCCGAGCGAGTGACTGACACAATTAAGGTAAGCCACCAACTCAAACACGCTAGGTATCCAAAACACGCTTGATTGTGAAGAAGCCCTGTGAGTCAGAACTGTTCCCAGAAGCTAACTGAACTCGGTCACCGTACAGCACTGAGGGGGGAGGGAAAGGGGGGGTAGGGATCTGGTTCGGCGGGATCTGCAAGGGGGTTGAAGCAGTGTGTCACTGTGTTGGAGTAGGCTCACTGGAGGTGAGGGGGAGGGGGCGGGGGTGTCAACAGCTGCGTCATCAATAGCAGATACTGGAGAAACTGGGCCAGGATAAGCTGATGGCTGTTGCCGTGTCAGCACAGAATCTGAGAAGTAGGGCGCAGGATTGGGACTTCGGATATAGCCCATTTTTTTAGACGGCTGATGTGAACAGGCTCCTGTACATAGTGCCCCGTTACGCAATGACCGGTAGCAGGGTTTGTCAAGTGCACGAGGTGGGAGACTGTAGATGGGAAACACAAAGGTGTAATGTTGATGGTGGTGGGTTATTTCAGGGTACAAGAAGTAAACAAGACATCAGGATATGGGCTGACAGGAAGTGACCTAGATCCATGTTTATTGATTATTATCTGGATTCGTACATGGAGTTGGTGGTAAGGACTATATTGCAGTTGGGAGTATTTGTGAATACTACATCCCTCCCCAACTTGGAATTACATTCTTAGATGATGCTTAATGTAACGGCTAACGTATACACATAACAGATTTTATGTATACAGAAATATCACGTATTAATATGATACTTTCACTTACTTTTGGCAAACATCTTAAAGCTAATTGCATTAATAATTACTTGAATGGTGATAGTGTTCATGAGACATCAGTGTCCATTTTCTTCTGTGACTTTGGCTTAAACGCTGGCTTTGGCTTAAACGTTGGCTTTGGCGTCATTACTGCAATTACTAAGCTACAAAGGGGTTTGGGTAGATTACCTAGCCCCTCGAGCAGACAGGCATTATTCTGGCCTCGTGACTCTGCTCACTAAGCTATACTACAAAGTCAGCGTACTTTGCTGGCTTTCTCACAACACGTCCTGATAGGGTTTTCATCTGGTGGGAGTCAGTTCTTCGGTGTGGTTCGGGACTGCTGTGGGCTTCTCTCCTTTGCAATGTGACCTTCTTCTTTGGTGTCGCGAGGTTTTCACGTGGTTGGATGTCTGGTGGTTTCATTTCAGGTTGGATTTCTTCGTCAGCCTGTTCCTCTTCCTCATCGTGTTCGTTGATTGTGTAGTTGCCATCGGGAAGTTTCCAGAAGAAAGAGGTATTCGTGGTGAGAATCTTGTCACCTGGTTTGGCTGATGTCATAGAACCCTTTCGGCTTATGATGAGGTAAGGATCTTCACCGTATGGTGGTGTCAGCTTGTTTCTCTTTTCTTGTTTTGCAAGAGCTATGTCTCCTGGTTGTAGGTCTCTTTCGATTGCGTTTCTTGTTGTATCTGCATAACTTTTCATTTTTCTTTTGCATTCTCATCTCGAGTGTGGGTCATCTTGTCGTCCTGGGTTACCTTCAGCTGTTCTGTACGTGGCAGCTTGACCTTTAAATGTCGACCAAACAGCAGTGCTCCTGGGGTCTCTTGTGTGGGGCAATGGGGTGTGGCATGGTAATTTCTCAGAAATTGGTATAACTGTTGCTTCCATGGTTTTCCTTCTATTCGTGCAGTCTGTAGGACTTTCCCCAAGGTTCGCATAAACCTTTCTGCTTCTCCATTTGCTTGTGGC
>JAAUYG010154212.1_pt1 | contig 11832 bp, 10 predicted proteins | sample 7278091 | NCBI WGS metagenome assembly JAAUYG01 (sample SAMN14350201, study PRJNA611818) | marine sediment metagenome | isolation source: surface marine sediment (0.6m) | place: French Polynesia: Moorea | collected 2018-08 | reverse complement strand
GTTTGGTACAACACTGTGTCTTTGTGCGAGTAAAACGGAGAATGGGTTGCGAAGACCTGCAGCCTTCACAGAAACATAGTACTTGGTCTTGAACTTGCTTCAAACTTGAAATGTTAAATTATAAACACTGAATCTGACCTTGGTCAAGTCAAACGGATTGAATTCCCACTTCTCAGCTTCCTCAAAGGTCATCACTTGGATGTAGGCGGTCCACGACGGGCAGTTACCGTTCTCAATCGCGTTGTACAAGTCACGAAGAGCGTAATCTGGATCTGCGCCCGCCAGATAACCAGCCCTATCCGCACTCAAGTTCTTGATGCCCTGGTCAGTCTGAAGGAGACGAATATCAGAAACAACCAGAAATAACCAACATTTATCGCTGGGCGTTTTGTCTTTTCCCTTGACACAAGTCTGCCTTCAGTTACACTCACCTTGAAGTGGAATTTACAGTACACAGCTTCGTTCCTGTCGTTCACCAGCTTGAAAGTGTGGCTTCCATAGCCGTTCATGTGCCTGAAACCGTCAGGAGTTCCGCGGTCGCTGAACAAAAACGACACCTGGCCAAGAGAGAAGAAAGTCGTTGGAATAAATTCGACAAAAATTACTACATGCAAAGAGGGAGAGAGGCAAGTTGTGATTACCTGGTGGGTGGTCTCAGGTCTCAGGGAGATGAAATCCCAGAACATGTCGGGATCCTTCAGATGGGTTCGCGGGTTCCTCTTCTGGGTGTGGATGAAGTTCGGGAACTACAAGAGAAACGATCACAGAGATCTTTGCCAGAAAACGCACTTGTCAAAAAAGAGCAGCACACTGTTTGAAACTGCTATGTCTGACCTGCATGGGGTCTCTGATGAAGAAGATTGGAGTGTTGTTTCCGACTAGATCCCAGTTGCCGTCCTCAGTGTAAAACTTCATGGCGAATCCGCGGGGATCACGAGCCGTGTCGGCTGAGCCCGACTCGCCACCTGCAATGCGCATCAGTCAGTCAAGTGTCCGTCACGTGATAGAGTTCTGCATATTTTTATTCGGTTGAGAAAGCTGTCTTCTTTGCTCATTTTGACCCCTCCAGGCCTCACTGCTCTGCACTTGATTGGCACTTCTATTCTTGACAAAGCAATTCGTGGCAGTTACTTACCGACTGTAGAGAATCGGGTGAACACGGGAGTCTTCTTGCCGATGTGGGAGAAAATCTTGGCCTTGGAGTACCTGGTGATATCGTGCGTGATTTCCAGGAATCCAAATGCGCCTGCAAGAAATATATAATGTTCAATTTTCTTACGTGGTCCACCTTTGAATTCGCTTCAGTTTGCGCACGAACACGGACCAGGTTGAGTCTGTGCAAAACTTTGACTTTGAGAGACTTGTTTTGTGCAGATGTTTGTCAAGCCTGTGGAACACAACAGGCACAAACATGCTGACCTGCTCCCTTGGCGTGCACCACCCTCTCTGGGATCCTCTCCCGGTCGAAGTGGGACATCTCATCCAGATAGACGAAGTCCTGCAGCAGCGCTGGGCCGCGTGGACCCGCCGTCTGGATGTTCAGCTTGTCGCCGACTGGCGCCCCGGCTCCCGTGGTCAGCACATCCGGGTTCTGGAAACACAACGCCGCAAAAGTGTCATCGTAGCGCCAATGCAAAGCTTGGTCCCTTTGGTTCAAAAGGGAAGGCCAAATTGCACTTACCAGTCTTTAATTCTCATTGACATGCATTTGTGTATCACCAGAATTGATTTAGTCTCGCAACTCCGTTCGGTGTTCGAACAAAACACGTCTTTCATTGAAATGAATTTCCTTCCCCAACACGATTTTTTCAACGGATCATGTGCGCCTGGCAGGGAAAGCAGTAAGGCCGCTTGACATCGCGGCCTGTTTGTCACGGCTTTTGGGAGGGAGGAGGGCGAGATCATTGAAAACTTGTATGAGGACTCTCTTGCGCACTCTGGATGCCTGAAAAAGTAGACACTCTTTTTTCCCGGCACAAGCCAAACACAAACTGGGAACTGAACGCAACTTTCAATGTGTGTGTGTGTTGGCCGGCACGACAAAGACGACACAACAAAGTCGATTTGCAAAGGCACAGCCAAATGCACCGACACTTCCAGATGAGCATTTTGGTCCCCAAGATATTTCGCAAGCTTGAATCTTTTGCAAGAATGAAAGCACTTGACAGTGAGGCGCCAACCTTCGTGTGGTCATACGGTCTTTGTGAGAACACGACCTTCAGATCAACGGTCACTCACACTGAAAGGAGGAATGAAAAATCCGCAGAAAATGCAGTTACCTGAAGACCTCGCAAGTGATCACGGAACATTTTCTTTCCGCCCGCCTGTTGTTCAAAAGTCAGCGAAAAAGGGAATCTCTTCAAACATTTTGCAACGAGCTAATCGGCCAAGATTCATGTTCCGGGCAATACTTGTCGGTTCAAGAGAACAAAATCCATTCTTTATGGTCTATGCTATCTCAGTAGACGATAGTCAATGATTGCGCAGTTTCAAGGAAGTCCCATATTTTCTCTCAAGCCAAGGACAAACATGCAAATCTTCTTTTGGTGTCCCAACTCCGAAGAGTACGTGAATATGACACTGCGCTGCCATTTTCAAAGCGCCCAGGGGATGCGTCGGACGAAAAAAAAAACAACAACATTAGGGAATGGAAGCAAAATTTGTGTGTTCTTTTTGCCACACTAATTGATGAACACCACTCCATCTTTCGCTCCGGTTTTTGATCACTTTTATCTTGCAGCCGGCGATATCAAACCTTCGAACGTGACTTAAATTTTCGGTCTCATGGCTTGGGACAAGCTGAGAGCAACTGCTCTGAACAACTTCTTCCTTGATTTTTGACAAGTATGCCACACATGCGATCTGACATCTTTTGCCAAAGAAACTCATTCAACCAAGCAACACCCTGGTATGGCTGAAAACCGTCGTCGCAATTATGCAAGTTTGTGACGTTCTTCCAAATCTGGCCTCGGAATTTGTCACCATTCAGAGGGGGTGGGGGTCCTCCTCTGCATCTGCAATGCTGGACGATAACGACGACGACAGCATGATTCAGATGAGCCGCTTCGCTAGCCGCCAGAGAAAAGAAGGGCGCTTATCAGGGTCGAAGCCGCGCCCCTGAGCAAGCAGGTCATCTGCAGCAAACTTAGTTTGGGGGTACTGGATTTCTAACTTCCCACTGGAATTCAACCCAACTAAAAAGAAAATCTTGTGGAAAAAAATTTTCAACAGTCTCTTTTTAAAGTGTTCCAAATGGCATGAAACATTCAGAAATGCAACAAGGGCGCTTATCAGTGTTGAAGTCACACATGTGTGACACCTTGCTAATCGTGTTATCACTTCATGCAGTTGTCAGTTCCAATATTTACCACAAGGTGCAGCACTGGGCACAATGGAGGTTACACCATATTGGATCATCAGGGCAGCCAAGTTGGCCAATTGCCTGGGCAAGGGGTATGAGAATTGAGCATTGGGGTCCTAGAGGGGGAATAGGGCGGGTGGTCCATGGACAGGCAACCAGATAGATATATGCCACAGGGTGCTTTGCAGCGGCAAGGCGCGACTAAAAACGGAACGCAAAAAATTGGAAGGAACCATCTAAAAAAACGGAGGAATTAAGAGAGGGCCACTGTACATCCTCCATGTTTTCACTGTGGCTGTTGGGCGCCCGTCTATCCGGTTCTTCGTACTTCGTCATATGGCGACAGCTATATGGCGGGCCGCTATTTGGTGCAGCAACATGCGCCAGTCAGGCGGCGCAGTCCACTTTTACAGATCACTGTACTGTGTGTACATAGGAATGGCATTGACTAAACACAGCTCCCAGTGTCCCAACTGAAATTAGCTTTTGTTTGGCATGACTGGAGTGTCATCTCACGAGGCATCTACCACGACACGAGAGAGACATGCATCAGAAGTTGCTAATGAGTGGTGTAACCAATGGTATGTGTTCCTCAAACTCCACAAAGTTGGTTTGCTGCGCCGTATGGGTGAACGAGACGACCGGCGACAACCACAACAGCAGCACAGGTGACCATGGTGAGGTGGACTTTGACAGATCACTGCATGACTAGTGGTCCCTCCGGAATAGCGCACGTCTTGGTGGTGGTGGTGGCCCCGGGGCCTGGGGTCTCTTCATCCCCGTTTGTTTAAAATATGAACAGTATTAGTAAAACACCACAACAAGTGCTGCACAGGTGGTTCACGCTTTATCCATCAAACACATCTGAGAAAAAAACAATTCAAATTCACTGAATTTTGAATAAAGCATGCAGAATAACACAGGAGCGATTGAGATGTGGTCAAGAGAATACTTCGGATAAAGGCCAATTTCAAAGTGAAACGTGTTTGAACAAAGCGTGACCCAGCTGTAAAGCCAAGACGGCAGGGTCAGAACTGTGAGTCTTGGGTCTGCCAAAGTGACTGAAGTTCAGATTTTGCGTCCAGATGACAGTACTCTGCTGCCCGTCGCGTCACAGTGCCCTCCTGCCGTACGAAGCCACTGCAGTCGTCCGCGCTGAAATCTCTGTTGTCAAACTCAGAATGTGTGAATTGTACAGGTTTTCGAATTGTGCAGGTTTTAGAATTGTACAGGTTTTCGAATTGTGCAGGTTGTCGAGATTGAAAGCATTTCTAAAGTTCGTTTGAATTGTGCTGGATTTTGAAACAAGGCAATTCGAAACGAGGAACCCACACAGAGTGCAGATGCCGCATAGCGCACTTCTGACAGTTAACTTGCTGTGCTTAAGTCCCATGTGTAGTTATGTCCGAAACATGTTTCAGACATAAGCGCAGCTGCAGGAGTACTATGCCTCAAAGCGTATATATATACGCTATGCGGCAAAAAGGGGTTGGACTGTATTGCACTGCACTGCGCCCCTATGCACACCGCACGCACGGCACGGCGCGCGACAATTCACGAATTTTTCAAGCATTCTAGTTGACGTTGTCGCTCCAAAAAAAATTCCCATTCGTGTAATTTCTGGAAATAACTGTTGCGCAATTTACATTGGTTGTCAGGGCAACAGATTGTGCAGATAATTACCTGGGCTACAGGGTTAATTACTCAGCCAGTTATCATAGCAACAACATGGCAACCATGGTTACTGTGGACCCTGCGTAATTCGAAACGGTCCAAGTCGAAATCACTCACAATTCAAGCAAAATTCCAAAAACGTATGTTTCAACAGTGCCAGAGTCTGATTCGAAAAAAAACTGCATCACTCGACAAATTGCACACTTGAAAACAAAGTGGGAATGTAGATGTGAATTAAGCGGGGACGACTATGTTGTGGCGGGCCACAGGGACCCAGATCCAGGCTCCCGTGACTGAGATTTTTTGGCCGTGCGGAGCCGCCCTTGTGAGTCATGCCATTCTCATTGACGTGGTCAGTACAGGTGTGTCCCGCTTTATCCGAATATGTTTTAATGGAATAGCCTTTATCCAAGGTGTTCTTAAAATCACATCTCAATCGGTGCTGTGTTGTTCTACATGCCTAATTCGAAATTTGCCTGAATTGAAGGATTTTCAATTGATTTTGCTTGTTGGGATTTCGCGGGACTCACCTGTATGTTGTGGACATATCCCCCAAATCACACTGGCCTGTGGATGGCCGAGCAGCCTCGACACTGATAGGCGCCCTTGTCTGCCTTTGTTGTTGCCAATGCTCCATGGTTCGCATTTGATTTCATCTAATTGGCAGTTACTCTTAACTTTCTGCACAACACACCACAATTCAAAAACATAAATTTTATCACAACAAACCTGGGAAGGAACAGAGAGGCAGGAAGTGTTTTCTGCTGGGGTCCCTGGTCGCCAGGACATCAGGTTGCTATGGAAACTTCAGCTTGTTTGAACTTGGTTTCCAAGTGATTAGAATCTTGTGTATTAGGTGGAAACAGACATCCCCTGAAATCTAATTTGCTCAGATTTCACTCAGATATCTATCCAGACTTTATGTGTCCCTTTTGACCAGTCTTGTTCCTGTTTTGTTGTTGCTTCTTTCTTGTCTGTTTGTTGGCTTTTCTGGTGAGAACATTTTTTACCAAGACAAAGGAACACAGAACAGCAACTTGACGTATGCGTCCCTTTTCACCAGTTTTGTTCTGTTTTGTTGTTGCTTCTTTCTCATTGGTTGATCAGGAATTCTGGTGCCAAGGCAAGACCTGTTGTCCCTTCTGACCAGTTCATACCTTGTTTTGTTGCTTTTTAGTCGCGCCTTGCTGCTTGCAAGGAGCGACTCTCCTTGTCACGCTGTAATGTCGTCTGTCTGTCTGTCTGTCCGTGGCAGGACCCCCACCCCCGTCCCACCCCATCTGGATGTTTTATGCCATCCTGAGTGCTCAAAAAAAATTTCACCCCAAATTTTTTGTCACCCAAAGTTTTTCTCCAGGGGTGAAGCAAGGCGCGACACAATGCTACCAAGCATTCTAGTTTTCCCAACCATATCTGTTCCTTGCATGGCTATTCTAGCACCAAGGTTCAGGAACAAGCCTGTGTGAACGTTCAATCTGAACTTTGTTCCTGGTGTGCAATGCAACCAGTCAACTGCGCGGTTTCGTGCAGAAAGTTTTAAATGGAAGAGAAAAGTTTGATTAAAACAGGGGTTACAGAAGGGCGTATCGTGTGAGATTTAGAAAGCCTTTCCGTCTCCACGTTCCTGGCAAAATGAAACAGGATCCTTTCGTTCGTCACTTCTGTGCAAGATTTTTAGGCCGTGCGGTTGAAATCGGAGCGACCTTAGGCCCCATTCACACAAGACGCAGAGCACCTTGCAACACCACATGCAAATTATGGAACACACTGTAGTGAATGGGAGTGTTCACACAGGTTGCACGCAATGCAAATCTGCTTACGCATCCTGTGTGAACGGGGCCTAAGGAGTCATGTTAGAGAAGTTGTGGTGCTTTGTGGGCCTAATGTAAGTCCTCTGCAGTACCGGCCGAACATACCGCGTCGCTCGCTTCTGTTCTGTGTGTGCAACATTGCTTTTACAGTTGCCTTCCCCTTACATGCAGCTAATCGGAATGTGGACAGTCCGAATTCCCAGATTTTTTTCGAAGTTCCATGGAAATCACACTCCTGTCTCTCATGTGTTTATCTGCCTGCTTAATTCATAATTCTGTTCATGCAAAAGAATTTTGCTTGGTATTACATTTTTGAATTAAGTGGGAGGTACCTGTACTGTGCGGGTGAGCGACGAAAGGAGTGATATTGGTGAAGTTGTGGCCATAACAAGTCTTCCGTTCTCCACTACAGTGCCACGGTGCGAATCGTGCGGCCTCGACGCTGATAAGCGCACTTGTTCAGTTTGGTCAACAGTTTGGTCAACAAGGAACATGAATCTGTCTGGGCATGAAAGCAAAAGATTTTTTTCTCTCCGGCCAGAGAGACACATGCTGCATGTCCTACAGCAGAGCACACTGGGCGAACTGTATAGTCTCGGCGCTGTTAAGCGCACTTGATTGGTCTGGGGGAAATGAGATCTGTCTGGGCATGAAAGCAAAAGAATAAATCTCCAGCCAGACACAGAGCATCAGGAGCTCTTTTCACCACCGTGTTAGCCCTGATGAGAACGGACAGGTACAGAACACCTCGCGTGGTGTGCCCCGGGGCTGGTATTCTGAATGCTGCTTTATGTGACCCGGGGGAGCCAGAACCCAGTATATACAGACCGAATGTACAGTCATGCAAGCTCTACGGATACACAGGCTGAGGTTGGCTATTGTGTGGTAAATTAGGAGTTATAGATGTATTGTTTGGGGATGCATGATGTTGTCTAGATGTGTAGACTCAACTGAATGGCCAACGAGGGTCTGGGTCATCAGGATTAGATTCGGGTGGCTTTTCTGTTGGAATCTTTAAGCCAGGCGCGCCTTTGGCGTGGCGAAGCGGCTTATCTGAGTCATAGTGCTATCGTCATCATTGTCATCATCATCATTGTTGGCATTGTTGTAGACCAGTGGGTGTGGGACTCATCTGCCACTTCTAAATCAGCGAAAATATTAAAAACTAAAATTTGTGTCACACACAGAGCATACATGTACTGAAGATTAGGAGTAGTCATCTGCCTCTTTGAAGTCAACTCAAATACCATCACAAACTTTTGCAATACACACTGATCATGCTTGCCGTGCACGTGGCTTCAACGCTGACAAGCGCCCTTGTTCAGGTCAGGATTTGTAGACAGGTTTTTGGGGGATTCATGTTTGTCTGGTGGTGTTAGATTGACCTAAATGGTCAAGGTGTTGAAGTGGGTCAACAGGAGGAGATATATAATAAGGTGTTTCTGTTTTGAATCTTTAAAGCCCGGATTCAAGATTTTGGTCAAGAGGCCTTTGGAGCTCACTGGCCCGCAGGGTACAGTCCTGCTGACATGTGCAGAGCACGATTACGTTTTGCGCGTGACTAACTTCACCAGAAGCCTTGCGGGCCATCGCACTCTGTGTGGATTCTTGTTTGAATTGCGCAGGTTTGGAAATAAGATGATTGGAATTACACGAGCACCACTGTAACCCATTTGTGTTTCACGAGATAGAGCAAAGCGATCGGTGGAATCACTACGAGTGGAAACAAAACCAGATGAAAGCAAGAAAAAACCACACCCAAGATACAATGTTCAGAGGTGATTGCGTCACTAAAGGCACAAAAAGCACAATCCCTGGTGGCATTGTTTCTGCCCAATCCACATCGCAGTGTGCTGTTCCTTCAGAAAAAAAATGCAAAACTCTTTCAAGATTTTCCCAAAACTTCCAGGAAGTGCGGAATGCAACGATGGGGAGACGTGTTTTTTGCATCAATACTTAAGTCGAAATTTAGTACAGGAATCTTTTTTACTGCAGTGTCATTTTACTTTCATGTTTTGCTGGTGGCTACGAAAACCTAAAATGCACTATGAACAAGCATTCAAATTAACTTCAGGCTGTCGGAAATATTTTGGTGGAAAGATGTTGATGAAGACGACAGCAACAAGACGACGACACGTACCACGTACATGACTCCATACTCCTGCGCGCGCACTTAAAATTTTGCTATGACAGAAACTGTGGCTTTGTTTGATGGCTCTTCCAGACACCTTTGTTGCTGCCTTGATATACAAAAGCTATGCGACTTGTAAATTCATGTCTTCAGAAAGAAAGGATCTTTGAAAGTTAAAATGGAAACTTGACAGCTCCACCCAAATTTCCATGGCTGCAAAAGTGTTTTGAAAAGACTTGAAAAATGAGTTCAAAGCCAGAGTGGTTGTCAGCTGCGGGTGCCTCAAATTGCAAGGGTTCGGGTGCCCGCAGCAAAACAAAGAGGCAATGGGGCCCCCAAAAGGAGAAAACGCACAGGGACGTGCTTCATCCAAATAGGCTAAGATCGAAATTGGCCTTCATCTGATGTATTCTCAAAAGCACATCTCAATCATTGTGTTATTCTGCATGCTTTCTTAAAATATGCCTAAAATGAAGGATTCTTCCTGGGTACTGTTTATTCGGATTAAGGTTTGCTTGTTCGGATTAAGCGGGACCCACCTGCACCAAGAGGCGGATTCTGGGGAGTCCTTCTTGCTGCCGAAAACAAATCAAGCCGATTTCTGGGGTTCCATCCGAGGTTCCTGTGCTGAAGAGACAGGAAACTCGGACAGAAACCCAGAATTCAGCTCGATGTGTTATGCCTATCTCAACAGCTCACACGATGCTGCATTTTGTTTCTCCGAACAACGAACCGGACGGACGGCTCCGAGTGTGAATATTACATGAGACGGTGTAAAACTCAAAACACTGTCTCAAGAAATATTGATCCTCGACGGCTCCCAGGCTCCGTTCAACCTAGAAACGAATTGGAGTGGAACTCGTTTCGAGTTGAGGAAACGAATTTCCATTGAAATGTGTAGCAATTCGTCCACTGAATTCTGGACGAATTCCACTCATATTCGTCTCCTTTGTGAATGGGCCTTCGGTTAGAGAGAATCGAAAACACCCGAGAAAAAAAATTTTTTTTGCGTGTTCTGATTCAAATTGTGATCTTTCATTCTGTTCAAGCACCATTGTGAATACTGAAGACAGGAGAAACAAAAGTAAAAACGCAGTAAGAGGCGCAGATTAAAAGAACCACAATAATCTGTTCGGTTTCCATGGAAAAACATACTTCTGCGAGTACATGTATCGAGGTGTTTCCTTTTGCAGAGGAACCGGTGCAAGTGATGTCGGTAGATTTGCTTTGATCTTAATTGCAACGCTTTTGTTGTGCATCTAGGGACGTAGTTTTACGTCACCGATGACGTCACAACTTTGAGACATACCTCTTTGTTCGAATATCTCAGGCAGAAAATGCGTGTAGTGTTTTTTCCTCCCATTGCTTTGTGTCAGACACACGTGTCTTTTCTTCTTGTCGGAAATAGATGCTCCATAATCTTTTTGATGCTAAACGTTCACATATCTCATTTCGTGTTGGCTCAAATCAAGCACCAAAATGAAGACGGTGCTACTATTTTTAGTTCCCATGGCTCAACATCCCAACTGGAAATCTGTGAACCTCCCAGCACAAGAGGTCCTTTGGTGGGTTCAAATTTGGTGTCAAAAAGAACTGGACATTCTGGGGGTGATTTTCTTGCAAATGGGTGCAACCCAAAGATGATGCACAAGAAGAACAGTAACTTCCAGACATAGGTTTTTTGTCTACAATATACTTGGTAGTTGTTGCAAAGAAACTGATCTCAGTAAACCTGAAGAAAATGAGCAAATCGGGAGACACAAATTCCAGGAAAAAAAACAGCTTGTCAGAATCTTGAGAGTGGTTGTCAAGGGATTTGCTCAGTGTAGCAAGTTTTGTTCCTTGGTGCAGCCCAACAATGTCAACATTCCCAAGATAAAGACACAGTTAATCAAATCTGGGTGAGACAGGCCAGAAACATAGTTAAGTGTTCTCAGTGTTTGTCTACAGCTTGAGGAGAGAAATATGAACTGGCTTTCTGTGTGCACAATGTAATTGTTTCAATCTTTGCTGCAGATGGGAAAGTTTTGATCTGTAATGATTTTGTCAAGGTGGATGTTTTGTACTCACTTAACTTCAGCTGGAGTTAAAGACACTGATCCAGGATTCTGGTCAGGGGTCCCTGCCATTGTTCTGTGTCAGATTAACTTCTTTGGTGTTTGCGCCTGACATGGGTGGGGTGGGCTGCATTGCTTAGGTTGGGTATGGTCGCAAAAAGTTGTCTTAGAATGGTTTATGTCTTCCCCAAGAACGTAAGGAACGTAAGAAGATTGGAGTCTTGATTCAGGAAATTCGTTTCTGCTGAAGAATGAAGGAACGCTTAATCAAGGAGGAGCAAACGGTGAAGACATGATGAGTATGTCAATTTATGGGTTGCACGGGACCCACGGAATAATTGCATGAAACTCGAGGGAAAGATGAATTCCAGCTGTCGGCATTCTGGCTCGTTTGCCATTTCATGTAGATCTATGTACTCCTCAGCTTTCTGCGTTTCTGTTAACCTCTCATCTTTCTCTCTCTCTCCCTCTCTCGCAGTGTCTGTCTGTCTCTCTCTCTCTCACAGTGTCTGTCTGCCTGTCTACCTGTCTGTCTCACTGTCTGTCTCTCTCGCAGTGTGTCTGTCTGCTTGTCTCGCAATGTCTGTTTGTCTGTCTATCTCTCTGTGCAGTCAGTCAGTCAGTCAGTCTGTCTGTCTGTCTGTGCAGTTGGTCTCCCTTGTTTGCTTGTATCTGTCTGTAGACCTGTGCCTGTCTTTACCGCTGACTGCCTTCATGGAGCCTTTTTTGCAGACCCCCTTTCATCTTTAGGAACCAGAGGTTCCTTCGGTTCACTAAACATCTGCCATTCTCGTTGTC
>JAAUYG010299807.1_pt1 | contig 11835 bp, 9 predicted proteins | sample 7278091 | NCBI WGS metagenome assembly JAAUYG01 (sample SAMN14350201, study PRJNA611818) | marine sediment metagenome | isolation source: surface marine sediment (0.6m) | place: French Polynesia: Moorea | collected 2018-08 | reverse complement strand
TCTGGCGGAACCAGAGAAAGAGCAAACCGAGATACCACTGGCAGGCAATTAAATAGAGAATCGTAACCACAGAAGTATCGACAGAGCTGTTCACAGGACTGAAGCTGCTCTCCCCTTCTTTTCCTTTCATTTAATTGATAGATGGCTTCATGATGCTGAATTGCAGGCGAGACTACACATTGCTTCGTCACGTCTGTGTGTACGTAATGATTTCTTCCTCACCCTTGTTGTTTGCTAGACACAATGTGACTCACGTCGCTTCAACTCGGCTGAAAACAGCACATGTTTGGTTGAAAGTTGTGGTGCCATTTGCACACGTGTTTCAAATGCAGATACATGTCTGAGAGGGTGCATCCAGGACATCATGCAGTCAGGGTTGCCAGTACTGTTGCCTGACCCGAAAATCAGAAGACGAATCCAAACGGCGGGGGAGCATTTTTCACCCCATGATTTTGGAAGACATTCTTAAGGTTGAAGGGTGGTCCTTGCTCCCATCTGCCACTGTTGTTGCCATAGAGCTGGTTATTATATCAATTCGTTTGCAGGATTTTCCTGCTTTTGGCAGTGTATCTTTGTGGTTACGGTAGGTCTTTTCCAGATATTTTCTGTATAATTGTAGCTTTTTGATACCTTTAGGTGTTTGTGTGGTTGGGCATTTTCTAACTCTTCAGTGACATGAACAATAATAAACTAATATTTCAGGAAAAACAAACATTTTTCTGACTAATCCTGCCTGTATATAATGTCCAGGCACCATCCCATGCAGAGATTTGCAGGAGACCCAGGGCATCAACACCTTTGTTGTGGTTCTAGTTGGTCTGTTGTACACAAGAACAAGAATTCAGTGCTCACCTTTTGTCATTCTGACCAACAATGCCATATCACCCAAGAATTTCTGACGTTTTCATAACCCTGCCTCAGGAAAAAGCAGGAAACAGTTTTCCCGAGAACAGTGCACGAAGATGAAAGGAGAAAATAATAACCAAAGTCAATGCAAGATGCAAACATTCCTCCACACATGGGTGACCTTTTCTGCCTGGGAGAAGAAGCAGATATGAAATGTTGACTTTTCCCCCTTGTCAAGGAGATTGATTATGAAAGATACAGTACGCTCATCAAGTTGAATTACTTCATCGACATTCAGTGATAGCTGCGTGCCAGGATTGATAGGCAATTGCTGTGATGCTTTCATATACTTTGCCCCAACTACATACAGATGCTGATGTTTCTCTTCAGTGACATCCGATCAGTCGTGCATCTTCGGTCTCTGAAACGCTTTCCGTGTGAATAACCCATCAAGCTGATTGCAGCCGCATTTCTCTTTCGTGGTCACAAAAACAGAATGATACATCGATAAAAGTATTGCGATTGTGATGCCATATGAAGCCAATATTTTCTCATCTCTTCCTGCATCAGTTTTCTAAGTGAGATTTGTCACGTCAACGAAACATTTAGCTAGTGATACCTTTGTCGAAGAAACAGTAAACTGTTGTTATGTACACATGATGCAGTGTTCATATTTTAGGCCGTGCGGCTGAAAGCGGAGCGGCTTGTGTGAATCGTTGTCCTCGTTGCCCTTGTTGTTGTCATGGTGGTCGTTGCCAACAGGAACAACCCCTTACTAGACGTTCCATGAATGTCCGCATAGCGCCCTTGAAACGTTTGTTTGGGTGGGATAACTCGCCCCCCCCCCGAATGCCAACGACGTTTTAGTTTCATTTCGACGTTTAGACACTTCACTTCTTTTGGCTGATATTGGCCATCAGTTGATGTCAGTTGTAGGCCTAATCCCGATGGAAGCTCGTCAGCACAGATATCAGAAATGTGTCAAAACATTGGCATCATTGAAACACCCCGGGATTTAACCCAGGAAATCCTCGCACAGACAAGAATTAGCTGAAGATTCAGTTTGATACTAATGGTTTCTGACTCCGTAAGCATCCTCTGCATGTAGTCTGCGCTGGAGAAAGCTTTTCATTGTCCTCTCTGGTGTGTAGGTGGATTTTGCCTGTGAATATAATACTTCTGGCAGCGAAAAAGGAAATGCGTGTGTGGCATTGACATTCGAGGATCAAAGGCAGCTTTGTGTTTTGGAATGCATTTTGGAACTTGCAGTTTATGACAGACATGCTCCTACTGTCTTGCTTTGTTGAATGCAACATGAGAATGCAGTCCTCCTGGCCTATAAGGTGACTGGTTGATAAGAGAAGATTCGACTATTTTTCTGTTATCTACGTTTGCAGGGACAGATCTTTGCATGTTCTGAATCGGGAGCGCATCCCAGAACACGGGAGATGGCACAGCGTTCTCTTTCAGGCGCCCATTTAGTTAGTTTAGTCAGAATGTGTCTTCTATTCAGCAAGCACAAATTCCAGTAAGAAGTTCTTCCTTCTTTGGATTCTTTTCAAAACGTTCAACCCAAAGGGACATGCATCTGCTGCAGGCAGATTTTCAAAAAACATGATCTTGCTTCCCCTTGCTGGTTTCATCTCCTGCAGCAATCATTTGTTTGGAAAACGTTTCCTGCAGAGAACTGGTTCCTTTGAAGCTTGTTGTACATGTTTTGCGTCCTGCCCAGAACCAGGACTAAAACGCCCTGGAGGGGGCAAATCACAGACCAACAAGAAGCACAAGAAACAAGGATTGCCCTGGACAATTAGTTTACTGGTTGTCGCTATTTCCTCGTGTTTTCGTACTTCCTTTTGCGTGTAAGGAACCGCATCTCACTTGTCTCATTTGCTGTTCGTCACCACCCACTGTGCTGAGAACGGAAGCCGGTAATAACGGAATGTCTACAGTGCTGATGTGTGTAATAAAGAGTGGGAGAAATTGACCAATTTGGTATTTGCGGTTTGCCAAAGCCGGCGTTGGCATTCTTATCAAGAAGCTGAATTACTTCATTAACTTTCAACGACACCAGTCTCTGTAACGCTGATAGGCAATTGATCTCTCGTGCCACGTCGCGGGGAGTTTCTGTCTTCTCCCAAGTTTGCAACTGCCAAGGCAAAGTAATTGATGGCTATTCTTTTGAAGATGATATGTGCCTTTCCAAATTGGCCATGTCGCAATGTGGCGATCCAAAAATATTTATTGCTGAATTGCAAGGAATAAGTTTTCGTTTGCTTCTGCAGACGTTTTCCCCCTCAGGGAGGTTGTCGAAAGTAATGGTGATGTTTTCTGTGGCCTCGGGCAGACCAGGGACTTCAGAATACAGGTTTCCACGCGACCTCTGCGGAGACTGGAGCGACTAACGACTATTTTTGTCGGTTTTGCGTGGCCACCCAGCTTCATCATAGGCGAAATTTCCCGAGGAAACATTTTCTGACGAATAATTTCTTCCACTGTGATGCTGGCAGGGTCAATATATTGCCCAGGATAATGTGTCAGTGGTGAAACCTGACTTCTTATTCTTCTTCTTGCACCACATGCGCCAATAGGTCAGGGGTGGGTGGGTTGAATCCAGAAGTGTTTGCCTTGGTTATATAACAAACAAACTTTTTGAGCTGCAATAATTCTCTGCAGAAGGTGGTACAGGTGGGTCCCTTCTAATCTGAATTGGACAATCCAAATTTGGAGTTGATTTGAAGTCCTGTGGAAATCGCATGTAGATCTTCTCCTTTGTGTTAATCTGCACCACTTCATTTGAAATTCATTACCAAGTTCCTTCCAGAAATAATACTAAGTGATTGTCTTTTGGATTAGCTGATATTAACTAATTTATCGGCGAATTCGGATTTCCATGTTCAGATCAACCGGGACCCACCTGTAATTCGAAGGATTTCCACTTGTTTTACTTTTTCGAATGAAGTGGGAGGCACCTGTATGTCTCACTGTTTTGCATAAGAACAAAGAAGATGCCTGCAAAAGACAGGGAAATGTATGCAGTTGTTCTCGGGTGCGACGACACCGAAGGAGGACAGAATCAAGAGTAATGAGTGTCGAGTTGCATTACTGTTGTCATCAGATAGCAAATTAGGTAAATGACAACCCAGAGGGGCGATATTCTTGCTGTGCTACATCATGTAGGTGGGTGTCGTCTTCGCCTGTGTTTATCCTTGCGGCTTGTGTCCAATGTAATCTTGTCCAACCTCGACTTGATGACCAATCCACTTTGTGGTCGCATCCACCAAAGGACTTTTCCCTTTTTGTTGTCCTGTAGAAAAGACTGCAGCCAGATTGGCCAGGTTTGATCGTTTGCATTCCTCTTTTGGACGACAATTTGCCTTGCTTAGACACCCGATGAACGTTCGCGCATGCCAACACATTGTGCATAAAATTTGAACTCAAGTTCAACCTGCTGGTTAAAATCTTCTGTTTCGCAAAGCACCGCTTTGACCAGGAACGAGGACCGTAGGACTGCAAATCTGCAAGAGTGATTTCTTCAATTTTGTTGATTTTTGAAACGCAAGTCCAATTCCAAGTAAAAACTGTTGTCCGCAGCCTCTTCCGAAATGCACAATTTGACGCTGAAGCGAATTCGCTGAAATTTGGGTCATTCAAAAAATATATCCCATTTGAAACAAAAATTGTTTATTTGGCTTTTGCTTAATTATGACTCAGTGGAATTGGAACACAATAATTAATTCCGCTGGGATAATCCTGTTTTATCTACAGAATGTCACAAACCGGCTGATGGTAAAACAATTGAGATTAATGACTCTTTTTTGCGAAGCGGATGCTTTCCCCCTCACAATATCATGCGGGATAATTGCAAAAGTGAGAAACGGAAACGGTTCTTTGCTTTTATGCGAATGTATTTTTAAGCCGCGCCCGCCGCTAGAGCGTAGCGGCTTATCTGAGTCACCATGCCATCGTCGTTGTCGTAGATGCATGAGTTGTCATTGTTTGATCCAATATGGCGTCCCTCATTGTGCTCAGTGCTGTACCTGGTGCCAAATATAGCCACTGCATCACTAAACCTGCTTGCTCACGCGCGGCTTCGACGCTGATAAGCGCCCTTGTTGTTTCTTGGGGGGGTATCTGGACTATCTGGTTGAATGTCATGTTCGCATAAAACGTCAATTGCTTGCACGATGACTGCTGCTTCCCCGTTGTGGTTTACTCTCAGATCATTAGATCTTTCATGAAGATTGATGTCATTTAATTTCACAGAGGCAAATTGAATACAAGGCCATCAATTTCTGCTTCCCAGTCAATGTTCAATTTGTGGAACGTAAATGGCAGTGGAAAGAGCATCTCAGCAACCAAATATCAACGCAGAAATCACGAAGAGTTCATCAGTGTTTTTTGTATCAAGGCAAATGTGAGAAAATTGAATTGACGTTTGAACAGATTTTGAGGAGACCAGAGAAGTGCTTGCGGTTGTCAATTGACAGTTTGTGCACCAAACGTTGAACTCAAACGCTGTTCACCCTTTTGAATTCTCCCTACTTAAGTTGATCTGAAACGCTAGGACAGGACGTTGGAACGTAACGTTGGAACCAAGGTGCACCGGTATTACAGGCCTCCCGGCTTCGGGCGCCCCCGCAGATTTCACGCAAAAAGGGGGTGGCCGAGGCGTAAGGCGCAAGCAGCCCCTTAAGAATCCAATCCCTTTTTGCGGGGGGGGGCGGCCGAATCCGGGGAGCCGTTCAGGCCTTTGACACCGGACTTACAAACTGTCTATTGTACCAAGGTACTCATTTTCCACTATCACTGTCAACCAAGACCTTGACAAGAACAGTGTCTATTTTTGTGCAGGGACACATTCCTTGAACATATATCTAGAGTGCATGGATCTACACCATTAACGGATGATGTTCAATTCCAGAAGTTAGTTTTGCACCAATGATTTGCAATGGGGATCGCATCTCTGGGCCTCGATTCGCACTTGGCATCACCAATAGGCACGACCTTTTGTGTCATGTGATATCAGAAACGAAGGCTTTCTGGCAGAACAGATTGAGACAGTCGAAAACACGCGACACAGGTCTCGTGTGGTGCGTGTCGATACCAGGTCTCATCTTTCTCTTGATGACAAGATATGTACCTACTTTACTCCGCCACAGATTCAGAGTTTTGGCCCTGGAGCCGACACAGCTGCAATGGATTTCGCGACGTTTTTTTGCCTTTTGGCCCAACTCGTGAACGGCTCAGGTCTTCTGCTTTTTGTCTTGTTTTATCGAACAAAATTTGCTGTGTTGGGGCAGAACATGGTGACAGAGGGCCCTCTGGATCTGCTGCAAAATCACCATCACTGTCATTGCTGGAACCAAAGAACAAGCTGCAGGATTTGCAGGCGGAAGTTCTCCCATCAATCCATCACTGCAGCATTTGAGAACGAACAGCTCAAGAAATTACTTTGCTGATGTTTGACAATTGAAATGCTTTTATGAAAAAGTAGATGTAATGATGATGGAAGTGCAATTTAAATTGCCAATTGGTTCTGAAGTTGTAGATGATGAATTTGTCTGGTCAAAAGCCATTCAGGTAAAACTGGAAAAACTGCAGTTCTGCAAACAGGAAAACTTTTTTTCTTGCGTTTCAGAATTCACTCGTCTGCACGTTACCAGATAACAGACGTTCCTCAAATTTCAGCGGACCAAAACGGACCAATTTAGGGTGGAACTTGGTCAGTCAAGATCCCGACTTAGGTCAAGGTGGTCTGTCCGAGCCATTCTGGTGTGCTTACCAAGTATGCTTCTCTATCAGCTGCGTTCGATAGAGTGACAAAGCGCTCAGAGAAAGAAATTTGGTTCCAGCCCATGGATGGATGGTGTTATCCAATTGGAGTGTTCTACAATCTAAAGCTGAACAAATTTTTCAACCATGCTTGCGAGAGGTGAACAACGCAACCTATTTTTGCAATTGACAAAAGCATCTGGTTCCAGGTGGAAAAGCATTGCGTTCATTTTGCTGCTTTGAAAACTGTTGCGTTGACCCCAAGTACACGTGTATCAATTTTGAACTGTGGCTGCGCGCATTTGTATTTTGAGCACCAGTCATTCTCTCAATTTTCAGCGAGTTCAGCAAGTATCTGGAGTACTTGTTTGATTTGTGCCGGAAGCAGCTCTTGTAGCAATCGTTCCGGTACAGCTTTCAGGTACCTGGTACATGTACTTTCTTGCACCAACTGGATTATTTTTCAAGATGTTTAACTGAACATTCATTTGATTCACTTGTTTGATATATTGTTGAGTTAATAAACAAGAACAGCATCCCTGATGTCAAGGAGACATGTTTTTTAATACTCTCCTCCTTTTTGCTGCTGCAATGAACTCAAAGTCAAGACTTGTAACAACCATCGTGTTGACAAGAGTTTCAAAGAGTTGGGTTGTTGTCACGAAAGGAACCTTGCCTTCAGCCTGTGTGTGACGCGACTGCTGTGTGGCTCTGGTATGTTCTGGATGACAGGTTTTTATCCCTGTCGCAAAGTGCACAACCAGAAACACACACACACACACATGCATGCATGCACATCCATATTTTGAGATAAAAAAAAGAAGAAAAAGAACGGAAAAAAGAACAAACGTTTCGGTGCAAGACAGGTATGAGGCAAAATTAAAGGCAACCAATTGATCAACCAGTCAGTGGAAGCAAACCATAATTATCTTCTGCTCAGACCTTTTTATTAGTGGCGTGTATGAACGCTGCTGACAGGTAATTCTTGACTTAGTGCCATTCGCGATGCCGCAAGAATTTGGCTTGGATGTGCAATCAAAGGTAAATTTTTGGCATCAGCACGAATGGATTCAATACGCAGGAGTCTATTTTTGGGGGACACGAGCATAAAAAGACATCAATTTAATGAGTACTTGTGTCTGCATTGCGCCTATTTGCGCCGTTAATGAAATGCCACACTTGTTCAGGTTCTCAGGTTTATGGCAGCGTATTCTGCTTTTACAACATTGTGCCAAGGTAAACACATTGTGTGCTGAGGTGCAAGAAAACGCAGGCACAGGTGTGTTCAAATGGAAAAAAACAAATGCAGAAATTTGCCCGAGCGCGAACACCAAATTGACAACCAGGGGCAGTTAAACGCGAAAAGAAACAAAAAAGGAATGTTTACGTTTACGTTTTTATGGGCTTGCAAAAAGTGCTTTATGGAAATTTGCAACTGCTGCTTCAGTACACCAACGGCAGAAAATTTTCAGTCAATGCAAACACTGTTACCTTCAGTTTCAGATCCAATGAACGGTGAAGCCCTTGTGAAAAAATTTGCTACAAATGGCTTGATCAGAACAAATAGGCGGGGGTCGTGAAAGTACACGCCAGGTTAACGTAATTACGACGCTCCAGGAAACAGGCTGACGCAATTATTACTACAGGTCAGGCTTTCTGCAAATAGATCAATTGCACTAATAAATCTTTGGCTGTGAAGCCAAGCTTAATATGGCTGTGGCATAAGCACTTGACGGTTTCCATTGAGTGCAGTGGTGACGTTGTGTGGCCTGACTGCAGTACGTGTGTGCGTGTCGTTTAGTCGAGACAGATGTCCTAGGGATTTCAAACCTGTTGGAAATAGATACTCCATTGCGAAACGCACAGTTTTGCTGCATTAGGAAGCTGAGCCAGACATTCTTTAAACAGTGCATGACGACCTGGAGGCAGGCAAAAATCTCGTTTTGAGAACCACAATGGGCCTGTTATTCGTGTATTGTACGTCTGTGTAGCTGCTTGAATGCATGTCCTTGGCCATTCAGAAGCAAGAATAAAAACGAGGCTTTCCAAAACAGAAAGAAATGGTTTGTGCCCGTTGGAGAATCAGCCAGCTTTGTTCAAATGAGACGGAGACGTTTTTGCTTTCAACAGGGTCATTTACTTTGCCTCGGAGAAGACTGGGATAAATCTGGTATCTCGTGATACAAAAACCTGATTGTAATCTTGGGGACAGTGGTTCTGGATTGGGTGAATACAAAAGAGAACATTTCTCAATGTTAAGACTTTTAGCAATGTCCCTGTTTCCTCATCTGTATTTTTGTCACAAAAGCTTGCTGTGTCCAGTGCAGCGCAACTCAGCAGTTCTTGGCAGACAAAAAAGTAAGTCCCTGAAAAAATGACGTCACAGTGCCTTTCAGATCTCACTTCCCTTTCTGAGGCTTGTGCTGATATCATATCATATCTCGGTTTGATTTTCTATTGGACTCCTTTAATTGATTTTCCATCTCATGTGGGATATCTGGGAATATTGCGGATGGTGGTATCTCGTACTTTGTGTCATGTAATCAGTCGTTTGCGTGCAGGACTCTCGTTGTGGAAGCATCAGAAGAGAAATCCTGTCTCATCTAATCCAGATTGATACTAATGCGTAACATAAACGCGGACTGGAGTAATTCAGACTGACGTCCAGTTTTCATTGCTCCTTTACTGGAATTAGCAACACTTGATGAAGCCTTGTTCATCAACCATCAGAGGCGACAAACAACCTTGGGCCTAATTTTCCTTAGGAAAAAGTAGAGAATCAGCACAGGTTTTAGAGCTTCTAAGAAGTGACATGTCTCTTGATTAGTTATGCAAGAGACTCTTTGGAGTTTCCGAGTAAAATTAGGCCCCTTCAAGCTGCTGGCTTGCAATGTCAATTGAAGCAGGTTTAGCTGTCGCTTTCGGACACAATATCTGCATGATTATGGATGGCCACACACCACCCGTCAGTGAGGCAATGGTGCAAGTGATATCTCATGACAAGCGATGTTATCTAACATGATTTTTCATGCCTTGGGGTGGAAGAAAATGTTTTTGTCACACAGAATAGCGGCATGTTGTGCATTACAGCTTCATTTTGCAGGCAAAAAGGTTGTGGTTTGTGTGGACACATGAAAGCATGCCATTGGCTTCAAGAAGAAAAGTCCTTTTCTGTGCAACAGTTGAGACAAGAAGCTGCATTGTGGATCTCACTGGGTAGAACTGATGTGACAATGGAACAGATTACAATAGTCATCCTGTTGCCATCGATTATCAGCATTACACCCACAATGTTGGTGCTATTCACTGCATTGTCACTTCATATCATGTAGCGAATTGATAACCCACGTTATTGCACAAAACAGATGAACAAAATCTGAATAGCAACAATAAGGGTTGGATACTCACGTATTTCTCTCTGTGTCCATGTCGATTTCATTAAGAGAATGGCATAAGTGCTGCATGGTGTCAAAAGATGGGACGAAAGAGTGCCACTTCCCAGGCGAGAAAATGAATGTGCAATGCAGTCAGAATTTGTGTTACAGTAAATTAGCTCCAACATCGGCAGTAAATTTACATCGAAGTCAGCATTAAATGTCAAGCTGAGCCTTCGCGGGCAGATGAAGTGTCTGCGTAATGGAAGAACATGAGAGCTTCATGTTCTTCTGCCCAAGGAAAACAAGTCCCAGTGATATTCAGCGGCGATAAAACCTTTCTGCCAACATCTCAGGGAAAAAACTACCACCATGGCAAAGATTGCTCATTTGCACGCAAAGCGTAGACCAAGAAATTCATTGCAGCAGTGAAAAAAACTGCATCGACCCAAACAAAAGTGTGAGTTCTGGTTGGTTTATTCTTCCTTTGTGGCATGTTCATTTTGTGAAACAGAGAAGCCAGACTGAACTGAAGCTTTGCCGTGAAGTATGAACTGCCAAACACTGGACATGGATATTCCTTGTGCAAGTCCATGAATATCTGAAGCAGATTGCTGCCTTAATGTGGGAAATTCAAAATTGGGCACGTTCTGAGGGCTAAGTAGGTCACAGGCGACGACAGAGAGAATCTGTCAACGCAACAATGGGACCTAGAAGAAGAGAAGCCATGGAGTCATTCAAAGCACCACGGTGGTGTGTGCGCTGGAATCAATCTGAGTGGGTCAACTGAGAAACATGTAGGCCCATTAGATGTGTTTGGTTAAAACCTCAAAGAGGAAATGGAAGTTACTCTGAGTCAAATAGTAAAGCCTACATGTGGAAGTCTGCGAGCACCACAGAGCATTGTTAGGCTTACGAGGCCTGGGCTAACGCCTGGTTCCCATTGTGGACTTTTTCAGCTGTTGCCTTTTCAATGTGTCCTCTGCATGCTGGGGGCAAAACTAATGGCCTGTGCACAGCACGGTTACCTTTGAACTGGGACCATATATAAATAATAACCATATCTATAGCGTTATTTTTTGTTAGACGAACAAAAAAAGCAAGGCGGCATTGAGTGCCCCTGACGGCAATGATGTTAGCCTCGGGGCCCTGATAGATCTATGTCCCTAACATTGTTTCCCGAGACTTTTGTATCTTTATTGCCGATGTGGGACACAATAAGTTTCGTAACCAGAAGCAGAAAGGGAATTGGAGCTTTGTACGGAACTACTGACCCTGTAGCAGTTATACATACCATGTTTGTCATCTGGAACCACTCCTAGACACTGGCAAAATCTCGCCCGTCTTGTGCAGTCTATTGAGTGAACAAAGACTGGTTCATGCTTTCATGACATGGAATTGTATTTCATATTTGATTCAGAGCAGGGCCAATGTCAAGTCGGGTTTTGTGGAGCATCTGAATACAGGACCTGACCACAAGGCAATTGATTCCAACATCCAGTGAAAACCCACACACGCAATGCTTTTTGAAAGGAAAGCTGTCGTCTTGCCTTCGGCTGTCCTGATGTCGGGACTGAGATGTCATCTTTGTTTGGTGTGGTTTACAACGTCCGTAGGACTTCCATAATCGGAAGTGTAATGACTCCAATGCAATCATCATGAATCACCACCTTTTCGTTCTTTTTGCCAAAATGGGAAAATATGGCAGGCAGATTTTTTTAGATAAAGCCTTTTTGCAGCAGAATCGCAGGAATGAGAAATAGCATCAGGACATGTTAGATAACTATTGTCTGGTGATAAATAGAGTTACAAGTGGACTTCTGCAGTTTTTTATGCCAAG
>JAAUYG010112610.1_pt1 | contig 11836 bp, 4 predicted proteins | sample 7278091 | NCBI WGS metagenome assembly JAAUYG01 (sample SAMN14350201, study PRJNA611818) | marine sediment metagenome | isolation source: surface marine sediment (0.6m) | place: French Polynesia: Moorea | collected 2018-08 | reverse complement strand
GTCCAAAAGCAGAAAATGGAGGTGTGCCCGACAGACCGGAGACGGGGAATGACATGACATCACATCTGGATCCCGATCACGGCCGTGGTCCACAGCCAAACAGGAACAGGAAGAGAAAGCAACAAAAGCGGCCCCAGTCTGTACACGAGACAGAAAGTAAAAGCATTGGTGCTGCCACATCTGGTAAAACGAAGAAGACACCCACCAGGAGGAAAAGCAAGGTCCAGTTGGGTGTAATATCTGCAGACAAAAAACAAGGGTCTCATGTGGCTTCTCAGTCACGTGGCTCCAATGCCGAAGAGACCGTTGGCTCGAGATTATCCTGTGGCGAGTTTTCAGATGAGAAGCCCCGCAACACAGCAGAGCTATCAGAGATGATGTGTCGGGCTGGGGAGAATGCCATGGGAAGCAATGACGACCGTAAGTCTGTAGGTTCAGAAATAATAGTGGGAACAATGCCATGCGGAGAAAGAGCATCGATTGGTGAAGGTCCTCGACAGGTAGCTGGAGGAAAATCAGCAGGATTACATGCAAGTGACAGAGATATAATTACTCCAACTCATCATGTGGAGACGGTCCCTAATGGGCAGCACCTGGGTTTGACTGCTGCCATGTCAGGAGGAATGAATGGCCATGGAAATCCAGATGGCATGGTGTCCAGTCTCAGGCTGGGGGCAAGTGACAGCAAGAGCTCACCGACCGATACAGCTGGAGGCCCAGAAACAGTGCGCTGCAGCAAGTCAAAGAAAAGTGATATAACCATGGAGTTGAATCTCTCCTCATCTGTGAGTACCAAGTCCAAAGATTGTCGCAGCAAAGGAAGGATTAGCAGCCATGGTCAAGAGACGTCATTCAAACGCAGTAACTCCTTACAGGATTTGCCTTCTCCAAAGACCCCATCTATATCAGACAGAGGTCCTCCCAACTCCCAAAACAACAGCAGATCGCAGCTAGTTGAAACGGCATCAGCTGTGGTTGGCATGGCAACTTCAGGGTTGCCACCGGCGATTGCTGACTGCGGAAGACATGACACATTGCCACCTGGAGAAAGCAGTGGGAAATCTCAATCTGGGAGTGTGCTACAGCATTGGTCTCATAGCTTAAGTAGTGGCAGCAAATCAAAACAGAGACACCATGCCAGGGGAAGTGATAGAAAGTGCAAGAGAGAGCACAGCAGTTTGTCTGCGGCTGGATCAGACCAAGTTGGTAGTCTGAGACTCACCAAGCTGGAATGTACCAGTCCAGGCAGCCAACAACTGGTCAAAGGTTTGTATTCTATTTTTTTTTTGTCAGGGATAAAGAAGCAAAAAGCCAATAATCTTTGTTGCGAAAAGAGCAATCAAGTTAGTTTAGGTAAAAATAATTTAGGTACATGTACCGGTAATGATTATAAAGTTTTGGACATCTCCCTAAATGTTGTTGCATATCTGTAGAGTATATGATGAGTGGTATAAACTTGGTAATCTACCTGCGCATGTACATATATATGTAGAGGCCCATGTAGTTCTAGTGTTTGGAAAAGTAGTCCTGCTTTCTTTTTGAGTTATCAGTGCTAATTGTAGGCAGAACAATTATAGCCACCTCTGTGTTGACTAAAAAAATAATTGTTGTGCTTCTAGAATACTAGGCAGTTTATACAAGTAGCCATGAAACATTTTCCCATTAACCAAGAAAGAAAGACAGGATGGCTTTACCACTTTTATCATACATTAACTAACATTGTTTTATTGCTGTCACAATTAGAGTCGGGCCCTAATGGCTTGGGCATCCAAACCCCAGATGGCAGTAGCCCGAATGATGTGCCTGGGTGTCCTTGTGTGGCATACCCAGCCAATGGTGAGCCTGAACAGCAAGTGTCCCCCAAGACGCCTTGCAGCTTCCAGTATTCCATCTCCAATCCAAAGCTAGAGAGGATAGAGGGTCGGCTCACCAAGGATGGCCGCAAGGTCCATGCGGCTGTGTTCACACCTGAAATTGGCACGCTGCCAAGTGTGAGCCTCCCGTCAGTTTCTCCCACTGTTATGGCAGTTCCTGCGACTGCTAATTGCAATGCGACAGGTGGGGTTCAGGGTTCGAGTGGTCAGGGGTCGTACAATGCTGGGATGTCAGTGTGTAGTCGAGCTGCAGCCGACTCAAGCCAGGCTGCCATTGCAGCAGGTGACAGTGGTATGTTTTTGCCCAAGAAACAGTCCCCACCGGCGTCAGTGAAGCATGGCCAACCCAGTGCCAAGTCAGGCACGACGGGCAGCCGTTGCTCCCCACAGCCTAGTCCCCGGCAAGGGCCCCGGCGAGTGACAAGTCCATGGTGCGGGGACTCTGATACACATGCAGGAGCAGAGGAAGCAGCGGCGGCCACCAAGTCAGAGACAGAGCTCAGTGGAAGCTGCAGCAGCCAGAGAACGGATCAAGGTGTACCTCTCCCAGCCAGTGTGGACTCAGTGGCCCGGCATATTCCTAGTGGACACAGCAGCAGTAAAGGCAGCACGCAGCAGGAACCAGTGAAATCTCACCATGACGAGATTAGTCCAACAGGTATTAAGACAGAGATATCCCAGATGCCATCACCATCGTCAAGCGTGTCTGTGAGTCAGAAAGAAGACATCAGGAGACCAAGCGATGGTGAGGACAAGGACACATCGCCGAGTCAGCATCCTATGAAAACTCCGGACAGACGTACAGCTGCAGATCGACTCCGTGAGAGTGAGCAGCTGGCGGCAGCAGCCAGAGCAGCTCTGGAAAGCAAGCAACAGGTAAAGACAGTAGCACGGAAACGAGAGTCTCCTGTTGATCCACCCAGTGATAGTTCTTTGTCGGCTGTGGAGGCCAAACATCCACATCTGACATATGAGCACCCGCTATCGGTTGATCGGGAACGTGCGGAGCTGAATGCTCGCCTCTGTGCCCTGAGACCGGAGGTTAGCACCAGCCCCCTGGTACACCCACTGCATGCTTACCCTCCGTATGATCATCTAACATCACCTCGGGAATTGTATCCATCAGCGTGGGCTGGCCGCATGGAGAGCTATAGCCATTTGTACGCATCACGAGCACCTCCGCCACCCGCTTCCTATCTCGGCTCCCTGTATGGACAAAACCCATACATGCTGCCGTTTGACCCTCGTCTCAGTCAGTACTACCAGGAGGATGACAGGAGGAAACTCATGGAATGGTCCTCATGGGTCCAGCCACAGCATATTACGGGTCTGTATCCAGGAAATCACCCTTCTGCATTTCCAGGGCTATCCCGCAGTGGCCTGCCCAGAGAGCCACTCCTCAACCCGGCGGCTTTGCTACACCTTCACAATGGCTCAGATCCTCACCATGGGCATCTCCCAGATATCCTCAAGTCACCATATCTGGAAGATATACACAAGGTTCCAGAATCACCCAGAGCTGTAGGTGGGCCACCTTCTGGATCACACAGGTCACCCCCAGTGACACGGTCCCCACAGACTGCTGGCTCCACGTCATCCAAAACTGTGTCCCCTGCCCAGGCTTCCGATGCCAGCAGTCCACGGGACCAGGGACCTAGCTCCCATGGGACCCCACAAAGTGCCCGTCGGGGCAACCCAACAACACCAGAGGGCTACTCCACATCGTCTCTCACCAATCAGTCACAGCCCGGTGGAAAAATCAGTGACAACGACGCAAGAGTGTCTCCACACAGTCAAAAGAAATCAAGCAAGACTAACACGGACACCAAAGTCCAGGAGCGTAGTCCTGTTATGTGGTCTCCTGTGGCAGATCTGGTAAGGTTACCCCCGGTACAGAGACCAACCAGCAAAGTCCCGATTCCTGCCAAAACACGGCCTGAGCCTTGCTCCAAACCTTCGAGACCGACCATCAGCGAAGACTGCACACCAACGGGCACAGGTAAAAACTTGTCACAAGAGGTTTGGTCACTATTAGATTTCACTGGTAGCATGTGTGAATGTATGTACATGTAATAACTGATAGATGCATAATTTCTAGCACAAGGCCTAAACAGCGTCAGGTTTATTTGTATGAGCGAAAGAGAAGTTTGCTGTGTGCACTTAACTTCTGTGATTATGATTTCTCATGTACCGGTAGGTTCTCTACTAAAATTAGATTCCTTATTAGTTAATAAATAAAACTATTTAGCATTCAACACGATCCAGTGCATTCGAATTGATAAGTAACCCGGCAGCAGCACTCCATGTTACCAGAAACAGAGAACATTAACATTGCCGTTAAAACGGTTTCATATGTGCCATTATCATGAAAATAGCAATATCCGTTAGAGATTCTGTGAATCGGCTTTTTCCATGCTGTATTTGAAACATGAACTTCAAAACTTCCTCATGCAAATTATGTCCATAATAGAATGTGCATCATATGCACAGCGAAAAATTGCCCAGCCATGTCAGTAACAGTCCAGCAAGCCTGACTATATAGCTGTCAGCCATGGTGACTCAGTCGGGCGATAGTGTGTATATGTTTGTGCGATAGTCACTTTCATCATGGCCCCATACATCATTTTCACTTTCCTTTTGCCATCTTGACGTCTGTGGCCAACCAAATGGCAGACCACCGTGTGAAAATTCAGGAACCACTTTTGATGTGCCACTTTTTAATGTCACCTTGCAAATGCAATCCAATAGATGGAACAATAGTGGCTGTGCAACATCAAAGGTTCTGCCTTCTGCAGGTACAGGGAATTCGGAGAAAGAAAGTGATGATGTAACTGTTTGTAGGAGGAAGAAGCCATCAATTGTTTTTTTTTTGTACATTTGCTAAGGGATGTGTTGTTTTTTGCTTGGAATCTGACCCAGCACTCTATTTGTGTTCCATCTCCATTTCTGTTCACTGTTTTCCTTGGCAATTCCAGGAAGCATACCAGTTGGGATTGCTTATGCCAGAAAGAGATCTGGGGTTGCAGGCAAATCTAGGAAAGAAGGTAAAATTTGTGGTGAGACAGTGGTGGTGGTGGTGCTAGTAAGTATTAGTACCCTCCCAGTAACAGTAAGTTACTAGTAGTAGTAATAGTAGTAGTACATGTAGTAGTGGTAGTATCTTTATGTTATGTAGTTGAAGGCTGTGCAATAAGTGTGCAGGACCCTTTGAAGTACACATGGTATATGTACTAGAATATTAGACAGTAAACTTCAAGAAGTAATGCTATACATTTTGTGCATGATATGCTTGCAGGTATGTACAGACTCTATCATGAATGCCTCGGCACAGTATGCCACTACTAATGCATGTAGTGTAAAAAATTAAGGTTAATAGCATATGTGCATTCTTCGTTGAGAACAACATCCTTGTTTAAGCCACACAACTTTCTATATTCAGCACTTCAAATTCTGTTGCTTATTAGCATACAGGTGCATACGCAACTTTGCATCACTAAATGACCATCTTGCTTCACCTTTGATTGTCATGAATCCTTCGGGACACAAATTTCATGGCCAAGTAGAATGCTTTAATAAATGTTTATTTCCACACTCCATGATGAATTATGCTCTGACAGCTATGACAGTCAGATATTGAAGATGAGTCTTCAGTGAATGGGGTAAATTTTTTTTAGAGAACACACCCGTAACTGCCTAGAGTACAGTCCTTAACAATGCATGCAAATGACTGTATTTTGTTTGAGTACTTGTAGAAGTTTATTAAATTTAAAAAAAAATGTGAGCAGCTGCTTAGATACCAGGACACACACACATGTAGGCACCTCCATAGGTATTGCTGCAAGGGGATAAGGGTGTGGTGTGTGTCTGTTCGTCAGCAGGTGACATTTCCTTCCTCTACCTGTGTGACATTAGATCATCTAGATAATAGCCCAGATAGGCAGGTGTTCTGTGACATTACCTGCATAAATATAAATTTACTACCTGGAGGACAAATGCCGCCAAAGAACACCAGCTGTAGTATAAGAGATACATCACAGTGGAAAATTTAGAATAGGACCACCACAGAGGGATCAGAATTGACAACAAAAATTTAAACACATTGTATCTGAACATACGCCAGATTGCTTAATCAGAATTTAACCAGTTAAGACATCTTAAGTTATCATGTTATAATGACATGGAAATTAGGACAAAAAATATACTTAAAAATCTTATGTTGTAACTGTCAGACACAATGTATGTAATGTACTGTAAATGTACCAATAGCTAGGATTTGTAAGATCACTGCAAAGCTGTTGGTTAACAGGGTGGTGTGCACATAGCGCGGGAAGAGAAATCTCCGAGTCGAGTCTATTAAGATCGGGTAGGTAGATGCATTTTACTGTGTTGCATCCATCCTTGACACTGGAGCCTGAAGCATCGCCATGAGACATCCCACTAGGATTGAAGTGACAAGTTTTCCCAATTCATGTCCCACGTTACCGTAATGTCCCTGAACTCTTTAACTTAGGTCCTTCATGTACTTGGGGACCCCCCTTTCAAAAAGAATCAAAGGGAATTCAAATTCAGCCACTGCTGTGGCTAGAATGAAGATGATCCAAGAACTAATGCACTTTTATTTCTTTTGGCCTGAAGGAGCGGAATCCAGGGATGGAACGGAAGCGGAAACTGGCAGCAGCGGACAAAATGACTCGGGGCGTCCAGACGTGTCTGCCGCTGCCTTGGCCACTCATGGTGACCACAGGTACGGGGTGCTACTAGTGTCACTGACTCCCGGCGGCCAGTGCTAGAAGTCTGAAGGACTCTTAATGATTCTCACATTAGATGGCCTTAAAAATAGACCGCTTGGCACCTGCAGGGGATGATAAGTTGTCCGAATGCTGATAGATTGAGATCAATTGAAGGATCCCACAGCATTCAGCATACATGTTTATCTTTCATTAAGTCCTCTGTGTTTATGGCTTGCAGGTTTACTCATGTGTGTAGCAAAAATTGCCAGCTCCCCCTACAGGAACTTTGTATGAAGTGCTGATAAAAAGACTTAAGTGGGGGGCTTGGCAGATTGTGTATTGATGTGTGTTTGAGGGAAGGAGGGATGGTAAGTGGTGATGTGGAGGGGGTGGAGGTGGGGGAGTGGAGGGAGGAGGTTTGGGTATGTGTGACCAGGAATGGGAAATATGAATATTTGAAGCTTATTAGTGTGTTGTTATTCAATGAAATTTGCACCTTGGCTGTATAAATCCCACAGAGTCTTTCAGCAGAGGAAACGAATTAAAGGTCATACCCTGGACCCCCCCCCCCCCCCAATCCATGTATTCTCTACTCGGTCTTCAAACAATCCTAATATGCCTTGTTAAAGCATCTATACCATACATGTGCGTGTGTCTGGGGGGTGGGGTATGATTGGAGGGTTGGAGGTGTAAAATAAGGAAGGATTTTTAAAGCCATTCACTTGTATAGCTGTTAGGGGCAGACTAGGAAGCCACAAAAATGTTCCCAGGGACCGTAACCACCCAGTTTGAATATCACCCGGGCCATTCTTTGCACAGTAAATATCGGACAAGGCTGGGAGGAGGCCAATATATACTTGCGCTCTTCCTTTTTGTCTCTGTCGGAAGACGAGTGTCGGGCTTTTCATCTAACATCTCTTTCAGAATCCAAGTGGGGATTGTGGTGTCGAGGGTGGTAGGGGGGCGGTGTGGGGGGTGATAGAGGGGTGCTATATGCCAGAGGTATAACAGGGGAATGGTGGGGCAATATAGCAAGGAGTGTCAGGCAGCGGAACACTTCATATAAAACCTTTTATGAAGTGATATGAAAAAAAGAAGAAAAAAAAGGTGGTCTGGGTGTTGTAATTCACTGGCAATCTCAAGCCCTCTCAGTTTTTCCCTGCTGAGCTTGTTCCCCTTTATGGCATTTCATAGGAGAAAGAAAATTACCGCTGTTGTATCCAATTAATCTTATATTGTAGTCTCTCCAAAGCATTGGGACTATACAGAAATGATACAATTCCATGTGCTCTAAAGGCCGGCTGCAATTGCAAAACCTCAGCAAAATTCTAAAAAATTAAAATTTTTACTCATTTCTATGGCCCCTTCTCCCCTGTTACTGGCACTTTTGTATAGTGCTGCCAAATAATGTTTTACTGCATATACACTACTACATGTAAAAGTATGGAGTTCATTTCTTCTTTTTACCTCCGTCAAGGAGGTTATGTTTTTATTTTTGTAATATTTCAGGTGACACAGCATGGTTCACTGAATTTGCTGTCCCATTAAAAATATGTTAAGGCGAAAATTAATTAAAATCAAAAAAATTTGACATTGTAAGGCTGACGAAGTGGCAGCTACAATTAGGTAGTACTTGTAGTGTGCCTAGTGTTTATTAACATTTTTAATAACTAGGCATATTGATAATACATCATGCACATGGAGTTTTGCTGATAAAAAATATATGTTTGCTTCAGGTAATAGCCAAGTTGACTGTGGTTCATGTGTTCCTTGTAAATGAATGAAAATAAATTACATGTCTTCCATGGAATAGTTTAGTTAAAACTAGTGTCAAGTTTTCTTTTTAATTTTCTTTTTTTTTCTTTCTCAATTCGTTCCTCAAAGCCTTGAAGAACAGCCTATACAGGGTGGCAGAGATGCGGAGGCCATTGTCTCGGAGCCTACGACAAGCCATGAGCCCAGCATCTCAGGTAAATGTAGCACAGACTTTGCCATTGATATTAATTAAACCAGTTTGCGCTGGATTGCATACATGTACATGTACATGTTACTGTATTTCCTGCCTTCCAACACATCACTTACAATGTAGATACATTGGGCTAGGAATGAAAAAAATGCAATGTCAGTGGATGAAAGTAGTACATGTACTGTGCGAATGTACTGGCACAAAATATGTTTGTTCATTAATTATCATTGCTGGCTTCAGGCTTCACAGGAGTATTTACATGAATACTATTTATCATAGCAATGGTGTTATAGAGTGAGTACATGTACATTATTGTCAAATCCAGCCCACTCTAACTTATTTGTATCTATCAAAAAGAAAAAAAGAATATTTAAAAAAAAATAGTATTATTGAAAGGTAACATATCAAATGGAACTTCAATATTGCAGGCCTGACACATGTGACAGTTGAAATGAAACTGTTTTGGTTTCGTGTGTCAACCAAATATCCGGAGTAGACACTAAAATTACAGCTACAGGCACATTCAAATTCATCCCCTTGCATCTGTCATAGCGAATACACCCGGTAGTGTATCAAAAACAAGTTAAATATGTGTACTGGTAACCTAACAGTCCACTTAATATTGTGCACATAAAGGCGCAAACTATCCTGTTGCGATATGAACACTGCATGTGACCTAGAAGCATGATAATGGATGGTGTATCTCATTAAAAAAATCATCATATAATAATCATGTTCGTGCAAAGTATATTTTGTATCTTTTGTTCTATTATTACAGTCATAACCAAGAAGTGTGTGTGTGTGTGGGGGGGTTCTCCACTTAATTATGTGTTTCATTTTGTATGTATGTCTCATGTAATTACGCCTCTATGTTGTACATATTTATTGATTTGCAAATGAAAAAACAAATAAACAAAAAAAAAAAACAAAAACAAAAAAAAACCAGTTCTCACATGGGCAGCTGTAGCTGACTGGTTAATGCACCGAGTAGTAATGTACCTTCATATTATTTCATTGCCTTGTTTTGATCGCAAGGAAAGATAAAGTATCCAATACATCCCGTTGCGGCCGGACATGATGAAAGGAAGAGAAATTTGTACTGTAATTCAAGATCAGATGTTACCGGGGCTCGCGATTCATAATAGAAAAATTGTTGCAGGTGCTCCAACAACAAGCCCCAGATATGCATATTAAACTGGAATAGAATCAATATATATTACATGTACAAGCAGAACTTAATACACAAACATTTAGTACTAAGCAGAAGATAATTTAGCAAAATTGTCATTCCGAGGAAAATTAATATATTTTCCAGGATCATCGACATCCAGATCCCGGTCAGGCATAAGAGATAATGCCCACACCTGGCCTCTCAGATCCGGATCTAACCCACAATCCAGGCAGGTCCCCCAGACTCAGTCAGATAATGGTGAGAGGGACCGGGATGGCAGCAATCCAGGCTCTGGATATGCTTCAGTGCATCATGGCATGGGACACCTGGGATTACAGCCAATCCCACTGCCATCTGGATACACAGTCCATAAAGATCCAGTGACTGGGAAACTGTTTCTTCTACCAGGTATGGGTCACGTACGTGTAGGCTGACAAGTTTGGTGTCTCACTTTGAATTGTATTACCTTATAAATTTTGTGATTTGTACATGTATGTAACATAAGACATACAAATACATGGCTGACTATACATGTATTGTGATCATTGTAAGTCCATTGCTGGCTATAATATTATGATCATTGTCAATTATTGCTGACTATATTATTACATTAGATCATTACAAATCCATTGGTGATTACTGCACTGAAGTATACAGACAAAAGCTTATCTTTGAAATATGGAAAATTTAATGTCTGCATGATATTTCTGGTAGGATGATGCAGCCAATTTAGCACAATTGAGACACTTGTAATATACATGTACATGTAACATGTGTAACGTACAAGTAAAAAAAGAGAGATATACATATATATACCTGATATGTGTATGTACAGTCGTTCCATGCATCTGTTACTTGGGTCTTATAAAGCTATACAGATGCGTCGTTTTTTTTTTCCGCCAGATGTCTCAGTTTCCCAGCATCTCCTAGATCACCATAGCAACAATGGTGAGCGAGATTCTCCACGAACAGAGCAACCAGCAGACAAGACTGACACTGTCAAACAAGGCGACACATCAACAAATGATCTGAGATCACATAAAGTTGTCGGGGACAACATGAGAGAAAGTAGCACTGAGGTGCTGTCGAAATCTGGTAGTGAACGTAGTAAGTCAGTTGCCAGTGGCAACATGGATAGCGTAGATGGAGTCAGCGGATACAAACCCGGTGTATTCAGTTGGGGAAGCGGTGACAGTAGTCGTGGAGCTATGCCTGCTCGGCTTAAATCTGGTATTACCATCGCCAGCACTAAGCCTATGAATGCAGCACTCTGCGTGCAGGTCAGACCGAACAATCACTCGGCTACAACAGATAGCAGCGAGTCTACAACAGGGATTCAAAGTTCAGAGGAAACATCTGTCTCTTCAGGCGAGTCCAATTCGCAGGTGCCAACCACAGAAGTCATACCTGTCACGCAACAGGGGGACAGCTCCGCAGTCATTTCCCCGACGTCAGGGATCAGCTCAACCAATCAGATCTCGTCTGTCCATTCAGCAAAGCCTCCGTCTCAGTCTGGAGACCGACAGGCGGTGTTCAGTGCCAAGGCAGCATTTCAAGTCAGTGACAACTTTGTACCGTACCTGCCCCACGGATACACATTCCCAGGGTACGGTCCCCTCCCTCGTCAGACAGCAGTCAGTGTCCAATCCCGGGGATCCTCCCCTGTCAGTTTCCCGGTGCCAGCCTGCCCAAAACCTGTTGAAAGAACATCTGTTGCTATGGAAACTGAGCCCGTGGTAACTTGCACTGCAGCGGTTCAGATCACGTCACCGGAGTCGTCATCAAAGGAAGTCGGCACACAGACTGGGAGTGAAGAGCAGCGGTGCGCAAAGTGCTCACCAGCCAGCGGTGAGCGTGACATGTCACCTACCTTGAATTCTCGATCTGAGATCTCGGTGATCTCTCTGTGTCAGTATCATCAGGGACTGGTCCTGAGCAGTCAGGACACCGCCGATGCCTGTCACCAGGTGTCGCTGCTTGGTGATCGCTGTGACCGGGAGATCCAGACATGTGACATACGTCACAGCTTGGCGGATGGTCACCGCAACACCCCACCAATCCTCACAAAGGTGACAGAACTCCCTCAGGATGCGGG
>JAAUYG010098607.1_pt1 | contig 11836 bp, 11 predicted proteins | sample 7278091 | NCBI WGS metagenome assembly JAAUYG01 (sample SAMN14350201, study PRJNA611818) | marine sediment metagenome | isolation source: surface marine sediment (0.6m) | place: French Polynesia: Moorea | collected 2018-08 | reverse complement strand
CCGAAAATATTTTTTACCTCGACCTCAAGCATGTCCATAAGTATGGTTGTGCAAAATTTCAGCCCAATCCGTTGTTTTCTTCACAACAAACGGCCACCGAAAGTGCGGCGAAAAAAAAAAAAAAAAAAAAAAAAGTCGGCAACCCCTTAAGGGGATCCCGTCAGCAGACGGGATGCCCCAATGACTACCAAAATTTCAACATTTAGTTTACCTTCCGGAATTTTCTGCCGTCCAAACAACTGACAACAGTGTTGGTGATTCCAAGCCTGTGAAGATTGGCTACTATGGCTTTGGCTCGGCTACGATTCGCATCATTAGCAAACAGCATTCCTGTATTCTTCATAAGCTGAGCTGAAAACATAACGACATTCCCAAGAAAGTGCAAAATATTATTAATTAAATTGTTACATGCTTTTCGTGGCCAAGGGTTCAAACATGACCAACAGAGTTGTTATGGACAATATAAAATCTTGCTGAGAAGACTACTCGATAAATAGCTAGGTAGTTAAAGTATTCGGTTTTCAGTCAATATTCTACATGTATACAAATGTAACAACCAACTCTTTCAATATTGTATTACAAATGTACTAAAATATTCAGCTATTTCTCATAGCAAAAAGAACCTTTTTACAATCCCCTCAAGACAATATAGCATCCAGATATCTTATATCTTTAGATTATTATGTAGCCTGGAGGATTTTTGGCCATTTTGGAAACAGTTACCAGACATACTTCTCCAAATCTTACCAATGTAGGTGGTTTTCCCCCCAGGGGCAGCCGACATATCCAGAATTCTCTCATTCTCATGTGGAGCCAGCGCCATGACTGGCAGAAGGCTTGATCCTCCCTGGAGCATGTAGTGTCCGGCCAGGTATTCGGGAGTCGCACCTGATGAAGAATAGATTGTTGAAATATTCACAGATTGTTGCCTCTTGTCTACCGGTAATCAATCTAGAAAGGTTGCCACTAACTTGAATTGAATCTGTGAGTGTGACAAAAGGGAGGAATATAGATTGCAAAATCTTGAAAATGGGGTCTACTGGTATTTCAGTTCACAGGATTTCATGGGCTCTCAAGTTCAATTACCGGTAATCTTTCTTAGAACAACTCAAGAAATTACGAGTGCTTGGTTCTCCGCACATGGATTTAATTGCCTATCATGCCTATAGAAAATATATTTTTAAGGCCACATGCCTCACAAGGTCACAATTTCTTGGCAGCATGGGTGGCCTTTAAAATATGGAGACAACATGAGCCATACTTTAGTGCCTTTCTGACCATGGGCATGCAACATACTACCCCTCGAATATGACCTATTGTTCAGTATACTACAGCCATCTCACTCTGACTATGATATAAACAATCTATACAGTATCGGTATGTCCCTGAGTATAGTAGAAAGACAAAAACCTTTTCATAAGATCCATAAGTACACTACTGTAAATTCATTAATGTTCACTGGGATTTATATTCACATTTTTGACACTAGACCATATTTCGCAGAGATTAATATTTACGGTTAGCCCAGGTCTTGTTAATATCTACATACATTAATTACGTTTGCAGGTATTTATTTTTGCGATTTCAGAATGGTCACAAATTTCACCAAATAAATCCCTCACAAACATTAGTGAATTTACAGTATGTGTATTACCTTGCAAGAGTTCCCATTTTAAAATTTTCATTAAGAAAGGCCCATCTTTACAAAGCTGGTTTAAGTACGAGGACTCAAGTCAGTCCCTGTGATGGATTCCATTTGCATGTACCAGAAACTCTAAGTTCTCTTTTTACAAATTGGCAAAACTAAAGCTTTCCACCACTCTTAGTATCACTCTCTCTGCATTATCTGAACAGCAGCCGTTTGAAAACAAGAAAACTCTTTTATAGCCAAGGCTTGTAAAATGCCTCATTTTTTTAAAACGTGTGCAAAAGTGGGTCAAGGAATAGCATCATACAGAGCCCACATTGTATTTATGCAACAAGATCCATCCATAGCAAGTGTATTCTCATGTCTGACAATCTGAATAGCTATTACTTACCAATAGGAACTTGGGAGTCATACACAACAAGACCGATTTTAGACCACTTCCCAATTGGGTCAAGGTTCACTCCCCGATTGATCAGGGCCTAGGAAGTTCAATAACAACAAAAATATGTTTAACAATATATTGTTTTTTTTTAATACATGTAGCACGTCTCTGTGAATGTGCAATTTTGTGTATATATGGATCAGTGGTATTCACATAAATGAACTGATGTTGACTTGATGTTGAAACATAGAAAGTCAAGTAAATAATCTTGGATCATGTAATACATAAAGACTTTTTCCACCGACTTCATGACTAAATAGAAAGTTTAATTGAATATTCAAACAGATTTTTATCACTGAATCTGTTGTAGTAACTGATTACATAATACATTATAATGTAACCATAGTAATGGGTCTTGCTCCTATAATTTCAGCACAATACATTCCACATGAATTTAATTACTTGCACTTTTGTACAGGGGTTGCCATTAAGCATGTTCAGGACTGCCCTTTAGCCCGTGCATAGTAGAAAGTCCCATCGGGCAACCAAACTTTTCACTACGGTGGCCCTACATAGCTACCACATTAATGATTTCAGTTTAGCCTGTTTGCTGAATATAAGGGCTTTTTTAAAATTCATGCCAAACAAAATTGTGGGGAAAAGTTAGAATAAAGCATAAATGAGAAAAAAAAAGTTTGAGTTTAGTAGTACAATTTAACCTCAGTTAAACAATTGAGGTTAAATTGTTCCTCAAACATCATCCATTTACATGATGTACCAGTAATATTAGGGCAGCCCGTGGTTCTGGAAGGGCTACCTGAAAGAATATAAACTTGCCCTACATGGCTACTAGGTTCAATAGTTAATGCTGAGCCCTGTTGTACCTGTGCAAGATCTCTGCGTCGAGTTTTTAGTGTGTTTGTACGAATAGTTACTGGCCGTTCCAACTCATTCGCTTCCAAAAACTCAATGATCTGAAACAGGACAAAGATGCATTTAGCAAGACAGTGCAAATTGGTTACCAAATATCTGGTTTAAGCCATTCTTCTTAATCTTGTACATAATCTCATGGATTAGGAGTTATTTGGAGAAGTACCATATCATGTGGAAGGACACAAATCAATATCCTTCAATTTGAAGCTGAAATTGTAGACATTTAGGAAGCATTATCAAAATGATATTCATCTACCGGTACTCAAACTGCTGTCAACATGGTCAAGTCAACCAATAAAATAGATTTGACATTTATCAAATGCTTTCGGTGACCCAGAAAATAGGCTACATGTATTAGCATTTCAAATTTATAGCTTGATCAGAAGACAACCATCATCCTTGGCCTGGATGACATGAGTCACCTTGGCAACTATCCACCTAAAACACAACCATCTCGACCAGAGAGGAGAATGCGCCAGAATTTCTGTACATGTACCAAAAAGCACTGTTTATCCCACCTGACAGATACACTACTCAGAGTATGGATTAAGCTTTGCATCACATGATCATGCAGTCTTAATTAAACATGCTGGTCGTCTTTCATGCTCTTGCGGAGAGCAACAAACCTCTTGTACGAACTCTGCCATACACGGATCACCACATAACAAAATTCCCCCTAGGGCACAGAAACCAAGTCTGAGGGTCTCAAGAATACTTCAGTCTTACTTTTGACTAAGTAACCAATATGACTGAGCAATGTGTTTGGCTAAGAATGTGACTGAAGTCAAAATTTGGGACTTAAGTAACTTTGAAAATGCCAGCACCATGGTCTAGACCATTGTAACAAACCGTTGTTACTCATAAAAGAAATCCATCAATGTAATTTTGTTATGTTAATACCCGTATTGTGTGACAATTTTATTGCATGTGAACCTTCTCTTCAAATTTACATGATTTAGACTAACAAACATTGAGGTGATCAGCCATTGTTTGTCATCCCAGTCCTGTGTGACACGAGTCAGACAGGTGACACCTCGGAGGCCGAGCAGAGCAAACCGACACCCTCCTTCCTCTCCCCAGAGAACCCGGGGTGGTGGGGAGGGAGTCGGGAAGCTTTCCGTACCACGAGGCACTGCCTGGTGCTCTGAGGGTAACACACTCTGAGAATGGATTAAGCTTGCATCATATCACCATGATTAGATGACCTAACCAATTTTGTTGATTGATGTAAATCACTTTCTAGAGATGAAATTTTCATAATTAATCTCAATGGTAAATGTGGTGCCCTTACTAAACATGTTAAATGTGTAGCACCATAATAAACTGTAGCATCAGTGTAATGAATTTGAAGTCCACCTGAGGAATGACATTACCTTTCTGGCACAAGAATTATGGTATTTCCAGCACTTTCTGCTTTCAATACTTTCAGTCCTAGTATAATTCATTAGTAGTACAAGCATTTACACAACTTGGGTATCCCAGCTATCCCTGCTACTGTAACACATACATCAGTGGTCTGTTTTTTTGTTTTGTTTTGTTATGTTTTTTTTTTACTTTTTGTAAAATTTGGGCCATTAACTGGTTCATGCATGTTGACAGACATTCAAATTTAAGCCAGTAAACATTGAGGTGATCAGCCATTGTTTGTCATCCCAGTCCTGTGTGACACGAGTCAGACAGGTGACACCACGGAGGCCAAGCAGAGCAAACTGACACCCTCCCTTCTCTCCCCAGAGAACCCGGGGTGGTCGGGAGGGAGTCGGGAAGCTTTCCGTACCACGAGGCACTGCCTGGTGCTCTGAGGGTAACACACTCTGAGAATGGATTAAGCTTGCATCATATCACCACGATCACCAAACGTTGAATTTTGTTGGCTGATGTGAATCACTTTCTAGAGTTGAAATATCCATAAAAAATATCAATGACAAGTGCGATGCACTTCAGTGTATAGATATAGTATGAAAAAAATGACAACATAAAATATGGCTGCCATGAAGTCCACACTTGACAGACAATACTTTTTTCATTGTTTTTTGCCAAAGGAACATACATCTGTATTAAATATTTACAACCCTAGTATAATCTAATAACTGATACATTTAGTTTTATAACTGAGCAGTTACAACTGGCAGAGAAGCACCTAGAAGACAGGGGTATAGTGACACATCTGTCAGTGCTTTATTTTTTTATTACTACAACTCACTAAATAGTCCAATTTATTGCATGCTCACAGACATCTGAATATGAACATTGAGGTGATCAGCTATTGTTTGTCATCCCAGTCCTGTGTGACACGAGTCAGACAGGTGACACCTTGGAGGCCAAGCAGAGCAACCCGACACCCTCCTTCCTCTTCCCAGAGAACCTGGGGTGGTGGGGAGGGAGTCGGGAAGCTTTCCGTACCACGAGGCACTGCTTGGTGCTCTGAGGGTAACACACTCTGAGAATGGATTAAGCTTGCATCATATCACCCAATTTCAAACATTTCTACTTGTTATTTATTTTCTCTACTCAAAGAAACCACAGCTGCAATAGTTTATAGACAGGCAAATAAAGTCTTGAAGTTTCATATCCCTCTGCCGGTAATTTCTTTCAACAAATTGATGTTGTCAAAGCTCCTTCAAATAAGTCCTTACTCTCATATTACTGTGTTGATGCTTAACCGTTGATGCTTAAACATCAGAGTGATAGTTTAAGTTCTCCCAAGCTAACCAGCTAACCGAACCACAAGTTGGCTAGTATCCAAAGCAAGTAACAAAACAACAATAACCAAATTAAAACACTGAAACATTATAAATCAAACACAAAAACAAGACCATTGCAATAAACCCCTGGCAGGGTTTAACAATGACGCCTAATTATGTTCTCAAAGAAAAAGTGTAGCCTAGATTAGAAGTGTATGAGAATTGGTTTCCTGGATCACTAATACATACATTAATCTCTTTTCTCCCATTAAGGAATAAAGAGTCTAATAGATATTATAAAGATGCACATCAACTTGTGTTCTATGAATCTGTATCTGTCATGAATAACTTACATCATGTGGGAATAGATCCATGAATTTCTGCATAAGGAAATCATTGTAGCTGTAGTACAGACACAAATCGGTCCTCAGTTGCTTCAGGTAATCCGTTCTTGGTCTGGGAGAGACACGGCAGTGATCAAGTATATTTCATTATAAGTACAGTGGTCCCCCTCTAATAAGGACACCCCTTCTGCCAAACAAATCTGTCCTTATTAGAGAGGTGTCCTTTGGTGAGAGGGAGCATTACATACATTCATAGTACTTACTGCCAGAAATTTGTGTCCTTTATAGAGAGGTATCCTCTCTAGAGAGTGTCCTTTAAGAGAGGGACCACTGTATATTACAACTGATTATACTTAAAATTAAAACTTTATACAAAACCTTCTGATGCAAGTGTTTTTGTTTTTTTTACTCTTTTGGAGTCTTGAGATACATGCATCAAGTTGAAGCTTCGTTTTGATACTTTTAATAAATCTGAATTTATATTCAACCTGAAATTTTATTAAATTCTATTACACTTATGATGCTTGTTCATTCTATTACATTTATGATGCTTATTACATTTATGATGCTGTCCATAATGTATACAAAAGGTTCACCTCAAATGTTAAGACAGTACAAATATATATCTGGCTTAATCATGAGACAGTAATATATATTCATGTAGCTTTTGATAAATTTGCTTATATTTATCTTCTAAACGGTATCAAAAAGCATAAAAGCCAATAGCATCTACTGTCAACAGTATTCAACAGTAATATGCCTGACTGTCAAGACTGAGTGGGTAAGAATTTCAGGAGCATCGGTGAGATATCAGATTGCAACTTATTTACTAGATATCAACATAGTTAAACACTCAGTCCTGGGATAAAATCATCAATAAGACAGTCCATGATTAAATCATACAGACTACTTTGGCAAACTACAAAAGCTACCAACCTGTCCGGTGTGCTGCGATTTTTGAAGTCTCCCAGAACTTGTAGGATGTCCTTGATTCTTTGGTGTATGATGGCCAAATCTGGGGCTGAGGATTTTACTGTAAGTTAAGGTCAACTGTTCTACAATTTGAGAGACCATTACATATAGCCAACTTGTCAAACCAAACATTCCTGTCAGCGCTTATACTTCTAATATATATTTGAAACTGAACAGGTCACCAGCCCAGTCTTGAAAGACATCACATTTATGACAAATGGGATGGTCTTTCGAGATAGGTTTTACTGCGTATGGATAATTGGATATATACAATATCCATACGCAGTAAAAATTTGTTATAAAATATTATGTTCTTGGACCTTTTTTCTGCTCACGTGACTGGCTAAGCAGCCCAAGCTCCAAACTGGATTCGACCCTGTGACCCATCGATCTGAAGCCAAGTGTTTACTGATCGGCCAATGTGCTGTTTTAATCAGTTGTTAACTCTTCAATTTCCTTTATCAATTCCACTATTTTTGAAGCCATGTTATTTTTCACGCCCCATACCACCAGCAGTTACCTGATGCATTGAGAAAGATGTACTGACCAGTACTAGACTAATGGTATTACCTGCCATCAAAGTACATCTCCTATTAAGGCAACATAACAAAACAAAAGGATATTTTCCCGTTCCACTTCCTGTCCGCTTGGCAAAGTAAACTTCTCCTGGACTGCTATACTGGTCTGGATCTCTTCTTCTGCCAGTTTTCTGATTTGAAATTTCAAGACATGACATTAATTCCACTTTAATACAATTCAACTGCTCATCAAGACAATCATGGGAAGTAAGGGACAATTTTACTAGTACAGTATATAAAGCATACTAAGCTCATGTCCATGAATCCCATTTAGGAACTTCTCACCAGCCTGCCAACCAGTCACAGTGGATAGTTACTTTTTTTCCTTGGTGGGGTGGGGGTGGGGGGTGCGGGGAGAAAACATCTGGACAAGGATCGGTTTTCAGCTGGCCAAACAATTTAAACCATCTTCCTGCCTGAATGTCAGGCACTTTAAAGACACTTTACTATCCTTAACCTCATACCTTAAATTCAGAATTTTTTAAAGCCCATTAGATGTCTGTATTAGTTCTCTGGTCTTACAAGCACTACATGAAACAGGACTCTCTTATGAAAATGTATATCGCATTTTTTTTACGAAATCTCTCACAGCATATTTTGTGAATCGCCATCCAAGTCCTTCTGTCAGATTTATATGGCAGAAGATTTGAATCCAACTTACTTATCTTGCTTTTCCTTCTTTAACAATTTCTTGGCTTCCTTTTCAACTGGCAGCAGCTGAAGTAACACAAAAAGTAGTTTGTTTTCATCCGTTTATCACACATGCTGGGCCGCACCAACAATTTCCAGTTTATGAATGCTTCCAGTCAGAATGTTTCACAATTATTTCTTGAAATGCCTATAGTAAGTTTTGTATACTGAAAGGGTATGAACATTTACAGCTTCCAGCTCGTCAAACAACACATTTGAAACCCCCTTTGGAATATTTATATTGAAGCTTTTATATAAATGCTGAATAATAATAATAATAATAAGCTTTACTGCTGTGTCAACTTCAATCCATGTTTGAAAATATCTAGTAAAGAGCATATTATGTGCCAAGACTATATCCATGCCACCAAGGGTATGCAACCAAATCAGTTACTCATTCCTTTTGGTTTTGATACAGTAGATCCTTGCTTTATGACTTCCTTGAAATTAAGACCGCTTCTCAACAATATCAAACTGACATTTTTAATGTCTAGCGGTCTCAGACATTAAGACCACCTGGCTAACAATAGCTAGCAATCTCGGTTTCAGGTCAGCTGAAAAGTTGGTTTCAGTCAGTAGCCAAACTACCCTTGGTCATGTGACATCTATTAGCCAATCACATTGTTACATCATAAAACTGCGGCCAATCATGTGCCTACTTCATTTTCGCACCTTTTTTCTTCTTACGGATACGTTCAGGAAATTTTCCTGCCAAGGGGTTTAACATACTCCTTATTAAAGGCCAGTTTACAGAGTCCCCTCATCGGTCTTAATTATGATGTTCTACTGTGAGTACAAGTCAACGTCTTTACATTACAACCTGATCACCCAAATCAAGATTAAAGCACTGGTATGTTTTATTATGCAACCTTCCTTCACACCCCATCTACACACCAGGGTGCATTTTACCTGTTCATCATTTCCATCTTCATCCGCCTCATCACTGTCCGCATCACTTCCAGCACTGCTGCTTCCCTCAAAATCATCATCCATCTGCAAACGAGAGATTTGATGCCAATTTACATATACGTTTATTTCTAATATATATTTCCACTCTCACTATTTATGCAAATCTGTCTGGAAAGTGTAGTGAATACAAGACTACATGTCTTGGAAATTCATGTACATGTATTGCCAGCAGGAGAACAGAAATTTCAGTTCAGTTTGTTCAACAGTGAGAACAGAGTGGGTCAATTGAGTTGGAAATCACTTAACATCCAATAATACCAGTAGCAGTCACATCCAAGTTACCATCACCATACTTTATGGACAAACGCAAAGTCCTTCTGGTGAGGTGGCATTTCTCATCAAAAAAGGAGTGGTATTATTATTATTACTGATTGCCACATAGATGTGTTACATAGGGCTGTGACCAAATCTTACCATTTCTTCATTTTCTTCACTGGATTCCTCGGTTTCATCTGATTCCTGCAGCTTGGATTTCTTGGCTGGTTTCAGCCATTCTTTGTTCTCATCAGTGAAAGTTTGGGTCTGGGTGCCAGCGAGATCAGACTCACTGCTGCTACCGCTGCTTTCTTCATTTGAGCTGCTCTCATCTTGAAGGAAAAATCACACAGAAACTTTATCATGGCATACCCTGGTATGAAGGTTGTGTTATGCAAGTAATTCTGTGAGTTAACCTTCGCTGGTCAAAGCCCACACATGCATCCACAGACATCGGCAACTGTGTTTTGAAAATCTCACTATTCCCCTCCAACCCAGCAATGAATTTTAATAAGGCTGGTGTGAGCTCCTAATTTTGTGGTAGCTTCCTGAATGCAAATTTCACTGTTTTGATTTGCATAACATCAGAGGCCCAATTGTGGCTGACAGTAGCCAGAACTCTTTCAAATCAGTTTGCAAAGGACCAGGCTAGCAAGGATGTGTTAGTTACGGCTTGCGCCTCAGCATTTGGTTCATCAATATGCAACATGCATAAAATCTGATATACAATAGCAATGTGTGATGCAAATTAAATTGAAATTTGTTCAAAATACAAAGTGTTTCCTCACACATTTTGCCAACAGAAAATTTAGATAAAATTTTTAGCACAGTTTCAGTCTGGAAAAGACTGTTCATGAAACCGACACATGTGGAGAAAAAACTGTGAACAATCCAGTTTGACATTCCAAATGTGTTAGAATGACTATATGGGTGACATACGACAGTTGAAGCAGTCATTAATTTCTTTTTTTCTACTGCCTACCGGATATTTGTACCAGCTTACCTTCACTCCTCTCCCTCTGCTTTGGCTTGATATTCAGCTTCTTCTCTGCCACCCGTATCCTCTTATCCTTGGCAACTTTCTGTTTTTCCAGACGTTTCGCCAGTCTGAAAAACGTGTACAGTATGTCCAAATTACATTTACTTCTTAACTTTGAACAGATGAAATTATCCTGTAACATTTTCATGATTTTAGCTATTATTAGATTATAGTCAACTTATCTAGAGGAAGTGTAAAGTGCATACAGACCACTAGGGGTACTTTTTTACAGTATGAATTATATCATGAAGATAAAATTACATATTTACTATACATATGCAAATACATTGCATATATCTATTTACTAGTAGAAAGTTGCTCATGGTCAAATACCATGCCCTTGAAGAGTTTATGAAAGATAACAGCTGTTTTACGCTGATTATCGTCCACCCAAACCTACAAATTACCTATTATTGCCATTACAGTGGTCCCTACATTTTAAGACCGCCCCTTCAGCCATAAAATTTTGGTCTTAAATTGGAGGTGGTCTTAAAATAGAGGGATATTGTATTGAAAATATAAGAATGGTGTCACTGATAGCTGGTCTTAAAATGGAGGGAATTGTAAAATGGAGGGGTCTTAAATCGCAGGGACCACTGTAGCTGCTACCTGCATTTTGTTCTTTTGTAAAAAAAACAATCCGTCACATTTCAAGAATAAGCATCCAACAAATAGCAAGAGCAGTCTTTACTTTGCCGTAAAATTCGTCTGTACACATTGTATTTATAACAAGACTTTGTCAAAGGCAATACATTCAGTGAATTTGATACGTGGCTCATACTCCTCGTTTTTCACCTCTCCTTGGACTCCTTATTCAGGAAGTGTGTCACTTACCTTTTCTTTTGCCGACTTGTCAGTTTCTTTTTCTCATCTTCACCGGCTAGAACAAATATATCACACCAGTTTTAATCACTGATCATCATGATCAGTGCAATATAGTATTCACTAGGTATTAGTAAAGGCCATGATATTGCCTTTGCACCTCCTGCACCAATATTACCGGTAATGATACTTTACAGTACCAGGTGACAAACAAATGCTGTACACGCAAAGTCAGAAAATAAATTCACTTTATATCATATGGCATAGATCTTATAAGCTTAAATGTCCTCTACAAGTAACTGATACCAAATGAACAACAAAATTCTGGTTGATCACTTGCTGTCTTGCTGCAGTCTAAAGATATGAGAAGTTGCAACAGCAAACACCATAAACATTCACAGTAAATACATCAGTGTTGTTCCTGTGTAGTGGTTACAGAGGGACAATGGACCCCTTACATTAGAATTTGAGGGACCAAGCATCTTGGCTGTGTGCTCAGTTTCCGTCTGTTTGTCTGCTT
>JAAUYG010277284.1_pt1 | contig 11837 bp, 10 predicted proteins | sample 7278091 | NCBI WGS metagenome assembly JAAUYG01 (sample SAMN14350201, study PRJNA611818) | marine sediment metagenome | isolation source: surface marine sediment (0.6m) | place: French Polynesia: Moorea | collected 2018-08 | reverse complement strand
GTTAGCAAGTCTTGAATGCTTTGCCTTTGCTTGTTACCATGTTTATAAATTTTCTTCATTTTAGATTTGGCAGGATTCTTCTTGTCACCACCCATATTATCACCCATCTACATTTTGATGTTAAATGCACCAACTAAGAGATCTAGATCAAGAAAACCCACCTTACCTAGTTGGTCCTGAAACCCTTATAGAGTTTTAGAGCAAAGATGGAAGTTGCCTTGATGAGAATAATATAGAAAACAGAGAAATATTGACCAGGTCCGAAAGGAAGAACTTGTCTCTCCCAGTCGAGCCGCGGGTCCGCTTCATTGCTTGAGTTTTCACAACTGGTAACATTTCTGTATTTGATCTGATGTGAGAACCTCCACATTGATAACCTCAGACAGTTTGGAAACGCGACAACCCCAGACGAGTTCCATTCGGGTGTCCATGTCCTATATTTTTGGTTATGGCCATCTTGTCGTTTCTTGCTTGCACCGTTTCTGGTTTTGTCCAACACTTTCACAAGAACAATTTTGAATTTTTTTGTGGTTTGTGCTGATCACACTCAAGTTGTTGTTATCATGTCTCAAGCAGTGAGCATGGTTGTGCATGAAGATAGTTTGAGGGAAAGGAAAAAAGGTTTGTCCCTCCAAGAAAGCGAGTTGGCTACCTTTTTGACGCTGATGTGATGCTGCCGAGTTCTGATGGCGGTTCCGACTCGAGTTTTGCTGCGTGTTCTCTTGACTAGCGGAGAGCTGGGGTAGACTAGGAGCAACAGTGGCGACTAGTTTCTGCAAAAACGTTCACAACCGACAAAAGTTAAAACAGTTCCATGGAACATTGATGAGCAGAGATAGCAGGCTTGACAGTGGACAGGTCAAAAATCTAAAAGCTGTGCCTTGCCAGTGGAGGGATTTTTGAGACTCCGAGGCATGCATCTGTCTGTCTGTGGAACCAAATGTGATCTCTGGACAGCTCTCGCCAAAAAGAAGCAACAAATCTTTTCCAAAGATGTGGGGTTTTATTACTTTTCCATTTTTTTTTTACCTTTTCACATATTTCAAAAAAAATTTGAGCATTTTTAAGATGCTGGTCCAAATTTTTTTCCACCCCAATCCTATTTCCATACCCATCTGGGTACGACACAATGATTCGTTTTCTGTGCAGTTTTCAAATACTGGAACTCTTACTATTACCACAAAAGGAAAAAGGTAAAAAGGTAAGTACTGTTCACAATGAACATGACAAGTGAAAGTGAAAAAAACATCAAAAATTCGTCTCCATACCTCTGACTGTCGATGCGCAGTCTTGTTCCTTTTGTTGTGACGTTTGGTGGAAGCTGTGGAGGATAAGAACTTATTCTCCTGGGTGCGCAACCTCTCCGATCTGTGCACATTCTGAGGACTCTGCAATTAGCCAAACAGGGTGGTCACTGCTAAGAAGTTTGGATCCAAAGAAAACAGACAAATTTTGTCTGGATCATCCCCAAATTGGTGACATCTGCAGCCGTATCTGTCAAACACGCCAGCAATCCGCCACCATGGCATGGTGCGCAAGTAACAACACTATTTCAACTTTCTCCGTACACGACAAAGACTCCATGCGATTGCGATTGACATGGGACACAATTCCAAACACATTCCTTAAGTGTTTCAACCTGGTAAACTCACTGAAAAGCGCGATGAATGGTGGGCAATTCTTTCCCCGATAACGTTCAAGAGATTTTTCCTCTTTTTGCCCGATTTTGATTCGTTAGTGTGTCCACTCCTGTTGTTGTTCACATCGTGGCATTTTGACGTTGCGACTTTCTTGTGTTTGCCAAAATAGGCAAAAGGTAACAAGCAGCCCATGCCAGAGAGAGTTGCCATGCGGCGTCAAGGACTAATCCTCATCAATGACAAAACGTAATAGTCCAAAGAGAAATGAACTTAAAATCCTGTGTAAGTAAAGGACAGCCAACAAACAGACCTCCTTCAGAACAAAGAGAAACTAAACCAAGCGATCGCACTTTCATCCCGTTTGTCAGACAGACACTTCTGTTCTGTGCCCGCATCAAGCGACACAAAGGTCCTTAATTTTTCCCGTATCAGATACGATCTGAATAAATGAACTTAACACAAGGATATTGACGAAACCTATTGGGGATGTCCGCAATGACAGACAAGTTCTCACAAAAGGAAGCAGCAAGTTGCCTTTCCTTTCCCTGCTTGGCGAACAAGGAACACACTCAAGTGTGCAAAACCTAATATTTGCGACCTTAGGTCATTTGGAAGGATAAAGATGTTCAAACTGACTGCCTTTCTGATGTGAGTCAAAAGAACTTTTTTCTTTTCCTGTCGTCTGAGGTGATCAAACAGGCGAAGCTAAATGTCTCCGTGAGTCATGCTTTCTTGTTTGAACCATCACTTGGGCATAAAACCACAGCATAGTTGCGTTTTTCCTGTCAATTCAATAACAATGAAATTTCACACAGTGCACTGGCGGCTTGCAACAGGACTGGGTTCTTGTTCTTGCGACATGAGCCGAGCGCCCCCCCCCCCGCCACTCCTCGCTCGATGGCGGAGCATTGTAGACAGACCACCTAATGTGAAAGGCCCAGAGTTTACACTGGAATCAGAGGAAAGTCTGCAACTTTTTTGGTTGCCCTGCGTGTGCCAAGGTGTTGTCCACTACCAAAAATGCTATGGAGACATTGGTAAACAGATTCTGCTTTCTTTTGTGCACTCTTTGGTGGACAACTCCGGACAAACACTGATTTCCAGAAATATGTTGTATTCCGACAGGAAACTAACACAGGACACTCTTTCATTTGCAACAGGCACTGTTTTTCTCCATGTGCTTTACATGACAGAATCTGTGAAGTTGCCAGGATGTTAACTTCAACTGATCTACCGCCCTTGGATGCGAATGTGCTGAATCACAGGAATTTTAACTTGAATTGAATTGAGCACCTATAGAGAGTGCTACCTCCATTGATGCACTGATGACTTGAGACACACCTCACCTCAGCGACTGCCATCCTCCCTTGCGAGGTGGCAGAACAGCAGGCAGAGAATAACTTGACGTGTGACAAAGATAACTTGGCATTTTGTTCTTTGGGACACCATTTGTGTGTCCAGCCAAAATGATCATTGGTGTACCCTTGTGGAAAACTTACACTGTTGGCGCGTGATCACGCACTTCGAAGCCAGAAATTATTTCACCGCTCTTGTCTCCAGGGTCTCTTTCTCACGTGTATGAAGATGTCCCTTTTGGATATCAGTGGATCAGGAATGCTCAAATGTCACATTTTTGGGAATCACCTTTGCATTCTGTGCGAAGTGTTTACTAACATGCTTGAGTACTAACATACACACCATTCTGGAATTCCAAATACGGGGAGCATGTGTTTAAGTGCATTTAGCCTGTGGCACTTCTAAGGTTTCGAAATACCCTTCGCATTTCTTTCACAAATTAACAAAAAGCAGCCTTATATCTCATTCATCGCACTGAAGAGGACCACACAAGATTCCCGGGATTAACATTCACATGCTTTCAAAGGCGAATGTTTGAAGACCTGATAGATTTCCTGATTTCCAGACAAGATCCGAAACTTCGCAAAAAAAAAGAACATCCACCCATGATGGTTGTGTTTCAAAACACTTTTTGATCCTGCAACCAGGACGTAAAACGTTGGAGACAGCACCAACTCAAGATTTACTTTGCCTCACGAGGAACACAAAGTCTGGAAGTAGATTCCGGCTGTTCGCTAACGCGCCAAGTGCGCAACATTCCGCGGAAAAATTCCCATTCCCATTTCTGAAAAGGTTCTGACAAAACCCTTGACCTGTTTTTTTTTTTTTCAATTCAACCTCAGGCTTCGGCTCAAGTTTTCTTCCCAACATTGTTGGCCCTCAAATTTCAAGCACTTCACCTAAAGCTTGAGGAAGAGCCATGGTGCTCATCACACGCATGCAGAAACTGTTGCCGAGGCGACAATACCCGCAAAAAGTTTTGCAGATCCCAACATTCAACCTGCGCCCAGCTCTGATGGGCCCTCAGGTGTTTACATGGTTGGGCATTTTTCAACAGTTCTTTGCAGGTAATACCAAAGAAACGGTGTGCGTTCATTGGTGAAATGGCTAAAGGGAAAACAAAGATTGTTCACAAACAAAACAAAATGGCATAAACTAGCTGAAGGTTCTTTTTAACCTGTTCTCAGCAATTGAACGCTGTGGAACTTGTTGCGCAACGTATGGTGTTGAAACTTACCACATCATGATCCCATTGCGTCTGGATTTCCGCCTTGCCCAGCTGGGTGTCAATCACAGTTTTGTACCGTCCTTCCGCGGAGTGCTTCCTCCAGTAGTTGTCACAGTGTTCATTCTCGCATTGACAAGACACGAGCTTGGACCACTCGCAGTTGTTGATGAGTTCACTAACACAGGTGACATCATGGTCCTTGGTGCTATATTCGCCAAGTGTGTCCGACACCTGATCAAGATCCGTTCCATTGTATCTATCACTTTCAACGGCACCAGTCCGTTTGTTAACGCCCGGTGCGCCATGGGTCTTGATTCCGGTTTGGTCAGTGTTCCAAGATGATGGCGCTCCCAATGGGTTTCGCCTTCCTTCCGCAACAGAAAAGTGCGGATCACTTGTCTCAGTCCAGTCTCCAAAGGATTCATTGTTTTGATTGTTGGTGCCATGCTTAACGGACACGGCCTCCCCCTGACTTTGGTGCTGTCCATTTCCGGGTGTACCCCAAAGAATCCCTTTTTCTGCGGGAGGTTTGGTGTTCCTGCCACTGAAGTTACTGTTGCCACGCAATTCATGTCGGTAGCGAAGGTCCCTGTTGCCATGGTAACTGTTTCTGTGCAGGACGTTACTGGACCTTTTCTCTCTCTTTCGGACTTGATAAGAATCTTCTGGTGAGAGATACTCGTCACAAATCCGGTTGGCTCTGGGGTCCACGTCAATGACGCGTCTTGTCCTCCCACCACTGCAATGTGCTATTTCGCCGCTGTGATAACCACTGGATGAAGTGGAAGAGTTGTATGTTCTCTCCAGTGATTCTGACGTGATGTCATTGTATGTAAGACCAGACGACGCCACATCCTCGCGGAGTAATCTCCCTGGGGTTGCAACATTCTGGTGATCCAGTGGCGTCAAATCATCATCCACAGATTTCCTCCCGGCGATTTTGCGATAATCCTTCAGCACAACTCCACTGTCATTTGCGTCTGTCTGCAGCGCGTCAAACGCGCACGTCTGTGAAGCTTGTGTGACGTCACATCTTTGACGCCCTTTGTGCAGCAATCCACCCAGTGGGTTGGATTTCGAGCTCGGGACACAGGAAACTGCAAACCACATCTTCTCCACGAAACAAAAGTTGTGAAGTATTTATGATTCAGGCACTAAAGTTTTTAATGTTTGCTCTTCATGCAAAGTTTGCCCAACTGTCACCTCTCCAAGCACGATAACGAATTCAGTTATTTCCTCACTGTTAGGTTCCTTCAAATGTTTAAGTTCTCTTGGTATCCAAATTTGTGTTGGCTGATCATACACTTTCTTCCCACACCTTTACAAGGCGGGCTTTGGGCAAACCACATATGCTTAAGTTCTCACTTTGTTCTGACATGCCCGTTTCATGCAAAAACCATTAAAGTCACATGAAGGTTGTCCTCAAGTCTGTTACTGTGAAGCGCACTGCGCGCTGAAAAAAAATCACAAGATCGTACTGCAAAGTTTTGCTCGACACCTAAACAGTACACCTAAGGCCATTCTTAAAACTTGGCAGCCGATCCATATGCAGTGTTTCTTATTCCAAATAGCATCCCAATCCTCAAATTCAATTATGATCTCAAGTGGCTGAAATGTTCAGGTGAAAAGATGAAGAAAAAATCAACGTTTTTTATCCGTCTGTGCGATAAGGAAGAAAGCTTCAGGGCCTGTCAATTTGAACTGTGAAACACAGCCTTTTGACGGTTCAAATACGTTAATTTTTCAAATCTTCGAGTGTGGAGGTTTATTCTCGACACGATTGTCTTCTTCATAATGTCTTTACTACGGTTGTAGAAAACGAATGGGGTTGCATACCTGCGCGTTTACACAACACTGCAAATATCCATTTATCAAATACAGTTAAAAATTCCCCAGTGGAACTTTTTTCTGTGATCACAGTGCAGACTCTGTCTGTCAATAGCTTCACAACTGTACACCTGATCTCTTCACTCACACCAAGAAGCTTTCTGTCTTCCGGTGTGGCATTTTCCAAAGACATCTGTCATGAGATGACACTGTCATTCTATCTCAAAAACACCTCTTGCCAAAACGTTATTCTCAGATTAACTGGACTCCATGGAAATGTCTACAAAGAATGTGTTCCTCAGGGACTACCACTGATTTGTAATCAGGGCAGATCAAAATCTTTGGTTCTGGTTTTTGCTCCAAAATTTTTTTCCCAAAATTGTGTGCTGAAAGAAGAAACAGGTCTCCTTGGCAGATGATGGCCCAACCTTCAGGGCTCCCAACCCTGGATCCATTGCTGACCGAGAGGCAGTAATTAGAGACATGTTTGCAGATCTGATTGGGGGGGGGGGGGTGTTATCTTCGGTCAAAACAAGATGGCCAGGGGTGGCTGGGGAGCATCTGATCTGAATTCAGTGTTACCTGAGAGCAACGTATAGAAATGGACTAAACACCAGTTTGGCTAAACTTGAGACACAAACCTTTTTCCTTGACAGAATTAACACAAACTAACTCCGTCTGTTTAACCTGTTTGGAAGAAAAGAATTACTCGTGCACTGAGGCCGCGTACATGTACTGCTAACCAGTGATTCAACCAGCAGTGTGCCTCACACACAGAAAATGCATTCCGTATTTGGAAATACAACTATTTTACACCACAAGCAGTCTCGAAAATGTTAAATTTTACCACGATTGGGAGTGGTGAGGGAAAAGACACATTCCTCACTACCTCTCTCTTTTCTCCATCCCATTCATAAATTTCGAACTATGTTTGTAAGACGAAGCCACCAAATTGGAAATGACTCAAAACTCTCTCCCTTTTGCAGAAGAAGCAAGTTGATTCCCACATCATCTGTCATTGTGACAAAAGATTTACAAGTGACAAACCCTTTGACTTGGAAGTTGAGTTTGTTTCTTTTTCAAAGCTTTGCTTTTCGATTCCAAACCACAATTTTTGCCCAACATACGAAAGGCACGATTGTAACATTCTTTCTTCTGCAATGTCTTCCATGCAAGTGAGCACCCTCATCGACATTGTTCTGGTAGTTTGAACCAACCCTAAACAGAAAACCCAATCAAAAGCTGGTGGATTCTCGGAACCTGAATAACCCGCACCGCAATCCAATGTCTCTGAGTGGAATGGTGGAGAAAATATATCCAGATCCAGAATATCCACCTGTTCCAACATCTTTGCTGCAGCGATGTCACTTCATTGCTGAACGGCGTGGAGGCTTTCCCTGGTATGTTGCAAATGAACAGACTTCCTTTCACGGCAAATGAACAGAATTCATCAATACGTACAGATTTTGCACTTTGGAAACAAACACAAAGTGGGGTCTTTTTATCAGTACAGTAAGCGTTTCATCAATCATAAGCTTTCGTGAAAGCACATTTCCTGCCTTCCTTATCTCCACACAAGGCCAGAAACAAACCAAAATTAACAGCGCTGCAAAAAGTCCCTTCCCACACCGTGTGCAAGAAAAATAGCAGAGCAGTAAACCTGATAAAATATTTTTAAAATCCAATGCCCCAAATCCCAGAATAATTCAGGTCTGAAGATGAACAGGAGAAAGAGGTATCAGCTTTCAAAAGTTCAATTCTTCTCATTCTCAGGGATGTCCTGATGCACTGACCTGACTACCTTTCGACAAACTCATAAACTCAATGCTTTGCGCAAATGCAAAAGGTGGAAGTAAGTACAGAAACCAGTATTTCATTTCAACCGCCACAAGATTAAACACAGGTACATTTATTCTTTGGATCAAACAGCAAACGTAACCACAGAGAAGCTGATGACTATCTGTGACCATTCAACAAATTCTTCGAAGACAAACTCATTCCCCTCCCAAACTATTCCGTGTACATTTCTTTGATATGACCAATTCCTCTATCAAGCTTTGAGAAAAGTATCTCTCAAGCGGGGGTCTTCTTTCAAGCTTTTCATTGTGATCACCTCTTTGCCTGAAGCGACGCTGTTCAGCCATTGTCACTGCAACAACCCAACAGTTCAACGGTATGACTTCGGAAATATAACAGCAGTGCGAGTGTGTGGCAATTTTCAATTCGATTTGGCATCATTTTTTTATCACAAAAGTTCGTGTTACTTTTCCAAGTTCATCAACAAAGAAAGTGTTCCTGAACATGATTTTCAAACACACTGCCCATTGTTGTCTGACAGGCAAAATTTGTGCAAAACCAACCACAAACAGTCGATGCAGACTACTTGCCTTAAATATGTTCACAAAGTTGGCCTATGGTTTTGTTTCCTTTTTAACACATGGTCGTTGAACCCGTTGATTCTTTTTCCGCCATGAAAGGCCCTTGTAAATCTGACCCACCCATGTGACGAACCACAGACGGAAATCAAGCAACTGCTGCTTTTGCTAACTTCTCGCTTTTGTATTCAGAATCCTAAACATTCTCGTGTGTAACTAACAACAGGGTGACAAGCAATCAGGGAACCCCCCCCCCCCCCCCAGCTGCATGTTTAGCTTCATTGTCAAGCGTTTCAGCACTTGCGACAAAGTAGAAGACAGCGACCAAAACTAGACGTTTGACCTGTTTCACAGCGTAAAAAGCCATTTCTGGCGCATGTTTGCCGCGCGAGACAAGAACATTGCTCAGACATGGCTCCACAACCACAGAGTTCTACAGAGTCGCAGTGTTTCCAAATGAAACATTCTTGAATTGTCATTTATGACCTCAACTTTCTGCACGGGAAGTGTTAACCGCACGCCGACATGGAAGGAAAAAACAAAGAAAATTCGCACTTCTCCAACAAATTCATTTTTGAACTTGAAGATCACCCAGGATAAACTACGATTTTCAACTTTTTTTCACGAAATGGACTGCACAACCACAACCAGAAAGCAGTGCAGAGTCCATCGAGATTGCCAGAATCATTTTCCTAGTATTTACCTTTCAGCCTCTCGAAGTCACTTTATCCAAAACCAGGGACAGATCTATGTTTTTTCTTCCTTGTCACTGGAAACGTCACCATGCAGTCCAAATGCTGCACTCAAACAACAAATACAACCACGTGACATCATCTTTCGGATTTCTCAAACCAGGGCAATTCTGCTTTGCCTTATTTCCCATAAAAAGTTCAACATTCATTCTGGAATCTTAAAAACTTGGAACTTTGGAAGTTTCAGGCAAATGTGTTTGGAACAAAAGGCATTTCAGCCCGAACAAGACCTCGACTGCATCACCCTCAAACCAATCTACCACTAAAAACACAAGTAGATGCAAGTATCCAGGTTTGTATGTGGACTGTTGTCAAGGGAACCATTCCAATCCAAAAAAGACGTCAAAACAAAAGCTTGAAACCGCAAAAGAATGCTTGGACTTCTGAAAACACATCCTTTTTTTGTGTCCTTTTCTAAACATGGGAAACCAATTAAACCCAAACCTTTTACCACACACGCACTTTCTCAATGTCACTTGCAGAAACATAAATGGACAACAAACTTACTCACCAAACCTGGCTCTAACAGTTTGAAATCAATAATGTGTTGGAACAGTTATTGGCTGTGAGGAAATCATTCTGTCAACAGGTTTCAGAACCGTTGTCTGAACAAATAAAACCCCAAGGCAGACGCTGTGAAAATGTTCTCCTTTCAACAGGTTTCAACATGAATGCGGGAAAAAAATCATCGCTAAATGCTGTCGTCACAAGCAATTCACTGCCCCATTCATTTCTTGCCTGCCTGTGTGATGTCTGTACAACCATACTGAGCAATGATGGATGTAAATGACGCAACTGTGGTCACGAGCGCAACAATGGTGGTTTTGACAGACGCATTTCGTGTGATGATCTCAGCTCCAGTTCATTCAAGCCGAACCAGAGGAGGTGCCACCACAATTTAGAACGATTCCGTCAGCATAAGAAAAATATCCATTGCATTTTCTAAAATCATTGCACATTGTCCGTGACGTAAAGCGCGACACACACCGCGTGTGGTGCAAACTGTAGAACTCTCTCAATTGAAATTTATGGACTTGGCAAAACGACACCACCTTGCTGCATTTTCCCCTCGGACGTAAAGTACACAATTGCAGTAATTTCCCCTTATCTGGCTTTCAAATCTTCAGCATATTTGTAGGGGATATGAGTGCGCACTTTGTCTCACGCTTCCTCGGGCGAGCGAGGGTGAAGAGATAGTGTGCATTACAACCTTTTGGGCAGACTGGAATGGCAACTGATACTTATTACACAAAGCAAAACTTCACTGGCGCACCAAAATGCCATGTTGCTCCGTCTTCGGTCAAGCACCAGCCACAAGAAGACACCAACTCAAGAAAAAGAACTGGTTTGAGCAATTTGCAATCCAAGAACATGCCAATTGAAAAATGGACACCTGACTTCACCGCATGAATTCCAAAACATTAACTCTCAAAAGGACAATTAGACGGCGGAAGCACTGCCAAACCATCTCAAAAAGGGCTGTCTTCTAGTCTTTCCTGAAGTTGCCTCCAGGGTTGAAAATACGGGTCTGACCAGACAAGCGCAAATATTCCCTGCGAAAATGAGAAGAAAATGCAAATCCCTCACAGTAAATTTGAACCACTAAAACACTTCACCTGCGTGGAATGCATTCTTGCTTTGTTTGAAAAACGTTTGACTGGTTCTGTCTCGTAGCAAAGACAGCAGAATGTTGAAAAGCAATCCTGTATTCTGAACACGAAAAAGCAATCTCGTCTTTTGACCAAAGTTGCGACCGAAGTTTTCCTCAGATTTTTGTTCAAACTCCTCACGCCAGCTTTCACACATACCGGAAAAAATATGACGAATCACACCTCAGGCATTTTCACGTCAGTGTCAACTGGATTTAAGGCCTCACTGATTTCGTTTGCTTTTGGAATTTTACACAGAACTTGTGACCTGGTAGTTGTTGAATCGCTTCCTTTGTCCTATGTCATCACTTAACAAGACTGTCCCCAGGGCTCAAGAACAGGATCACGTCAAACTCATTATTCATTCCCAAAGCGATTACCATTCACTGTTCACAAAGCTTTCAGAAGTAAACTGCGCGAATCACCTCCACAAAAGCTTCAGTTTCAAACTAGTTACAACTTGTCTTCAGAACGAATGGACTGGGTCAAAAAGACAGTCGAGTCAAGACAATCAGTTGAGAACAAACCTTCACACTTCAGTCCTGGAACATCGCGTCCGACAAACACTTTGTCATACCAACTCTTACCAAATGTGTTCAAGTTGGACACACGCAATGTCAATCCTTTATCCTTAGTTTTCTTTCTTTCGTCAGTTTCAAATCCACGCGTAAGCATCGAAATTTGATGTTGGAAAACAATTATCTCGTTTATGTGACAGTTTGAAGAGAAGCTCAATCTGAAAGTGAAATTGTGAGTCCTTCACCAGAGATGCAGAGTTTATCACACAACTTATCATAACTTCTCGAGCCGTGTTAAAAGTCGCACATGTTTACAGCACTGAATAAACATACATTGTGTCTGAAGCTCCAATATCAAGAGATATGATAAACTTTTCAGCACAATGAAGCATTTACAATGTGTGAAGCATATTTGTGTGCGCTTCAAGACCTCTTCTTGTCCTCTGTGTCAGTTCATGTCACAGAACATATTTAAATGGCCCGTCGCAAAGC
>JAAUYG010126547.1_pt1 | contig 11839 bp, 12 predicted proteins | sample 7278091 | NCBI WGS metagenome assembly JAAUYG01 (sample SAMN14350201, study PRJNA611818) | marine sediment metagenome | isolation source: surface marine sediment (0.6m) | place: French Polynesia: Moorea | collected 2018-08 | reverse complement strand
TAATAATAATAATAATAATAATAATAATAATAATAATAATAATAATAATAATAATAATAATAATAATAATAATAATAATAATAATAATAATATGCAGTTCTTATATAGCGAACGAGCTCAAAGCGCTTTACATATTATTACCCCCAGCACCAACACCTTCTCAACTCCTGAACGGAGCATACAACCCGGATACACGCTACAAGGCGCCACGGGTGATCAATGTACAATAGCTTTCTCTGTGTATCTTAGGTACGTACTTGATCGTTAGGTACAGGTTACAAGTTATCGATCTTAATTTTGGCATTAAAACAGAACGTACAGAATCACAGTTAACGAAACTAGGGGGGGGGGGGTTATGCTATCGTCTGTTTTTGGCTAAAAGGGTATGGATAAACAATAAAATCGGATATAGGCTTCAGCTTATGAGCTTATGCTTCCCTTTGTTTCTGTCCTATATTAGGTTCCCGACAGCTGTACTAAATGTCGCCATTACTTATTTCCAGCCAGGCATCTGCGTCAGCAAAGTCGAAGCGGCTTTGATTTGACCTTATGAAGCATTGGCCCCTGGAAAGTTCTCGTGCTCTATCTTGCCCAAGAACAAAAGCCGGGTCGAAATGGCGTAGCTCGAGCGACACACTGATGACGCAAACCGGAAAGGCTAGCGCCAGAGACATCGCCCGCAATACACTCAAGCGCGGGTTTTATACCTACTTCCACCATGGGACGTATGCAGAAGCAAGGACTGCAGTCCTGTGGCCAGTTTCTGGAAGAATCTTAAGTCTAGAAATGGACTTAAGGTCACTGATCACCTTGGTAACCATTGTCTTCTCCATGCTTAAGATCACTAGAGGACTTGAGGTATTTTGAGAAACTGGCACCTGGTTTTCAGTCCGAGAGACCAGGGGGTGGGGTGGGGTGGGGTGGGGGTAGAAATATCTCTGCCTGATTCGCTTCCCGTGGAAGCTGCACATGTGATGGAAGAGTATGAGGTGACATTTCGTTCAAATGAGCTCAATTGGCTGGATTTCTGTTCTGTACCTTCCGTACCCGATGCTATTAAAGAGAATGACTGTGAGGAGAACATCAATGTAACCACCCTAGTATCGACTTTATCAAGAATAATGTGGACATCATGGATGCAATAATGTTTGATTTAGTCTCGAATGATGTTATATTGAAGAAACTCAAGTCTCTTGCCACAAGGGCCTACAGGTTGTGACAACATACCCCCAACGATAGCTAACGATGATTAAAATGGTTGCCGATTGTCTAAGTTCACATGTAACTTTGCTTGTGAACAGATGTATGAGTGAAGCCACTTTCCAGATTTGCTAAAAAGAGCTGAAGTAGCGCCTGTTTTTAAGACAGACGATCTGACAAAAAGAGTATCTATAGACCAGTAAGCGTACTGTCATGTTTTTCAAAAATATCCAAGTGTTATGATAGACAAAATGCAGGAAATATTTAATAGGGTAGCCTCTGCGTATTTGTCCGGCTTCAGAAAGAAACACATCCTAGTGCTGCCAGAGTGTTTTAACCTGTTTAATTCAAAAGGGTGAAGATGGGCTTGACGCTGATAGAATGCATGGAATTTTAATCACAGATCTGTCAAACGCTTTTGATTGTCTCCCACATAGACTTTTAATTGCAAAGCTGAAGGCATATGGTCTGGATGAAAGTGCATGACGTAAGTGGTGAGCAGCTAATTTGCTGGAAGGATACAAAGGCCGGAAGTAGAAGTGACATGTCAGACGTGCTTTGTCTAAGGGAACACAACAAGGGTCCATTTTAAGACCAATTAATATTCATAGATGATTTATTGTTGAAACTGCAACATGTGTATGATATCTGATATCTATAATTACGCCAATGATAACACGGGTGTCGTGAGCTGAAAATCAACTGAAGAAGTGTGCTTGAAGCTAAATAACTTAACACAGGATATGCTAGCGTGGTTTAAATATAATAATTGTTATGTAGGCAAATCCCATCTACGATGATTTAGTATGATTTAGATGAACTAATGTCCAATCGAGAGATTTTTAGACAAAGCCCCGGGGACAAAGCATCGTGTACCCATTCTGGCCGCCAGAGCTCGTTGTGACTACCGCACTCTGGGCTGGCAACAAGACTCTGACTAGGCAGAATGCGTGTACCAGGGTGCCGTTGCCTAGAATGGTAATTAGATAACGATATCAAATGTTGCAATAGTATAACGTCTTTTAAACACCTGTATAAAGCTCGCGCATGCATGTAATGTTCATTGTACTTTTAGTTATATTATTCATCACGATTATCTTAGTATACTGGGCGCGAAGGTGGAATACATGTTAAATTGTAGTTGGCCTATCCAGTCTAAATATATTACAATAAATAAATAAATTAATTAAATAAAGTTTAAATTTATGGGTTTTGGAAAGACTAGCCACTTATACGATAATAAGATAAGTGAGCATGTAAGTTTAGAGTCTGTAAAACGTGTGAAGATTCTAAGAGTGCAAGTAGACAATCGGCTAATTTTTAGCGGACATATTGCTATTGCTGGGTTATTCAAGAAGGCTGGGAAACATTAATATTGGGTCCAGATTGTCTAAAAATTTGATTTGCCAACAAAGTATTTGTCCACACATTTGTTGTGCTAAGCCATTTTAATTTCTGTCCAACGGTGTGGGATTTTTGTAAATCCTGTGATACTTAGAAAGTTGAAAAAAGTGCAATGTTGGGCTCTAAAAATATGTTTGAATAGTTTTAACTGTTCTTACGATATCGTACGATATCTTAAGGCGCCATGCTAATATTGCTAATGTGCCATTGTTGTATACTCGTAGAATGAAAACTGTGTTATTGGAGGTGTATAAAGCCTACCATTCGTATGATCCTCAATATTTATCTGCATTGTTTAAGAGACAAAAGGATGACTATCACACAAGAAACAGTAAAAAAGGGGGGGGGGGGCTGACGAGGATAAGAAATGGCTTCAAATGCCGAGGCTCAGTCTTTATCAAGAGGCCCAACGTGTCGTCTGCTGAGGCCATTTGTCGTGAATGCACTTAAAAATGCTTATCCGGACTATTCGCTGCTTAACCCTTGTGGCTGTCGTCTATCCGATGTCACTCTCAGTCTGTTGCTGAAAAAATCTCAACATTCAAAAAAAACCTATGCATGCCACACACAATCCTATAACCTTAACATCCGTATCCACCATATTTAATATTTATCTTAATTTTTGGATATTTCTCGGTAAAATATCTTCATTTTTTTTGCCACAGCAAAGGAAAAGAAACAATTACGTCAGTGTCTGATATGAGTTGTTACAAATTCTTCTTTTATTCTGAAATTATCAAATTTCGGAATATATTTTGCACCCTTCATCCTAAATTCATCCTAACAGCATACTGAAGAGCGGAAATTGACAGTTTTAAATAAATTAAATCCCGGACTGTTGAGTATTCAATTGATACGATATCTATAGTGAAAGCCGCATATAGTACGGGCCTGGAGTTGAGAGTAAAATTCGGTTGCTGATGTGACACGTTGTGCAGGATGACACCAACTGAAACCAGCCGGAATGGCTGATACTCATCCCTGTGCAGTGTGATCCCTTCTTCCAGAGTTAATTTCCAGAGCACATTGCATTATGGGATTTGGGTGCCCGTCGGCTCCTGCCTGCTAGGGTCACCAGACGGTTTTCTTGGGTTTCGGCAAACAAGGGAATCCCATTAACGAAGATAAAGATATTTCGAAGGGGGAGACAGCAACAACAACAGTGACAGAAAAAAATATGCGTATACTAGATTTTCTTTGATTAAGAGATAGACGAAACCAAATGTCAAATGGACCCTTAGAGCATATGTTAGAGGCATTAAGTCTACCTGTAGGGCTTTTAAGATCTTGTTTCGACTAGCAGTTTTGGCATGGGGTCCCTTTTTATAACGCAACTTTTCATTCCCCTTTTTCATATGCACTCACACTCACGTAACAGGGTTTATCACTCTAGTCACTCTATCATCTAAAGCGATTACCTATGCGCTGTCGGCCACGCCTCTACTGATAATTTACATGTTGCTAATCATTACTCTTGGGAACAACAGGTGAAAAAAATGTATTTCGTCAAAGAGCACTATATAATCAGTTTATATAAAACATCTTTGCAAGCGGATAATAGCTTCTGCAATATCCTGTTCTTATCCGCCAAGCCCACCAGCACCCCACCCGATCTCCATGGTGTGGGGAGGAAAAAAATCACTGGAAGATGAGAAGATAAATGCCTCCGGTGATGTATCGATCCATTTTTTTTTTTTTTTTTCGAATATAAAGGCTACAACCCTGGGAAAGATTAGAAATACTAAATATAAACTATAAAGTATAGATAAATACATGTGCAACCCATGCCACTGGGGAGATATCTATTTCATATGGAATCGAGGTCCAATCAGAAAGATAAGCTAACTACAGATAACTGCATCTCTTGTTTGATCCCGATGTATTCGCTCTTTGACGTCTAAAATTATACATGAAAAGAAAGCATACCGGGTAGATTAAAGGACTTTTGTGACCTCGTATTTGTGACCAGGGGGGATTATCGTTTGTCAAGTCCTTATTCTGTAATAAATGCTAGCTGGAACACGTAAATTTGAGCCCTGAATTGGAATTTCAGCTTTAAAAAATCATCTTACTTAACATTTGTAACGGAAGTTTGGGGTTCAGCCAATAAAAGCAGTTTGCTAGATAGGACATCATGGGTCATGCAGAAACAGCTTATTCGCTGCACTGAGGTCAGCTCACTATTTTGGGCGCACGCTACCCATATTTAGTGTTAAAGCAATGCATATTCTCTTCGTTTTTCCCGGGCTTAGATGCAGTGATCCAAGAAAAACGCGGAATGAGGCGCGTTTTTTTTTTTTTGTTTGTTTTTGTTTTTTTTTTCAGAATAACTTTTTGGCACGGGGGGAACACTTTCCTATATACAAAATGCTGATTTTGAAAGAGATGCCGTACGGATGCACATGATCAGTGACGTCGACGTCCAGTCAGGTGTTGTGACGCAATATCCTGTCCTGAATGATCAGGTTGGCAGAAATGGCGCCTATATGTTTAGTATTCAAGGTCTTGTGTACAGATAAACAAGTACAGAGTCTTCCAGATGAATCCTTTCCGGTAGGTTTCGAGAATTTCAACAGTAAAATTCGGGTTATTCATTCGCGAGAGATCAATTCAATGGCCGTGGCTATGCGTGTATCAAATCGTATTAAACAACTATCTAATCTGAAATAATTTAAAGTGGCAAAAGTTAAACTCCTGTGTGCAAACCTTTTTGCTCTTGGCCAGGTTGGCTCAAATGGTTCAAATTAAACTGCCCGTTGAATAAACTGTGTTTACATTAGTTCAATCCATTAGTTCAATTAGTTCAATTCAAAGACAACATAAAAGACTTGTAGTTAACGCTTTATTTTTTAAAGGTACTTTCTTGTACGTTTGTAATCTGTGAAATAAGTTGGTATCAGATAGTGTCTGTTTTTTTTTTTTAATTTTTTTTTTGTTCTGTGGCACACTTTTCAAATTAACAGTATTGCATGTAATTCCTTTCATTAATAAAGCCTTAGAAGGACCTTATTTTTATGTTGGCGCAGACAAGCATGACCACGGCCGGAATCCCTGAAACTCCTGTTGTCTATGCATTGACTTAAGCCAACAATCTGGGCCCAGCTTTTGGCTATAAATATTTGGCTTAAGTTAAAATTTTTAGACTTAGGTATTTTCGCGAATTTACAGCCACGGTTTGACGTCCCTTGAAAAGGCTGATGACTTGCATGTCGGGGAGCCGTTCGCTATTATGTAGCCTTCTGTTGACGCGAAAATCGATCTTTTTACAGATGACTTGAGCTGCAGCTTGCTTGGCTGGAAATGGAACCAAGTGACAAGCCTTTACAGGAACCGAGTGTGATTAACAGCAGGGAAGCCTTACGACTTAATCCCCATGTAGGAATTATATGAACAAATCAATCGTTTTGATTTCTGTTGTTGAACACGGTGCTATTGCGAGATGTTCTGGTTGCAGAAACCACTATTGATCTCTTGGGCTTGGCAAATTGCCTATATAGTGACAAGTGACACCTTGTCGCAGTTCGATGGTCTATTTTTGTCATTTCACCAATGCTACAAAGTCGCACCCGGATAAGTAATTATCAATGGTCCTTTTGCTATGCAGATCCAGTCACCGTTAAGATTAAAAACTTCTAATCATTTTTAATCATGGTGTAAATTCTGCTTTGGATTAATTCTGTGTCTTGCATTTTGACCGGTTCCAGTTATTTAATGGTGGTACAAAGAACCCCTGACAGCAGCCATAGAGAAGACTTTTTTCTTGTAAATGTTCGATCACCAGGAAGTTTTTATTGACAAATTAATATGCCAGGTCAGGATGCTGAGCGTCAGAGACTCTTAGATCGGATCGACGGCAGATCAAGTGAGGCTGTACCTGTATATGGCACTCCTCCCCTCAACCTTCACGCCAAAGTAAACACGTTGGGAGAGCCGACAAAATTAGCAGGCCGTGTGGAAATTGGTTTTAACGCCGAGATCACTGCAGACGGGGAAGTGCTGCTTTACGCGGGAGAGACGGGGCGGGCGAAGGAGACCGGTACCGGATCTCCGACCACATGTAGATTTCTCCACGTTCTCCGTTTGACCTCCCTCCGTGTTGATGTGCCGCGGGCTGCAGGGTCGGCTTCCTCTGGGCGGATGTTCGACAACCCCCGGCATCTTGGTAAATCAGGGTAATGACAGTCACTATACAGCCTGCATCCAGGCGACGGTCCCGGAGTCCACGCAGCACGGGTTGGTCTCCGGGAAAGAGCAGTCGAGGTCTGATAGACCAATTTATATAGACGACAGCAGACGTCAATGGGAGAAAGATGTGTTGATACACAAGTCGCTGTCACAGAGTCAACACAGCCCAAGCCACTATGATGACATGCTTGCCTTTATAGCGTACGCTAAACTCTTCTACATGGAGTTTTAGATGCAAACTTTCCCAGCATTTGAAGGTCGAAGGGAGGGGGATTTCTCCCCAATCATGAAAGATAATTTTAAAAAAAAATATGACACGCTAAAAATAACTTTTCTGTTTTGATTTCGACAATAACATTTTTCAAGTTGCCAGGGATTGTTGGGGTGCTGTCTGTGTGTGTGTGTGTGTGTGTGTGTGTGTGGGGGGGGGTCCAATATAGAGTGATGCATATTTGTGCCATTTTGGCTGACAAGAGCCATATGCCAGCGAGGTCTTATTTGGTTAATTTTGGTTAATTTTGTTTTGTCCTTTAAGTCACACTGAAAATCAAACTCAAGACAATCTCAATTTCAAGTGGAGCTAAATGTAAATAACAGCTAAATGATGAGTATCTGTAATGGAGCAACTGCCATGACATAAATCAAACCAAACTGAACCACTTAATGTAACTTTAGAATTCATTTAAACTATAAGACAAAATCGTTGACATGTATGTGTACATGTCATTTTCAATGTACGAGAGAGAATTACGCACATGTAACACTGGGTCAATGTCCCAATGGTATTTCGAGTTCAAAGTAAAACAGGTACCAAAGCGCTTAAGTTTTCGCATGGTACAAATTTCATGCCCATTCCCCTATCTCTGTCCGCCAGTGTGGTGGCTGGGTTTCTACCAAACAGAACTGTACGCTGCTGCTGGTCGGGATTATTGTTGACCTTGTCTTTGTATTGAGCAAACAATGGAGGAAGGGGTGGGGTGGGGTGGGATGGGGGGTGCTGGAGACGGTCACGACAAGAACTATTTCTCACGTCTCCCCACTTTGTCAAATTACGCCCCCGTTGTCAATATTTCTCCATATTTCTCCTTGAAAGTCCGCCATGCGATTGATGTCTTTTGGCTAGCCACGAAGGCTGTAGGCTGTGTCCATTAACGTGAAGTAAATATCAAAGAAGGGCATTGGGGACTCCGTTTGGGTTTCTGTGACAGAAGGTAGAACATCAAAAAAGTGTCTATTGATCAAGTTTCGTGTGGTCTGCTCTTTCTTTCAGATCCGAAATAAACTTTCAGAAACAGTATATTGAGAGTAATAGAACTTATACGTGTCAACGTTAGAACGTTAGAGTATTTTGTAGTTTACGATATGTGATATCTAATATATTAATTTAGACAGTCAATAGAACTTACATGTGTCAACTTTAGAGTATTTTGTGGTTTACAATATGTGATATCTAATATATTAATTTAGACAGTCAAACATAGGATAATGTATGCACCCATGCATACGTCACCACAATAGATAGCCACCACAAGTCGCCAATATGCTGATTTTATGTTTTCGTTATGTTTAGGGAAAAAGGCATTCTTGACATTTGGAAAACAGAAAAGAAACAGTGACTATCTTTTTAATTTGCTTTCTTTTGGGTTTTGACTTCTCCTTTCACAAAATTTGAAAATATTTCATTCACCACTGGCAGTGTAAGACGTATATTGCCACAAGATGGGACAGGGCAGAGAGGTATGAACTGTTACAGTAGTTGTGATCGTCATTATCATCATCGTCATCATCATCATCATCACGACGACGACGATGATGATGCACGTCCATATGGACAACGCGTAAATGAAATTTGATAGTTCTGTTGATCCTCATTCTGAAACTCAATATAATGTGCGGTCCTTTTCATGCCTCTCCCTGACCCCAAACGCACATTTGGTTCTGGTAAAAACTTCATTGTAGGGTTAGAGCAGACTAAGAAGAATACGAGCCTTTCACTTTCGTAAAGCAATAGCTTTATCGAGGCGATCGACCGCATTCCGCCTCAGGCTGCAGTGTCAAAAGAAGACGCTGATAATAGTGATAGAAATTTCATGAATCATTTATGAAGATGATCGATTGTGTATAATGGAGCCTTGGAAGCGCGGTAGCAAAGCTCTTATCCATCATCCCAGACCTTTCTGGAGCAGCTAGAAGACTTTCTGCTTTTTGCACCGGATGTTTGGACCGTGGGTCCTTCTCATGGGAAAAAAAAGCTTATATTCTTGGATTATGAAAAATATGGGGGATGGTCACTATATTTCTTCTTGTGGCGTGTGGCTACGGAGAGTTAATGGAAAGCTATTGTTGAGGCTGTTCTTCTCGCAAGCCCTTTCACCGCTATGCCTTAACCGGTCCAACAAGATCTGCAATTTTTAGAACGTATTTTAACCAGAAAGACCGCTGGGACAGCGGAAAACCCCGCCCACCTGTCTAAGCCTCTTCTGTGACATGTAGATTACCGTGGTAATACAATACTGGCAAATGTATGTTGTATAACATACAGCTCTCCTACCATTTAAAATCTAAGTGACCTTAACTTACCTTACAGGGTCACTCATGGTCAAATGTGGTGATGTCATAGGACTCGCCATATATGGTTTCTTATTAATGTTTAATTGTAACATAGGATCTAACTAGGCTCCTTTACAAGATATAAGGTTTGAAATCTGGGTGACATTGAATTTGACCTTTCAAGGTCACTAAAGGTCAAATGTTAAAGTGTCATTGAATGACCCATATCTGGTTCCTATTAACGTTTAATAGTAACATATGTCCTAACTAGGCTCCTTTACGAGATATAAAGCTTCGAAATCTTGGTGACCTTGAGTTGACCTTTGAAGATCATTCAAGGTTAAATGTGAAGGTGCCACTGAACTCTCTATATATGGGTTCCTATTGATGTTTAATTTGTAACATAGGGCCTAACTACGCTCCTTTATGAGATATAAGACTTTGAAATCTCAGTGCCCTTGAATTTGACTTTCAATGTCACTCAAGGTCAAATGTCATGGCACCACTGGATATGTTTTCCTATTAATGTTTTTTTAGTAATATATAGCCTAACTGGGCTTCTTTTCACGATATAAGGCTTTGAAGTGTCAGTGACCTTGACTTTCCACCTTTCAAGGTCACTCAAGGTCAAATCTGATGGTGCCATTGGACTCCCTATATAAGATTTTCGATTAATGTAAACAGTAACCACATGTCTATCCCACATTGTTTAGCTGTTATAGCCACTTGAAAAAAATTCTCCTACCTCCATTCATTAGGCCAAAATTTAATTGGATCCCCACATCCACCCTTACCCCAGGTTAATTTTTCTCAAAATCAAATTACTTCATCCTTGGCTCAGAGGGAAGGTCTTCATCAAAAATTAGGTTGATTTGTAAAATCCTTTTTGAGATATTTTGTTAACAGACAGATAGACAGACAAGCAGATAGACAGATTCACACACACATTTCAAGAGCATTGTACTAAACACGCAGTGGGGCTTAAAGATCATAAAAATTTCAAAACTGAAAATTTTGAAAAGAGAAAAAAATGGTCAGGAGATAGCGTTGATAGGTAGCTTCCCACAAAAGTTGGTGTGGGTCCTAAAATGTTCCTGAGAAACCTAGCTGAGTTTATGGACCATAGACAGACAGATGCATGCCTGCACCATGACAGGAACTCTGTTGAGGAGTAAAATAGAGCTAAAAAAAATTTTAAAAAGCTAAAACTAAATGGAGCTAAAAATCGCCCCAGGGTAATTAAGGGTGTGTGTGGTTGAGGGGGGAGGGGATTGCAAAACTTGGGCCCAATGATTAGGAGAATGGGGAAATTACTGTGAAAGATAAATATGTAGTTACTATTAGACACTGATAGGAAGTATATTGGGAGTCCAATAGCACCATTAGATTTGATCTTGAGTGACCTTGAAGGTCAAATTCAAGTTAGGTCATATGATAGTACATGTATTATATGGGAGTTCAGACATTACATGATCAGCCTTGGCCTTGAGTGACCTTGAAAGGTCAAAATTAAGATCCCTCAGATTTTAAAGGCTTGCAATACTATGATGAAGGAGCCAAGTTAGACCATATGTTTTCACTAAACACTAATTAATAGAAAATCATATATGAGAAGGATTTGAGCTATGAATTAGTATAATTCTTTAATACTAGTGCAAGGTATAAGGAAATCAAGATTAGACAGAGAATTCAAAACTGGTTTAACACAGTAGCTGTAACCATATCTTTTATTTTCACTGCAAGTTTGGATCATAGTTTACAGGTATAATACTAATTAACTTCTGCATAAGCATATTGTTCATGTGTACCTGTACACTCTAAACAACTTTGCCATGAATGCCAAATTCAACACTGATGGCTGGACACACTGTATAAGCGCACATTTCTACCAATACCAGCCATGATTTGATCCAGATATTCTGATACATGTATTGCTTACAGAATATATATTGATCAATTGTGGGGCTATACATAAAATATTGCTTTGGTAGTGTCATATGTTCCGCTACTAAGAATCACAACCATATCTAAAATCATGGCACTTGGTGGATAAAATTCTAGCCACATTAATGTGGAGCATTTCAGACATATTGCTGACATATGTCAATTACTGATATTTAGTTTTGTCATTATATCTTGTTTGACTGTTCGAACAGGAAATATTTTAATATTCAAACAGATATGTTCATTTCCGTGGCATCCTTTTAGTCAATAATTTGTGGATTGTTCTTAAACAAATACTCCGCCTGAAACAAAAAGAAAAGCAAAAATGTAGAGGAGTCCTCATATCCATATAAATTTACATGCAAGTACATGTAATACAACTTTTAGAGGTTTGGTTCATTTAATTTCATGAATAAATAAATAAATAAACAAATAAATAAATAAATAAACTAGACAGTCGGTTGCTGTGCAACGCGATGGGGCATCCCGGTTGGCCCCAAAGTACCAATTATAACACACCGGGAATGCATTTTTGAGTTATTTTTACCCAAAAAAT
>JAAUYG010230049.1_pt1 | contig 11840 bp, 9 predicted proteins | sample 7278091 | NCBI WGS metagenome assembly JAAUYG01 (sample SAMN14350201, study PRJNA611818) | marine sediment metagenome | isolation source: surface marine sediment (0.6m) | place: French Polynesia: Moorea | collected 2018-08 | reverse complement strand
AAGGCTTTTTCCTTCTCAAGTGAAACAGGTTGTTGTTAGTCGTGCCTTGCTGCTCACAAGGAGTGACTCTACAAGTCACTCTGTGATGCTGTCTGTCCAGTTGTCTGTCCATGGCAAGATCACAAAGAGGACAGCAGCTTGGTATAAACAGCTAAGCACAAAAAAGAAAATCAGAAACAATTATAAAAAATAAAAAATACAAAACATTTGCTTGGAGCTGTTAACTTTCAAAAGTACAATTTTTTTGCTGTTCTGTCTAGTAACTGAGCACTGAGTGTTTTTTCATCACCAAGCACTGGTGCACTGGTGCACAGCACCAAGCTGTGGAAGGCACCTTGGCCTGTAGCCAAATCTCTAGTTTGAGATTTTCTCCCCTTTCACTTCATAAATTCTGCTATCATTTATGATCCTGGTGTCACTGGGATCATGGTTCTTGTCCACTTCATCATGAATTTGCTCAACAACAGCTGATTTGTCAGAATCTTTTGACACCTGGAACCAAAGATAGAGAATGTTGGAGATTGCAACACTACAGGGTCAGCATTCTCTTCATGATTGTTCAAGTGATCAGATTGTATCTTCAAGTCATTCTGATGGATGACCTTCTTAGAAATTATTGTTGTGTTGCCTCCACAACACATTTCATTTGCACAGCAAATCCTCCCAGACATGTCTAGGCTTTTTAGTCATGCCTTGCTGCTGCAAGGAGCAACTGATGTTGTCACACTGTGATGTTTATCTGTCTATCTGGTTGTCTGTGGACCACCCCCACCCCATCTAGGACCCCAATGCTCAGTTCTCACACCCTTTGCCAAGGCAATTAGAAAACATGGTTGGCCCCACAATCCAACATAGTAGCCCAAATTGTGCTGCACCTTGTGGCAAATTTTGGAACTGATGACTGCATGAGATGATAACATGACCAGCAAGGCATGACACAATGCCACCAAGCATTCTAGTTTTTCTTTCAGATGACAATTCAGTGACTCTCTGATGCATTTTAGAGCACTTAACTTGTAGAGATCTGTTGGTGTAGAAAGCCAGACACATATTTGGTTGGGTCTTCCAGTTTGGGAATGGTTTTCTCACACAAAAAATCCTTCAGGATCTTCAAGCCAAATTTTGCTTGGTTCCTTGTGTTCAGTTTATGATCACAAGGTCTTTTTTGAAAACCATAAAAAATGTCTGCATCACACCATATGCCATCTGCCACCAAAATTGTAGTTCAAAGAAATATCTACCATTTGTTTGCTGCAATCATACTATTTAGAGCATAAAGAAAAAGAGAAAAGTTCAAACTGGTTTGACTGGGTTTGAACCTTTCTGGATGGGTTTGGGTTTTGACTCAATTTTTTTTTCAAGAATGGTAGAAAGATAAAATTGTTTATGGGCTACAAACATTTGAGAATTTTAGCAGCCTTTTAGGATATTTTCAAAACTTTTAAATACTTTCCTATACAAAGTATTTACTGCTTCGCAGTAAATTTTCTAGTATTCTATTGTTCTGACAGTGAGGATACCAGTTTAGTATTCTCACCTCCATTGACACCTAAAAAGTGTTGATTGATTGCATTGAAGAGAAAAGAAAAGGAGGCCAAATACCCTTTCAACAAACCAATTAGTTGCAATCAAACCTTGCAATTGACATTCATTTCTCATCAACACCTTCATTCAACTTGTCTGTTGTCTTGATAAATATGCTGGATATTGTTCTTGAGGTGCTAAAATATTCCCTCTCAAGCCCTGCAGGCTCTCAAGTGAATATTTTACACCTCTTAAACAATATCCTGTACATATTTCTTTCTATATTTTCAAGCAGCTCAAATTTTTATTATTTTTGCCCTTTTGGAAATTGACAGAATACATTAGGCACAACCCATTTTGTTCTCCACACACTTTTTGTGGCTAAAAAATGTAAATTTCAATGATTAAATAGAAGATTACAAGCTGAAAATGTTTAAATGCATTCCTTTTTCAGAAAAAAAAATTAGTTATTTTTTTTAAAGTGAGGTTGAAAAATGGCCATTATTTTCTCCTTTTTTTGGTAAAAAAAAGGTACGTTCACTTTTTGTAAATTTTGGAGTATTTTTTTATTACTTGCATTTATGAAACTGTTGTTAGCTCTGCTTAAGATGTTTTTCTAAAGGTTTTGTCTGATAAAATAATTTTCTCATTTTTCTCCTGCCCAGTAGGTAACTCTGAACCCATCCAGATGGGTCTGGAAACCTGTCCAGCCAGGTATATGGTGATCACCATATATACTCAGCTCATTGGGTCTCTTAGAGATTACTGAAACAGAAGACCTGGGAAGTGCTCACTACCTAAAATAAGTTTTTGAAAGGTCCAATAGAACTTTGTGTGACACAAAGATTCATCATGTGAATACAAAGTCTTCCGTACTCACCAGCGAGGTGCCAAAATCGGACGGGTATATGGTGAATGACCATAACCAGAGATGTGGGTGCAAAGGCCAAGATATTTCACTGCTGCCATCACTGTGCACCATGGGGCACACGACGAAAGGGAGGGGGCAAAATTCCTTCCTGCTTCTTTTTTGAAATTTTTTCATAGACGCGGACACGGACAGAGGTGGAATTCACGGAAAACGGTGCATGGGACACCAACAGCACAGAAACGTTATGTTGGCTCATGTCTCATGGACAAATGGCTTGTCGTTTTTCAGCTGTGTCTGCGCCTTCTGTGAGTCGTATGAGCGTTTGTCCTGTGATGTGGTTGTTTTTGGCGACAATGAGAGAAGCGGCAATTTTCTTGAAAGGGGGCAGTGTTTTACCTGCGTCTGTCATAGTGTCGTTTCTGTATGGACTTGAGTAAAGGACATCCGAAGCATAGATCCTGCAAACGGATTTGAGACTTGAGTAAAAACTGGGCGCTGATACAACTGCACACTGTCCTTGTACCAACATTTTCTGTAGTATTTTCTGCAATTGCAGCTGTAATCTTCAAGTTGGACATTTCAAGACCTGATACAGAAAAGAAACAATTCTTTGTTTTCTCCACTGGTTGTTGAAGAAAACCCGGTCTTTTTGAAACGAGAATCTGAGACAAGACTTTGTCTCCAGCCGGAACCCTTGCAGGGAATAATTTATGTCCTTGTCATGCATTAATAACACATATAAAAGTTTATTGCCGTCTCAAGCAATCGGGACTGCATGTTTGTTTTGGTGTTGTGAGATAATACATGAGAAGTAATTTTCTTGTTGCTTTGATAAGGGAGCCTGTATCAATTGTTTCAATCAATAACACTGAGATGCAAACTTTACTCTGGATAAGAGTGCCTTCCTACTTATCTGTTTGCATATTCATAAATCCTCTGTTCACAGCTAAATTAAAACCTTTGTGCATGGTAACAGGACAAATATTGCCTTTGAATCAGGTATTCTGCACCGAGATCCGTTTGCTTCTACTCCTTCGACGTGATTGCTGTCCATTAAAAGTTGCGGTGTGAATGGCTAAAACCTTTTATCGTGTTGTCCCAGGTTTATCTTTATTGCCCAACAGAGTCCGTTTCCATTTTTGGCCAGCTTGCCGAGAAATGCTTTTTTTGCTACTCACGTGTGTTGTCGCGAGAATCCGGAACGGCTGTGTTTGTGTTTTGCCACGAGCCTCGTGGCTGTGAAGTGTTTTTGTCGCGATGCGCTGAAAAGATCGCAAATCATCATTCTTTCAGTTCAATTCAAAACCAATTGCACCTCAAAAGTTGAAATGAAAGTTAGAATGAAGAATGTTTCGTATGCAGTTTGTCCAGTTTCGTCTGGAAAATCATCAAATGTTGCGGGCAGCATGGAGTGGGCCGATGATTGAAGAAAGCTTCGCAGGGCATCAAGAGACTGGACAGCGATAGCTTTGACACCTGCGACCTCTTGACACGACGACCTCATCCGCCTTCAGGTGAATGACTGACAGAGTCTGGTGAAGATCAATTCAAGATCCTTTCATTTGTGTTTTGCAAGAACACACATGAACATGTGCACATCATTTTGGAAGTGCGCAAATTTTCTCAATCCGCTTCGAACAGCTTGCAGTTGTAAAGTTTTGTGATAGATGGGTTATTAACACTAATATTTTGTATTACTGGGCACATATTGTTCTTGTCTGTGAAAGTCAGCTGTGGGGAATTGGAACAGTACGTGAGCTACCTGTTCAATTTATCATCTTTCCAGAAAGCGATGAAGATCTCAAGCAATGTAACCAGCTCCATCTCCCCCACCGGCTTCATTTTAGTCGGCAAGAAATCGAATCTGGAAAAGATGAAAACGAAATGCTGTAATCAGTTTGTTGCGGAGATTGGGAAGGCCAGGGGCATGTTAACACTTCACAGGAATTCTTTATTCAATGAAGTGCTGGTGGCTCGCCTGTCTTCTTTTGACATTAACTTTCTCGTTTACCTGTTCTCTATTGAGCTAAAAGAAACTTCATTTTCGCTTCCATCCTATTGAGCGGGATCAAAGCTAACCTGCCTGTTGCTGTTTACCTTGCACAAGAAACACATGTCCAAAGAACTCAGTTTTGTAATAAACCAGCGAAACGACCCGAAAACAGCGCTAATTCATAATTGTCGGCTTGCTTCAGGTTCGGGATGCAGTATAGCTACTGTATGTTTCCTCGGGGAGCAACCCAAAAGGGTGGAAATGAAGTGGAAACTTCACTCTTTCCTGTCATCTGACCGCTATGTAATTACCTGAGCCACACCTCTGCTCTGCTAAGTTTAGTCAAGAAGAAAAATGCTGTGGGATCATGAGGAATGTGGACCAGCGCGTAACACGCGTAAAGACGTTGCTCTGAATGGGGAGTCTGGTTTGTGGTGTAAGGCAGAACGCAATGTGAGATATATGTATATATATATATATTTTTTTTTTGCGGCGCCAAATTTTGTTTAAAAAAATGGCGTCATCGTTTGTGTCATATGTCAGCTCAGTTCTTGGACTGTGGTTGGTCAATTCCAGCAGGTCGCCTGAACGCTTCAATACTGTGCCTGCGTTCAAATGCTGTTTGTTGTCTTGTTTGTGGCTGGTCAGTCCAGAGTTCGCATCCAAAATGATTGCATCCTCACCACAGAACCATTCCTTCTGGACTGTTTATAGTTGGTTGCATTTGCAAGGATAATTTCAGTAAAAATCCCAAAAATTCTGATGCTTAACTATTCTTTCTACCGAAAATTTTCACCTTCAGATGTACGCCCGCCAGTGAATTCCTTTTTGCATGCAGCTGGAATGGTTCCTTTGTTGTTCCACATTTCCAGTGTTTTCAGTAAACAAGAAGTTGTGTGTGTCTCTCACTCAGACAATTCAATTTCTGGCAATTTTTTTTTCACCCGTGTCAGAGTCTCGTGTCAGCTCATTGGGGATTCACTCCGCAAATCCCTTTATGTTCCCTCCGGAATCATTTGTATTCTCGCGACAAATATTTGTGTCGTTATTGAATTATATTTCATGGTGATTACTTTAGTTATGTGGTGAGAAGGGCAGGATGCCCAACAATTGTCCAATCTATAGAATTGAGAGGAAATCAGATGTGATCAAATATTCCTCAATTTCGTTTCCTCATAAGCCAGAATTTAGGAAGCAAATGAAATTAGGGAGATTCCATTGAGCAGAGAAGCTCACCTTCAGGAGACGACATCAAGCTGATAGAAACTAATTATCTAATCATTGTTCGGAAATTGCTGGCGTTGAAGGCAAAATGCAATAAATTTATCGCTGGGATGCACCACTTGGGAACAAGTCCGAGATAGTTTCGTGAAGTTTCTAACGATGTCCTTTGGCAAACAACGGATCTTGTGTTCGTGAAGGATGCCTTATTGAATTACATTCCATTCTCTGTCCGTCTTTTGCCACTATCATTGCCAAACCTTAGTTACAGATTTTATCTCCTTCGTGGTGGAGAGCAAAATGGTCCTTTGCTGAATTTGAAAATGTATGAGTTCTGGTTTGACTTTCGCGGTTGAGCAATCCGTGCTCTCACCGTTTCTCTGTATTTCAATTTGATTTCGAAGGCAAGGTAATCCTGAGTAATCGAAAAACGCCGCCTCTGATTGATCACGCTGGACAGTGTCGTTCAGCATGCGAAAAGAAGCTGTTACACCAATGCATAAAAATTGGCCTTTCCACTTCATGCAAAAGGTTTTTTGGCTGCAAGTTCATTTTAATTTCTCCTGACAGAGTCTCAAGCTTGGGTGGGTCTAAAACAAGCAAATTTCTGCGAATCTCACAAAGCCTTGTGATTCATACAGCGTCCATGCACTGTTTTTACCATTGGTGAAATGGGCACCAAATCGGCTTTCAAGAACAAGCTTTCTAATCTTCTCCTTCTCCGAGTCTGAATTGTACTTCCAAAGCAAAAAAGAGAATATTTTCATTGAAAGTGTCCATTATTGGATACATCAAGTTACAAAAGAGGCATTTTATGAACATTATTATTCTTCAACTAAATTACATCTGCTTTACCCTCTCATAGAAATGATGCATTAAGGTTGAACAAAACTTTCCCAGGAAATTGACCCATCAACACTGAAGATAATTTGAAATTTGATTCCATTTGGTGTTGGCAATAAATGGTAATTCATGTCTCTAAATGCACAGCATTTCCTCTCCCCAAAGTCTGTTTGCAGGGATAAGTCAAATTGCTTTAGTGCACTCTCGGAAGGAATTAGTGGAATACATCTCAGTCAAATCACCCCCAAATGGCAGCAAAACAGTTATTTTACACACACAACCATGGAATAAGCTACTTGTAGGGGACTACTTAAACATTTTACCAAGATCGGCAAATGTTATTGCCCACTAGCCTGCAATGTAAAGTGCTGTTTATCACTCATTTGCCGAGAATTTGCAGGAGTGATGGAGTTAATTTTCTGAAAGCCAATAGATGCTGAAGATAGTGGAAATTACCGCAAATGTCTCTCTCAAGTAATGGACCGCGCAATTTAGAATTCAATACTTTCTTCTCTCAATTCAGCTTCCTTTTGTGCTTGCTCTAAGAATGCGAAAAAACGGCTAAACTTGGTGGAAGTTCTGCCCCGTCCACACGCCTTTTTTTCGGAGAAAGACACAAATTTTTGTTGGGGAAAATAAAAATTTTCATGCAGCAGTCAAACACTGCTGTGTGGTCTATCCCTTCTCACAAGGATTTATCCATTCTTATCCAAATTCCTTCTGCAGGATTGCGAGAGTAAATCTCTCTCCATCAAACGGAGAAGTATTCGTCGCTTGTAGGCAGTCTACTCATCCGCTCTTTACAAGATGACATCCTCTGTGGGTCGAGGAGAATTTTCTCTCCAGCCAAATCTCTTCTCTGATTCATACTTCATAAAATTAATATTTGCTTTACTTTGTGTGGTCCCATTGTTCGAGCATCACACGGATGGATTTAGGCTGACAAGTTTCACCACAGGGATTTATTCCCAAATAGGGATTTGCCCTATGAATAGCTGGCGAAATGACGAAATAGTTTATTGTGAAGAAGGTGCTCCTGGCTATGTGGCCAGGACTGAGAAGATCCATTGAGTTGTCTGTTCAGTTTGTAAATAAATGGATTGCAATAAGCTTGACATGCCTGCGGGATTTTCATACAAAACCTTCCAATACAAAAAGCAACAGAAATGCTATTTGTCCAAAATTATTTGCCTAATGCTTTTGCCTCCAGGATAAAGACCTAGAGAGCATTTTTAGCTTTACTTTTTGTGTACATAGGGTATTTAAGATTCAATTTGGGATCTTAAATATACAAAATATCGCGATGAAAACGCTTTATTAAAACAGCAATAAAATATTTTTTGGAAATGGAGGTGAGATAGATTTGAAGGTTTTCATTCTTGAAACCCTCTCTGCCAATGAGGCTTGCGAGGAAAAGGAGCGTGAAATTTTCAAAACAAACAGGAGTACTTGTTGTAAAAGGTTTTGGAGACTGCCTCCATTTGGTTAAATTGAGGTTTTGTAAATATTGCTGCACGTTATGGAAATAGAGGTACCAGGTCATTGCTTCTGTAACTGTAGTCTAAATGGCAGGATCATTATGAACACAGGTATCAGTGGTGGTCCCACTGTGCAGACATCTAATAACACCAGGCTCTTCCTATTGAAAAATACTCTTTAGAAATTGCCTGTGAAATTTTCCAAATGGTACTCCGAAATAAGTGGTAATGATGTACCCCATGGCACATTTGGGTGGTCTTTCTGAGTGGCCTTTTTGTTCGCGATTTTTGAGGGAGAACTACCAAAACAAAGTAAAGGAGGAAAAATAAAAAATTCTTTCACTTTTCAACAATTTTTTTTCGCTGGTCTTCCTTGCGTTTTTTTTTTTTTTCTGAGGTCAGAGTGATATTTTTTTTTTTACTTTTTCCTAATTTTTTTTTTCTTTCAGCGCGCAACATCCTAGACAAGGAAAATTCAATTTCTGACTTTTCGCGCGAAAGCGGAAACTTGCCTCGGACTGGCGCAACAAGAGTTCAGACGGACTGAAAGAGAGACCCACATCATTTTATGCACTGATGGAGGGAGATATGAGCTTTCAGTGCAGAGTAAAAATCCAGCTGTTCCCTGTCGAGACGAAACTTGGTAGGAAAGATAATTATTTGCTCATCTTTACCTTCCAAATGCTAACTTATTTTGACCTTGATCTTACATTGGGTGTGCCTTGATAGATTTGTCTAAATTGTTTTTCCAAGTTTCAATAGAGAAATGCATTACTCATTTGAACTATTTTCAATACTTCAGAGGCAATAAAGGTCTGGTTTTGCAATACAATTTACTGGGTGATACAACAGAAACTTCACGCACTGCCGGAAAGTCAGGCTTCTCCACCAGTGGTCGCCACGAGATTCAACTAGAAGACTAAAGTTTCTCAAAGTTAAAACTTTTCTTGCCTCGTGGCAACAGTGTAAATCAACTAGGAATCGGTAATAAGCTGTCGGAATAAGTCATATTGCCGGCCGCGTAAGGTGGTACAAGGACGAATTGTATTGGACATTTTTGCAGGCGAGTCCAGGCAACAAGGCCAAGGAACTCCCCAGGCTTTAGGCCAACAATTGCTTTCCCCTTTGCTGCTGTCTCAAAATATTTAGCTGGCTTGAAACATGTGGGATGTTAATTAAATTCTTCCGCTGTCCACGCAGCCAACATCTAACAGCAGTGCCAATCATGCGGGCAGCTTTGAAAGAACCCAATTGAATAGGATTTCAATAAATCCTGGCTGCATTGTGAGAGGCATGTAAATCTTTTTATGTCAATATTTTGACGACATTGGTGGGTCCTAGAAACGGAAGGAATACGGGCCTTGCACCTCGCTTTGCGTGTAATACGTCAACATAATAATGTGGAGAGTGAGAGGAGGGGTCCTCAGATGAAAAGTCGCTCCATTGTGCAGCGCAATGAAAAGGTTGATGTACTCTAGTCTCGAGTGGCTCTCCTTGTCAGTGTTGGCAACACAAAGCCAACTTCCCTGTCTTATTGCAGTCGAACAGTGATTTAATTTTTGTTATAAATCATTCTTTGCTTAAATACCTCTTACAGCCATATCATCAACATTTAGGCGTTGCTTGGCACCTCCTACAAAGTTGCTGTTCAGTTCATTTAATCAGAATGCTTTATTAATTTGGAGACACATCTCTTATCAAATGTAACCAGAGTGGGAACGAGAGAGGCGGTGGGTCGGTTGCCGCCACTTTAGAAATCCTTGTGAAAGAACAAAAGTAAATGCAATGAACACCTTTCCTGCCATGAAAAGTGAATTTTTTTGTCGCGCAAACGAAAATTTTGCAAACAAAGTTGCAAACAAATGCGCTTTTGTCATTTGCAGTTGTATTTTGACACACTCCTATCTTGCAAAATCATACTTTGCAATGAACCAAAAATACACCTTTGTTTGTTTGTGCCTTGCCTGGCCGAAGACTACGTTTGTGGAAATAGGTGTGCAGTTTGTGGAAATGCAACAACTCAACTGAACGCGGGGGTGGGGTGCTCTGCAAAATGCCCAGAAGAACACAGAATCCCCTCCATTGCCTGGACTCCTCCCGGTTCTGGATTCGGGAGACAAACGCCAGATTCCTGTTTCTATTTCGGCAAGAATCCCGCGAGAAATTAAGTCAACCAAAGGTATCAGTTTTTCCATTTTGGTCTTTCCAACTCTTCAACCTCAACTGAAACTTTTCTTGAGGAAAAGAACGGGCGGAAATTACAGGGTGGTTTTTGTGTTGTTTGACAAACAAATCCCGTCTTCTGAGGAAAAACAAGTTCAGGTAGTTGTTTTTTTCACAAAACATTTTCAAGCGCAAGATAAATTGTTGATCCTTGTCAGAGTTGATTATTTTCAAGCTCTAACAACAAAAGTACAAAATCTGGAGTTGTCAATACTTTACATGGTCCACTTCCAATGTGACATATGCCTGATATGTCTGCTTCGCTGGTTCTCTTTGTGTTTTTGGTTGCGCTAGGGATATAGATTACCGACTTCGAATCTTTGATTGGAGATCCAACAAAAGTAAGAGCTAATGCGACCTGACATGTCATGAGCTGTTTCAACGGCCTTCATAGCAACAATGATAACACGCAATCTCAAGATTTTTTTATTTCAAAATGGAAGATTTATTGTGGTCACAAAGAAATCTCAAGACGGGTTGAAGCGCATCGATTTGGAAGTTTTTTCAAAGAAGCTTTTGGACACGCGTTGTTTTGCGTTTTCTCAGGACTATGAGCAAGCGCCTTGTGAAGACAGCTTTGCACCAGGCGGTGATGGACTGTAGGATACAGCAAGTGCGACTGCTGGTTCTCAGGCACGAGGCCGACGTGAATGTCCGAGATGTTTGCGGAAACACAGCCCTAATGCTAGCGTGTCGACTGGAAAGCGAAATAAACGGCTACAAAATGGCGAAATTATTCATCGAGGCCGGGGCTTGTATCAGCACAAAGGATTTCATGAACAGGACTGCTTTGAGTCTCGCTTGCATGAAAGGGAGAACAAGAATAGTGAAATTGCTTCTTCAAGACTTTGATCACTTGGACATCAATTGTCCCGACAAAGAAGGAAGGACACCCGTGGCGCACGCAGCGCTGTGCGGGAAACCTGAGATAGTGAAACTGTTAGTGGACATCATGGTGCGCTACGATTTGCCGGTAGACACCCGGGATTGCCTAGGGTACACGCCACTGCTTCTTGCCTGCAAACACGGAAACTTCGCCGCTGCCCACTATATTCTCACCGACGGAAAAGCATCAGCTTCTCTTTGCGACGAGGAGTATTTTCTGAACGCACGCCAGTGGGTTCTCAAAAGTTCTGCTTCCCGCAGAATCACTGTCAACGCTCTTGTCTCTCCTCTGGACAGTTTCTCAAGGGAAAGCACGAGCATTTACCGAGATTCAGCAAGATGCAGGTCTATACCCAACTTGTCTGCCAGGAATCGACCAGCAACGTGTAGTGGTCGCCGTTTGAGTCACAACCCACACGCAGCATCCGAACATGAGGCCAGAACGTTACTGTTGAATGCCATCGAAAAAGCCACGACAAAACGACCATCCGCACGGGCAACAAGGAGGTCACTCACTTCTCCGAGACCTGAGGTTTTGACAGCCAAAGGCTATTCAACAATGGCTCCAAATCTGAGGGCTTTATTTGAATTGTACGCTGAACAATGTCATCTTGGGAAATTCAGGTAGTCACTGCCACCAACTCGGTGAAACAGTGCAGTTGTTGTTCATTGCAACTGATCAATGAAAGGAGGTGTTGATGTGTGGGTGCGTTCTTTTTTAGTATTTAACGCGTCGCTTTAAATCTTACTTTTCTTTGATCCTGAGGTGAGAATACCTGGGATGATATTTTCATGATCAGTT
>JAAUYG010043187.1_pt1 | contig 11840 bp, 11 predicted proteins | sample 7278091 | NCBI WGS metagenome assembly JAAUYG01 (sample SAMN14350201, study PRJNA611818) | marine sediment metagenome | isolation source: surface marine sediment (0.6m) | place: French Polynesia: Moorea | collected 2018-08 | reverse complement strand
TCCTTCTATTTCCTTCTTTACAGGGATGGTAATGACACCAGCTCGTGTAAGGTAGCCAAGGAGCTTCTCGTCAGGTGTTAACTTTTTAGCTAGGATGAGTCGATTTTTGTTCACAATTCCCGTTTCCAAGGTGCAGTTTGGCTCTAGAGCCGAGTCCACACTGCTGCTGAAGGTATCACAGCTGGAGAGCAAAGCCCCAGCCATTTGGAAGTCTGGAACATGTAGCAGTGAAATGCTTCTGACATATCATGTAAACTTCAAATTGTTTGCAACTAGATGTAATCCAATAGTCCTTGGGCCAGGTACGCCCCACGTGAAAGCCCCACCCCATCCACAACTTGAACTTCATGGCACTGTTCTGACCCTTGTTATGCCTAGGATATGAAATGCACATTTAACAGTAAACAAATTGGGCTATGCTATGTTTACTGGATCACTTTCTGGATACATCCCCAAATTCACATTTTCTTCATTTATCGTAGACTGAAAAATGCGCAATGTTCTTATGGCTGGTGCACCTTTATTATTCATAGAAATACCTCAAATAAGACACTAACATAAATCTGAGGCCATCTACTTTGCATAACAGGTAAGGCTGTTTAGATATCTCTTCGCCCTATCCTTACATGTCACGTCCAAGGGATATACCCCTATTACCAGTATGATTTTCCTTTGTGGTGCAGTTCGAATCCGGTTACTTTCCCTGTAACTCACACACAGTTCTCAAACTTAGCCATAAGTTACCTACAGACTCTTTGACATGTCCAGAACAAATAAAACAAATAGTTGATAGTGGAATCAGGGGATACTGTAGTTTTTCTGGATCGTGATGGTACAGTATGAAAATTGTTTTTTCTTTGGAATCTCTGATCAGACATCAGGCCTATTGGATAGTATAATATTAGAGATCTTTTTCCTGAGAAGCTGTACGCATAGGACAAACTAAAAGATAGATAATTAACTGCTCTCTTAGCACTATGGATTATTTTCAGAATCTTTTTATTCTATTACATTTCGCCAGTGTTATTATTCAGACACATCCATGATCTTCTAGGACATGGGGGTACAGTAGGCCCTCAAATGCTTTCACAAGCAACTATCATCATGGAAACTATCATCGTGGTACTAAAATAGGATGTGCATAATTAAGACTTAAGTACCAACTAGATTTATTGGTTATTCTGGATCACTTTCTGGATATACTCTCAGTTTTGCATGTTCGTCATTTGTCGCGGACTGAAAAAATGTGTAATTTTCTTGGCTTTCATACCCCTTCATTATTGATAGGAATATGCTATCAACATAAAGCTTATGTCTCACATTTCTAATATATCTATGTCTGTTTAAGTATCTTTGCAGTGGTTACCTACACATGACATCGTAATGATATACCCCCTCTACAAATTTTATAAATTCGCACGAATTTATATATTCTCACCGTGAGGTTTCAAACCATAATTCTTTGCCTTGGTGGGCCACCAGCCCACTCACAGCAAAACTGGAAAGCGACTGATCTCCTTACCCCAATCAGTAGCTTTCCAGTTGTGCTGTGAGTGGGCTGGTGGCCCACTAAGGCAAAGAATTATGGTTTGAAACCGAATCAGGTGATGAATTTACTGTTTTTGTTTGACGCGGCCGGGGATCGAACCACCAACCTCCCGCATGCCAGGCGAACGCTCAACCACTACACTACCCAGCCGCGGTCCACCGAAACAGCAAGAAGCACATATTTCTTCCCTCTTATTCTCTCCCTCTCCATGTTTTCTTCTCTCCTTCTCCTTTTTTCTTCCCTTCCCTCTGCTCCTCTGTTCTCTTCCCTCCCTTCTCTTGCGCCTGTCCTTGTCTTTCTTTTTCCTTCTCAGACTTTTCTCTTCCCTCTCATATTTCTCCTTCTCTAGAGCTCTCCCTATCCTTTTTCTTATTTATCAAGTTTATCCACCCTTTTCTTTCCTTTCCTTCCCTTTCTTTTCTTCCTTCAACATGTTTTACCTCTCATTGTTCTCTTTGCTCTCCCTCTTGTTCTCTTCCTTCTCCTCTCATTGCTATGCCATCTTCCCTCCATTCTCTTCCCTTTTCCTTTCTTTTTCTCTCTGACTCTTTGTCTCGCCCCTCACTTCTTTTTCTCAACCATGTCTTTCTTTTTTCTATATTTTCTCTTCCTACCCCCTCTCTTTTTTTCTCTTCCTTCTCTCCCTTCTTTTGTCATACCTACATATAAAATTTGGGGTCGTTTGCTGGCGATTCACAAAACGCGCCGTTTCGGTGTTTAGTGGAACCCCGCCTGCAGCTATTCGCATGATTCTGACCATGGATTCTGATGGACACTGCAGGCAAGCGGTATGTTAGCCGGAATACCTGGCTCGCCTGCAGCTATTTACCATTTTCTGATGGACGCGCAAGCCGTGCAATCATGTCGTATCCAGTCAGAAGGTGTGAAAAACGAGTCTAAAGGCTTGCAGGAGACAGGTCTTCCGGCTAAGACCCCCCCAAAAAAGTTTACTACACTACACCAGTAAACAGGAACTCGGGGATATTGTGAGGTGGGGTTAGAGGGGTCATGGGGTCAAGTGTATGCACTGTATTTGTATCAGCATGATCAGTGTACATGTGTATGAGGTGTGAATCACCTACCACTCTCTGGCAAGTTTCTTGTAAGCCGTTTTGATTTCCGCACTTGATGCCGATTTTTTTACACCCAGCACTCTGTACAAATCATCCTCAGGTTGAACAATGAAACATAAGCATAACAAAATAAAGCTATACGCTATAAAACGGCGAAGGAAAATCATACTCAACAAAATTCGCCTGTCAAACCCGGGCGAAAATGGGTAAAATACAACGACGTTGTAATGGGTGTTACCGACGGCCACCTGGCGAGTACTTCGGTAACTATTCTATGAGAAATTTCCCGCCAAAATGTTCCAATATTCTTAGAGTAGCACAATCACGATAACCCGGAGATTGATACATCATAGTACTTAACACTTACCTTACACTTCTCTTGTATTTTCTTTTCATACGAAAGATACTTGCAAACTTAACCCTCGTGGTTAAGTTCCCTGATCTGGTTGTGGGCAGCTGATCTCGGCTGCGTCAACCATTTTGAAGACTGTGCTAAAAGGGGCTAACATTTTGAATATTGATGGAAACAGAACTTACTAAATTTATGCATTTCAGATGTGTTATTTTCTTATACATGTTTATTTTCATGGAAATGAATTTTCCTTTATTTGTCACCTGCCAACAGAATTTTACAGATACCACTTTTCATAATACCTGCATACCGGTTTATCATTTACTACCAGCAGTTTGATCATGCAGACTCCTTGTACTATCAATATTAAAGCACTGAATTCCCCAGATAAACATGTACAGTATTTTCTAAACCTAACTGATTTTCTTTTTCGGATGGTTGCATCATGCTATCTGGCATCTGAATCCTCACGACAAGGCAAGTGCAGGCCATAGAACCTGCTTCGAATGTGACTGACAAGAATAGAATCAAACCCATTCTAACCCCCCCCCCTCCCCCTCTACTGTTTCTTGGTAGATAGAACGGTTATTACCGTATTATCCGTAATAGTGCAAGTGTATCATTATTATTGTGAAAAAGCACTGCCAGGGAAATACATGTTTCTACATATACATATAGAAACATGTATTCTGCGTGAGTTGACTAGTAGTGGTCCCTCTATTTTAAGACCACCCATGGGACCAAGAAAATGTCGTCTTATATTGCAGGTGGTCTTAAAATAAAGGTCATTTAACACAGAAAATTGCCCTTTGGGACCAAATCAAGCGGTCTTATAATCAAGGGCGGCCTTAAAATAGAGGGTTGTAAAATAGAGGGACTACTGTAGTCTTATTTTGAATTATTTTTGTTGGATTTGATGTCACTAAGCTGCTAAGGTAGTTCAGTACTTTCTATGTTTGATACATTGAAATAAGTGTGTTTGTCTCTGAAACATTTAAGGGGACCTCTGCTCCTTTGGGTAGTGGATATTTTTTCACCGGAGGGGCATGTTTCTATTAATGCGCACTCTTATATTAGGGTTAGCACAGTATGACATGCCTGTAAGCCGGGGCGTGGGGAAGGGGGGGGAGGGGGGGGGGTTGGGGGGAAGGGGGGGTTGGGGGGGACTAAGACTGGGGACTAAGTCAATATGTATTTACCTAATGTTGTCTGGCAAAAACAAAATTTGAGTACAGACTACTTAGAATGGACAGTTTATTAGAGCATCAAGCAACAAGAATCAAAGGTAAGCACCAAATTGACTTGAAGACAGACATATCTGAATTTAAAAACCAAGCCTTCACTAGTACAAAATATTTCATCAAGGGCATACTACATGTATTTCGCATGCAATTAAAACAAATCATAGTGCAAGTCAAAAATATGCACTTTTCAAAACAACACAGAGTGGTATAATAGGAATTACTGACAAAATTTGGTAAAATATATCCAATAAAATATGTGCCATCTCAGCATAATTACCTACATTGTGCAAGTTTATATTAATCATACAACAGATGTCAAACGTGGAAGCCTTCAATAAAAAATTCTAAATATTTATGATGCACTTGCGCAAAACCACTGATTTTCTAAACAAACAATTATGACAACAGAAACACAGGCATATCAAAATTCTACATGCAATCAATTATCATGAGGATCTACAAAATACATGTAAAAATCTATTAAATACATAGAAAGGACAAATACACTTGCAAGCACAATTATACTTGAGATCAAGACATACATTTGATTTATACAGTTGACTTTATACGGGTGGATGTTTCAAACATATTCAAGTCTCAGTTGATAAAATTATATGTATTTGGTATTACAACGTTCTATTCGAATAATTAACAAAGAGTATTTTAAATCACTTGGCGGGAATCTTTTTCAAAGGAACATGTACCCGAAAGAAGTGAAAAGGTGCGAAAACTGTGACACCTCATGACTGGATGAGATTTCATATGACACAATGTGATTGGCCAAAGGGCAGTCATATGACCAAGAGTAGTTCGGCTTCCGCATGGAAACGACTCTTCACGTTGTGAATTTGTGGCACAGAATACTCTATATTGGCAAAGACCTGTGATGGGCATCTTGAAGGAAAGAACAATAAAACCTGTCTTGAAAGACCACCCCTTCTGGCAGGAAATAATGGTCTTTGAATACAGGCGGTCCCCCTTGGCAGTCCTCTCTTGGTTCATCTTCCGCATAAGACATTAGAAAGAACTTCACACATTATTATTCAAATATCAAACCCAAGTATCATTTCCACTGGAGAATAGCTCTTGTGATACAGGACAGAAACCTGATATACATGTACCGGTACTAACCACTATGCCATGGAGGCAGCTGGTGATGGTGGCGATCTTTGGGACTATTTCAGCAAGTTCTCTAAATACCATTATGTGGCAAAAGGCTTGGTCAGAGTGGGCTACAGATGCAAACGCACTCTCTTTTATTTATTTGATTAGTGCAGCCATATGTCATATGTATACACTGAAGGATACTGGCTACTGGCCATAAACATAAACAATCACTTGTACAACACACTGATATCTTGCAACAATAATAATATTATAATAGTATTAATATCTTGGTATATTTCATGATGATACTGTCAAAAAGAAATATCTTATTAGCTATTAGCTAAGTTATTTACCATGAACATTGGCTCGAGGATCAGTAACAACTGCTAATATGACTAATAAGTATAAAACCAGCATATACCAGGTTGAAGTACATGTATTATAATATTGGCCATGTACATGATGGTGAACATGTACAAAACCGGGCTTATAAAAGGACTTTTCAAAAGTCCTAAATAATCATAAGCTTTGAATAAAGCCTAAATGGTATGAGATATATGTATATAAAGTCTTTGTGACCTGGACTCCAATTTATGGGATCATTGAAAAAACATTCTTTTAGGACCCCAGCAAGCAACAGTGACCTATTAGTATCATCATTGTGACAGAAACTTCCAATAAAACACAAGACTTGGGAACTAGAATTTACAATAGAAAATATTAGATTCGCCAGTATTCTAAAAAAATTTAAAATAACGGGCACATGTTTTGAACATTACTGATATTGTATTACACTGTATACATGGTGTATAAACATGTGTGTAAACCCTGAGTCTTAAATATTAAAGTCATCAACTACATTTCATATTATTATTCATTTCTAACTTTTGAGGCTAGAATAACATAAAATTAAAGTAGATTTGCCAAAAGAGTTCCAGCTTCTAGCCACATGGCCTTGGCATAAACCCGTAAGATATGAAACAACGTGACAACGTCTTGTGTGCTAAACAGAGTATCCGACAAGGCAAAGCCAAGGGTTGAGGGGATGAATCCACGACCATACTCTACCATCCAGGTCCCAGCCTTGAAGTGGACGGCCGTCACCTCCCCCCATACATGGAGTACTGTGTCACCTGCAGAGTAAAACATCAAAAGTTATTACATACATCATGTACATAGGGGGAGTACATGCCCCCCAACAGGGCCAGGTCACCAGATTACTCTGACTCAAATCACCGATCACCCAAAAAAAAAGAATAGTTTTATCACCAAAATATTAATGTGTTCCGAGAGTGTGGACAGCCGTTTTCATGCTGCACTCTGGTTATGTAGAGAACGTTTCTCGTGCTACTAGTAGATATATAGTCAGTCACCAATCACGCAATTTCTACAGGGACCCATAACGATGCACGGAAAATGTATGTACTCCCCCCATACATGTAACGTACCTGAATAATCATGATAACTCTACTGTACTTTTTTGTTTCAGTTTGTAGCACCGCCAAAAATGCATTTTTCACCATTATCTATGTTATACTACTAAACAAATGGTAGCTGGTAAACAAGGTAATAGGAATGGCTATGTTGCATATAGAAGTATTGGTATGTATACAAATAACCAATGACCACAATGAACTTTAGCTACTTCTCTAATATAACTTACAAACGCTTTATATTGCTAGTTGAGATTGGTAAATGACTCCATGGGTCACTGTAGCAGATACCCGATACAGAGACATTCAGAGCATATATCCTTCGGAAATTCTTCCATATTAACTACTGTAAATTCATTAATGTTTGTGAGGGATTTATTTGGCGAATTTCGCGACCATTTTTAAATCGCAAAAATAAATACCCCACAAACATAATTCATGTACCTAGACAACAAGACCTAAGCTAACCACAAATATTAATCCCTGCAAACATGGTTTTGTCTGAAAAACGCAAACATTAATCCCCGCAAATATTAATGAATTCACGGTATTATTCTGTCCTATATTTTTAGAGGTATACCTGGTTTGTAGGTGTGTACAGACAGCTCCCCTTCCTTCCATTGCTTAAATTCTCCAGTCAATACAGTGTCTGATATGTTGGCCCAGTACCGACCTGAAAAATTGATAGGGACATAGTGTTAGCGAAGCATTGTGAAGACTGATTCAAAAATCCTCGTCAACACCGATTCATTCCCCTGAGTGAAAAAAAGCTTTAAGTTTCTCAAAATCAGCAAACTTTGACCATTAGCAGAAATCCAATCCAGTTTTTATTGTAGTTACACAAGGACAGTACGGCTGGAGTTCTCAAAAGTGCTTAAGTCTAGGTTTTGACTTAAGTCATTTTTCTGAGCGATGTGATTGCCCAGATTACTGCCTCTAGTAAAAACTACCGGGGAAGTACTAGTATGTTCAAGAACTCAGGTCTTACACATGTTACATGCACATGTAATTATACTCATTGTTACAGCGGTTATTTATTTTTTTTTTTATACATTTTACATATGATCCAGGACTATGCAACCATAGTACCAGTAACTGCAAAATGGTGAAATGCACATAAACAAGCCAAGGGCTGTATCACTGTCACTGATGTTTCAAAAAACCCCATGACAAAGACCCTATTGATACATGTTACAAGGATACGCCCAACACTATAGGCTCATTGCTGCTGTAAATATTAATCATGTTAATAGAAAGTACATGTATTTTGCACCACAAACATTGCTACATGAATATGATGAATACTCAGTTTAATTATGTTAACCATGTTAATTTAGAAGACAAACTACCCTCTGTCTAGCCCAAGTAACTGTCTGTCTATACTGGCGAAACTACATGAACTAAGTTACTATCTAATACCCGACTACCAGTAATACATGTATCTATACTGGTGTACATGTATGCAACTGGATCTTGGCTTGAGCTCATTCATAAAGAGGCCCTTCACTGATACCATGGATACCATTGGTCATTATGTGCCGTTTAGCCAATCACATCAGGCCTGCAGTAGCTCCAACCAATGATCATGATGATGAGCAGGCACAGATCCTGGCAATTCTCAAGGCTTCTCACTTTCTTTTGACTACCTTCTGGCTATGATTAGGGGTTGAAAATACTCTCTATTTATACTAGTACATACTATCTGAATATTAACAGACTCACCAGAATGGCCAGTGGTATCAATAGCAGCTCCAAAGAAGAGTACGTATTCGGTAGGCGAGGCATGAATGATACACATTGATCCCATCCATCCTCCGGCATTCATAAATATCCAGCGAAGATCTTCCTTGGGCAGGATGTGGCCTGGATATGTCTTGTAAAATTCTTGATGGATTTTGGCATAGGCACGCTTGGGATCGGAACCAGCTGAAAATATTCCATAAAAGTTCATAAAACTGTGAAGTTATTAAGAAATAAATAAATAATCCATACGAATAACTATACTAATATAGCTCTTGACATTTTACAACTCCCTTTTCACCACCTGTTCACTATAGCATGTTATATCATTGAAGCAATGTGAAATAGCCAAAATTTCCGTAGCTTCAATCAATTGTCATAATTCTTTTTAACGCCTTTGGTAGAGACACTCCCTAGGCCTACCGGTATATAGGTCTACATGAATTTTGGAGAGTGCATCATGCTGCGTAATCTAGGCTGTATTTTCAGATATGTTACATCAAAATTTTACTCCCATATGATATGGTTCCATGTTAACGGAAAAAAAAAGTAAAATTTTAAAATTTCACAATTTTGAAATGTCAAAATTTATAATTTAACACCTTTTGCATGTTTTGTAGAGTCTGCAGAACTATTTCTGGAGTCCTCCCTAGAATTTATTTTGAGTGAATCTAACTTCATTAAAGTTATCTAAGTCTCCCATATGATCCCTTGTAAAAAATCCATAATTAAAGAAAAAGCAATGATGATATGGTGGAAATGCATGTTTCCATATTATAAAATGTTTACGTTAATAAATATTTGATCGCCAGTATATAGGATGTTTTCTGAGAAAATGCAGTAAACAAATGGACAAAGGATGCGCCATGTTTGTATAGCTTTGTTGTGCAAAAACGTAGCTATCAAAAGGTGAGCTATTCTACACCAGTTTGTAAACTACGGTATACTCTTGGGCCTTCTGGGCTCAGTTTTGGGGTTTGGGCATACTGTACAAATGCTGTATGTATAGTACGTAAATTTCAAGTTATGAGAAACTATGGCCTCCCTACACATGCCCTTTGCTCGAAAGTGCTCTGTGTACTCTTAAGACGGCAATGAGGCACAAACCTTTATGTTTCTTAGCTATTGTTGCAACAGCATCTTCGGTAAAGAGATAACTCTTTGTATTAAGCCAAACGTGTATACAAAACACCAATATCCCTATGATAACAGCTGCTTTAAGCAAGGAAAATAAACACCGGAGCGCCATATTGTCCAAGCTTTCGATTGGCTCATTGCCTCCAGCAAGGGATCGCTTAGTTATTCAATATTCGCGCCACATTCGCGCCACTTTGGAATCTAGGCGATGTTTTTGGCGATGCGCACTCAGTTTGACCGCTTGCGACAGCTTAGATGCAAAATTTAACATAATAGGCATTAATATTTTGTATGTATCTGCTAAACTTAGCAGCCCCAAACTCAGGTGATATACATACTAAATAGTTGTGCATACCGCTCCTCCTTTATACAGGGGTGCAGAGAGCAGCCTCCTCGTGGCGCACCCTGGGTATCAGGTCTTGTCAGACATTTTGTTCAGACTTGGCCTGATAGCAAATGCTCTCACACAGTGCATTTCTTAGACTGAAGAACCATAAAAATTTCTTCCAGTGGACTCACCATCATGTGATATCACCATCATCATCTAGTGGACTCACCTGTTTTGGCACTGTATGACCCTTTTGGTGTTGATGTGCCGTAAAACTTCGATATAATCAATCAATCAACCTCCTTTATACAGTATACATGTTACGACTGGTACATTGCTGCATTGATATTATTTGATACGCACCACCCATAAATGAAATGTACATCATTGTACAGTATGCCGCAGTTTCCAAATATATTTTTCAAACGGTAGCTTGTTTAAGCATGACTAAGTACTATTAAATCATTTTAGACGTAACTCGATCCTATTTATTATTCTTTCTTCATATATGAATTATAATTCTGCAAATTGCACTTAACAAAATTTGTGCCTCACCTGTTCGCGGTGGCGCATGTGGCAGTGGTCTGCTTGTTCAAAGTATTTACATGTTTGGGACACTTGATACGCCATGTCGTACCTGTATGCATATTTTATCTAATAAATTTTAGGAATTATATCTTATTTTTTCGTGTTCTGTGTTGCTTTGTCTCTTTGTATGCTAGCTGCATGTCTCGCATAATTTTGTCTAAGACGTTTCAAGAAATTCAATTATATTATTTTTTCGTGTCCTATATGTTGCTTTTTTCGCCTCTTGTATGCTAGTATGTTAATTTCTGCTTCATTTTCTTTCTTTCTATCTTTCTTCCTTTCTTTCTGTCTTTCTTTCTATCCTTCTTTTGTTTGCTTTTATATATTATACGTATTTACTACTAAATATACGACAAAATTACTAGGTTGCATATACAAGGAAAGTGACAAGCACACTATTTGTTGCCACAATAGACTATATCGTCGATATTGCCATATTTACAAGTAATCCACAGCTAAAATTTCCCAATATCTCTAAGTCAGTTACAGTACGAATGTCATGTTCGGGACAGCGCTATCAGATTTAAACCCCACAAATCTATATTTACAGCTGTGTCTCAATGTTACAATCGTCACAAATAACTGGGTACGTGTGCCTGGTATACAAGTCGATCATATACACCACCGTAATTATCCGGGGTAATTATACATTTTCGCTAACACCAACACTGATAATACCCCTAGCAATGGTTGATGATAATTTGCATATGGTTCCAAGAATAATTTTCCTCATTTCCTCATCTGGTATATACATGTAGGTTAATTCTGATCTTAGTTTCAGGTACATCTACACATGACTCTTAAAGCCCGGTCTAAAATGCCGCGCTTAAAATTCAAACGCAACTGCCTGTAAGAATCAACGCAAATGTTTCGTCGGTTGCGCTTTGATAGGTAGAAAAGACTAATGCCTGCACCTGTTTAAAGTGAGATCCCAGAACTGAAGCTGTTTAGGTTGCGCAAATCTTCCATAAATCGTGACTACTGTAGAGTTAGAATGATTGCTGTGTATACATATATAGCTATGTATAAGTCCCTGCAGATGAACAAATGCTCTCCATTTGATGGATGGATGAATGAATCAGACTTATAGTCGGCTTTCAACCACTCATGGTCATATCACCGACTGCAAGTTGCTGTGTACGTACTGGACCCGTCTTGTACTAGTCCGACCCGCGGCCAGTCTTTATAGTGCAAGCCCACTGAAACAGCACCCCACGGGTAAGTAGTGATGTCCCAACCCAGACCATTATTCTGACTCCGAGCCAGCCAGACGGTCTCTAACTCTTTTG
>JAAUYG010159982.1_pt1 | contig 11841 bp, 11 predicted proteins | sample 7278091 | NCBI WGS metagenome assembly JAAUYG01 (sample SAMN14350201, study PRJNA611818) | marine sediment metagenome | isolation source: surface marine sediment (0.6m) | place: French Polynesia: Moorea | collected 2018-08 | reverse complement strand
GATAACAGCTGAGGATGGCAGGAAATGTAAAGGTTGCTTTGCTGAGGAGTCAGGGACTTTGTTTTCTTTCACTTCTGTGTTGTCTAGCTTTGGTGCCAGTCTTCTACTATTGCTGGCAGAGATATTAGTTTGTCGGCAGGGTGACTGTAGAGTGCTGGAGTGCAGGACACCCACCTCCAAGACTATGACCGAGGCAGGGGTATCCTTTGTGAAGTGTTTTTTTTTTGTGTCTGGCAATTTGAAAGCGTCAAACATGTGAAGTTGTGATGTTTTTCCAAGCACAAACCCAATTTTTGCTGATGTACTTGTAGCATTACCATGGCGATTGAGCACAATGTACATGTGCTTTGCGTAATTAGACCATGGTAAAGTATATTTGCTGATAATTTTTTTTTGAAGCCAAGGGCTGATAACTTAATTTATGTCCGTGCAATAAATACTGCTGATATTATGTGCTACTAGCAATGTAATGTTCCTAAAAGTTAAATATGTTGATGCAGTTCCCCAAACCAGAGTATGCATTGGAAATCTTTCTGTGCTGGTAAAGTACTGAAAAGCACATATATGTATTACCTGTAGAAATCACACTGTACATACTGTCTATTTGAGTTGCTTAAATCTACCATATTTCTCTACAACTTAGAGCAAAGTAAGAGACCAGAATTTAAGATGGAAACAAATCGACTGTCAGCATTTTATCAGCTGTGATTCACTTGGTTTTCAGATACATATCAACATGTAGCACCTCGTTTCATCATGTCTCCGGAGGACAAGGTCGGGTTACAAGGCACAACCGTGACGCTCTACTGTGGGGCAAATGGTCGTGACCGAGGGGGACGGCCTCCCCAGATATCCTGGCTGAAAGACGGACAGACGATAGACCTTTCGTACGTTTGTATATAGCTGTGGAGTTATGAATGAAATTCAAGACCCATGCACAGTTTTTATCTGAGAAAAGAATCTCCTGTACCATGGTTAAGCATAGGGCCAATGAATTGTGAAATGTCGGTAAGGATATTTCTGTTATGTGAAGCACAACAACACAGGTAGGGAGTGAATAGGTGGATTAACAAGAAGATTGCCACCATGAAGTTGCCGCTACCTTTGATGAGAATACAATTATAAGACTGATAGCCATCAAATATATTGTATTCCTTGTGCTAGCCTCTAGCTTTGATGGAGATGACAGCAGGCATAATATTGCAAATGCCCAAGAGTTTTATAATTTACAGTGCATAAACATGGTTGACAATGTCAAAGATCATCAGATTATGATGCACATTGAAATATTTTTCCATTTATAATTGGATTTTGTGTTTTCTACACGTTTTACTGAAGATAAATGGAAGGCCAAGAAGGGTCTTGTTGGTTTTAGCCTTTCTTATCTGCTTCTGTATTGATCCTAATGCAATCAGATCTGGCAAGATAAATATAATGTCTCGTTCAGCTTACCAGGGGCAAAGGGTTTTATGTAGTTTTCTGTCTTCAGAATTTCACTTGTGTTTCTGTATTGATCAGATGCTTGAAAAAGTGTAGCACAACCGAGAGCCTCCAGCTCCGCAAATTTTTTTTTTATGCACATGTATTTATAATGTATGCATCGGGGATTCCTTCCAGGCATCTGGACTCTCGTTTCTCGCTTGTGGGACAAGGAAGCTTACAGATCGATGCTTTGCAACAAGAAGATCGGGGAACATACACTTGCCGTGCCACAAATGCTGAGGATTCTGTGGATGCTGAAGCAACATTAACCGTTCACGGTGTGTGTGTGTGTGTGTAAAATATCCCGTCGGTGTGAATGTTCCTTACATTGGAGCAATTGCCATCAAATCATAATGTAACAGTGGAAGGGTTGGGAGGTTTGAAGGTACAATTTGCGAAGAACATACCTCACATGGAAGGGTCTCCTTGAGAATTTTCCTGTGTCGGAGCTTGATGTACATAGAACATGAGACTGTGTATCAGGAAAACATATCCATTAACTGTGTTTGATAGCTATAGTCAAACATTTGATATAGCGTTGTTATGAAAATCTGGCTCTGGCTCCTAGCATATTGCGGTTTCTAGATATTATTGACATAATTGTCACCTGTTTAAATATGTATGTTGTTGCCTGTTCTTCTTCATACAAGATAATGAGTAATGTTACCTTGCATGAATTGTAGGACAGGTGATGTACCTGCGTATATGTGTTGTTTTTCAGTGGCTCCTTTCTTCCTACGACGACCACGTGATGTACAAGCTCCAGTTACCACGGATATCGAGCTGGAATGCGAGGCAGGAGGTCACCCAACACCCAGGATTGAGTGGTGCAAAAATGGAGACATCATCAACCCTAGCGATTACTTCAAACTGGTGGACGGGCACAATCTCCAGATCCTTGGTTCAATGGTTGCCGACGAGGGGATGTATCAGTGTTTTGCGCAAAACGACGTTGGCAATATTCAGTCGTCATCACAAGTCATCATCACACAGCCAGGTAGTGTCACTGTGGTACCGGTGTGACTCTGTACATACATACACAGTTACACACATGCATCGAATGAGTGAGAGTTAGTAGCATATATAGTTTCAGATTTTCCAATCAAAACATATATATATTCATGTATACACATATGACATGCTGCAAGACCTAACTAACCAGCGATGCTATGCTCAAACTTAAATTTTTTGTCTTCAGTGCTTACTGACTTGCAGAAAAAATCATACTCTCTCTCTCTTTGTGAGAACTTTCCTTGCATGAAAGAAACAGAAATGATTTAGGGGAGCTTGATCTTAATTTGAGAGCATCCATCTATAGAGAAGGATAATCAGAGTGCATGCTAGAATGATTGATCAAATCTGCTGCTGTCTGTATATATATGAATCCATGACAATGAATCTATGTGATTTGGAGGAGGCCTGGGTGACGCAGATCTAGGCTACCTGTCGAGAAGACGACATCTCCCAGGTGTAGGAGACACCTGTTCGGAGAAGGAGTCTAGCATCATGTCCTGATTCTTCTTGGCTGATTTGTCTTTTCTTATCTGGTCTTGGTTTGATTGCCGTAGCCTGACTGTAGTGGTAGTCCTTACATAGTGTACCTGCTTTCTAACTGAGGGAGGGGCTTTTTAACTGTAGATTATGATCTAGACCACTTTTATAAGGCAGCTTACATTGACAGTACTTTCACTGACAAACATTTCTTACTGATGTATAGAGAGACCTTATTGTACATATACATATAGTAAATATTCCGTTTGCACGTTAAAACACTTTCCATTTTGTGATTATAGACTCATGTATCATACTAACGCTCTCGTGATAACACTATTTATAGATACAAATCCAAGCTATTGCCTTTAATATAAGCCTAGACTAGATGTACTAGAACCCCTCCCCACGCCAAAAAAAAGATAAATATTAATAAGGGATTTGAGGTCTCTGAGCGACTTACCGGTAGTTACATATTAAAGCTGGGCTTCAGATTTCACAGGGGAACAGGGATAAAATTCTCCTGCATATCATTCTTCCTTATAGCATGTTGCCCGGGGGTATTCTTTACAACCGCCGTTTCCATGGGAACAGTTTCCAGCACACCCGATCTTATTAAATTAGTCATCGGAGCATGTGTGCATGTTCGCACGAGTGTGTGGCTATGGCCACAGATGCATGGCATGAGCATGGATGGCATGAACTAAAGCCAGTGAAGTGGATTACATAGTTTTTTTATGATCCTCTTTGTCGAAAAAAAAAAAAAAAAGAGTGATCTGGACTTGCCATGTAGGTGTAGGTATTCACATTAGCAACCAATGAGGTATCCCGTAACGTGCTGAAGCACAGTCTACCACATGGCCATTGTGTAATACCTTGTAACACTCGGACTGAAATTTTGTGGCGTTTTGTTTTAAACTAGTATTTATCTGAAATATTGCTAGTGAGAAAACTCATTTTCTGCATTAAGGATTCTTTACACAAATTACAGTTACTATATGTTTTCTGCCTTTTGTTATTTATGACATAGGGAAATTTAAAGCCAAGTGTATTGTGTTTTAAAATTTTGTCCGCTCATTCCTTGGGTCTCAACATACCACTGCAAATTACATGAAGTTTACTACGTATGTTTGCATTAACATTTTTTTAATGGTTGAATGTTCCGGTTACCATGTTTTCGGTTCCTTTATATTTTTTTTATCACCTGTACATGTATATAATTTAACAAGGTTTGATTAGGTGGAAGACATGTTACCTGTTTGATATGTTGATATGCATCATTTACTGGTTTTAAACCTGCTTTTTTACCTGAAATTTTCTTGTGGGTTGACTCCTTTTAACAACTTATTTGGTTCCTTGCTATTGTTTAACCACAGGGTGTTTGTTTGCACATGTATATTTCATATAGCAGTAGTGTATACATAGCTGATAATATTCTTTGACTTTTTTTTCTGCCACTGGTTACATTCTATTTGGGGTTAGCCTTAACCTTGCTGTTGGCTTTTTTATCTTGACTGTATTTAGTGTTGTGTTTCTCTGTTTCTCCGCCTCCCGTGCCTTACCCCTCATCCCTAATCTGCGCGTCATCCAGACTTCCACATTCCCGGTTTCCCCGCCTCATCTCTACCCCACACCCACACAGGTACACACAGCGCCTCTCAGCACGACCTGCCCTCACGACCCAAGAACCTCCGAGCTGCCTTCCGTGGAACACGCTTTATCACTTTGGCCTGGGATGCACCGGACTTTGAAGGAACTTCCGATGTCACCAACTATGGAGTGTTCTTCCAGGAAACAGGATCAAATAGGTAAGGGGCAGGGTGCGAGAGGAAACTGGATCAAATAGGTAAGGGGACGGATGCGAGAGGAAACTGGATCAAATAGGTAAGCTGGGCCAGAGGAAAGTGGATCAAATATGTAATTGAGGGTTGGGGGCTAGGGGAAACTGGATCAAATTGTCTATGGGAAACTGGATCAAATAGGGAAAGGGGCTACAGGAAACTGGATCAAGAATATGAGGGCTAGAGGAAACTGGATCAAATAGGTCAGGGGGGATAGGGACCTTGCTTATGTCAAAATTTAAGATCGAAACTAAAGTGATACATGTACGAAGACCAGCAGGACAAATGTTCGAGGGTGTATGCCTTGATCTGACAGAGTTCTCGGTGTTCTAAAGTGCTCTAAAGATAACTGTTCAGAATCAATTTGCTTACTTTGTCTGAATATCACATTATTACCAGTTTTTGCTGCCCACCGACATATTAAACTATAGTTTCACTAAGGTACTGTCGTAACTTGTACTGTACTATCCTGTGACGTATTCCAGGGAGAGGACTGTGAATACCACCAGCATGGAGGCCAACATCCAGCATCTGAAACCCTCCACGGAATACCACTTCCGTGTGTTCGCCTACAACAACGCTGGTCCCAGCGAACACCCGGCTACCACGCAGATCACCACAGACCTGGAAGGTAACTCCAGGAGAATGCTACTTCTACGGCAGTACTCCCCTTCAGAGACACATACCCCTAGACACTAATAATCCTGATCAGTTACTAGTACACCGCTTGCTAATAAACATTATGTGACTAGATAAATTAGAAATTCTAACATGAATTTGCACCCATGATAAAAAGAACTTACACCCCAACAAAGAATGGAACTGTATGAAACTGGTTTGATACAAGACAGTATGGGTAGAACTACAGTGTAAACTAATAGCCATTAGGATGCTTACGGTATGTAGTGCATATATAATCTGGGCTGGAGTTCTCAAGACACTTATGTTTAGACTTGGAAGTCCGATTCTTAGCCAACTCCTGTATTACCGTGATCTTTACTGTATCAAATATGTGTCCTATCTTTCCATTTCCTTTAGTATCAGTACCAGGAGCTCCGGTCAACCTCCGTGCAGTACCACGCTCTCACACTGAGATCCACATCAGCTGGGATGCCCCTCTCGACTCCGTGGGCGCCGTGACCAGCTACAGGATGTACTACTACGAGGTGGGAGCGAACGGGGAGGAAGAGATCGACACGGGCCAGCAGTCCCAGTTCACCATGACCGAGCTCCACAGCTTCAGGGAGTACAGCTTCCGCGTGGTGGCGTACAATGAGAATGGGGCTGGGGTCAGCACGGAGGAGGTCATGGCTAAAACATTCTCTGCTGGTGAGTCATCAGTGTATAGATACTGGAAATATTGAATGCAGTGGAAACTGGATTAAGGCCACCCTGAAAATAAGGACACCCCAGAATCAATAGCAGTGTTTGGACTACCCATAAGTTACACACCAGTGATGTATTGGTTCAGAATGAAGACCTACCTCAGAATTAATACTCAGTTTGACCTGGACTCTGATCTTATTCCAGAGTTCCACTGTGTAGAGGATATGTTCTTATTTCTAACTTTAATACTTAACCATGAACGAAACCCCAAAGAAGAATATGTAGAAATATTCTTAGTGGTGACAGAGAATAATATACTAAATATTTCTGTTAACTCGAAGCTTTTCTGTTTGGCTCCCCGCACATGACTGTATGTTAAATAAAAAATATGTAGTAAATTTCTTAGTAGATAATAATTGCATGGAAAGTACTTACGATTTTTTTATCCAATTATGCGTCATCTGTTTGGTGATGTAAGTATGGCTTTCTCACTGTCTGTACTTTTCCCCTTCCAGCTCCATCAGAACCGCCGCAGAATGTGACTGTACAGGCCTCCAGTTCTACGGTAAGTCAACACACCTAATACTCCGTCCACAGTCTTCATCAATTTCCTTTCTTTTAACTGTACAGAAAAGCTTGGATGTACTCGGAATATAAGCTAAGTGTGTTTGTACATCCTCTATACACACAGGTGTATGGTTCTCGAATAGAATTTTAAGGAGAACCAGAATAGCATTGTGCAGCCTTGAAAGGTAAATGTATGTAAATTAAATGGTGCCTACTTTTTGTATGTTTGCAGAGTATCAGCGTCCAGTGGGAGCCGCCACCTCTTACTGATCAGAACGGACAGCTGACGGGATACAAGATACGATACAAGGACAGAAACATGCCACCAGGCGAGAAGGCAGATACAGCTACTACTGACGCCAGCGTCAGGTCCTACGAGATTGAAGGTACAGAAAATACCAGTCTGATATGGACAAGTTTATTTTCGTAGGGATGGTCTTTGTTGAGAGGGAGAACTAGATGCATTCATAATAGTAGTGGGAAAGATTTTGAGGTACGTTGGGGAGGGGTGGCGAAGTAGGATATCACTGTAAGGTATAAGTGGAAACATTGTAACAAATGACATTTGCTTTAATATCTTTGGTTAAAAGTTGTGAATCTGTTTTTGTGATCCTGAATTGAATGCATGCTCAGATGTTTGATAAATGCAGACAAAAGAATTTATTTGAATATTAATGTTGTTCATGTTCTGAAAGAGAGTAGATGGCTCAGGTTTGAGACAAGGAAAAGATTAATTTGACCTTCCCACACTTTCAGGTTTGAGTCGAAACACGCAGTACTTGGTTCGTGTACTCGCAATGAACAGCAACGATACAGGGCCGGCCTCTCAGTGGGTTTCTGTCAGAACTTTGGAATCCGATCTTGATGGCAAGTAGTAGGAAAAAATATAAGCTTGTGCAATTAGCCTTTAAATTTGTTGCCCTTAAGCAGTCGCTGCTTTTATGATAAATCAAGGCTTCTGTTTGTTTGTTGGTACATTGAGTCTCTAAGCGATGATTATGGTTTAATAAGATTGTGTACCTGGTGGTGTGTGAATAACTAACATACCTGTTACAAAGAAAAAAAAGTGGCAGTTGACATTTTGCCAAAAAAAAAAAAAAAAACCCAATAAATTTTAGCACTTAACCAAATATGGTAACTGAGTTATTGCAAAGTTACACATAAGAGTATGTATCCCTCTTTTTTTCGCATCCAGAATCACGTGTGCCAGGTATTCCCACATCCCTGTATGTCCGACCGATGACAGACTCCATCCTGGTCAGCTGGACTCCCCCAGCAGAACAGGATGTTCTGATCCGTGGCTACATGCTTAGTTACGGTATCAATGTCCCAGACGTCTACAGGCAGGTCCTGGATGCCAACCAGCGCTACTTCACCATCAAAAACCTTGGTAAGTTGTAAAGGATAGAAGATATTGATCATGTCTTTGTGAAGCACGTAAGTCTGCCTTGTTTGAGTGTTTTATTTGCCTGGGCATAGGTCAATATTTTTTGCATTCTGTGCTATGCTCTTGTAACTACTGTGTAATATAAATTTATAAACTAACTGTAAAGCTAAGAGTAATGGAAATAAATACCAGGATAAAAATTGCATTGAAATCCAACAAAATATTTTTCATGTACATGTTATATTATAGACTTGTATTCACCTATCCTGGCATGAGTGATAAGCTTGTAAACTTCCATTCTGTTTCCAGTACCATCCTCAGAGTATGTGATCAAGCTTTTGGCTTTTAATGATCGTGGGGACGGGAGACCAAAGTATGAGACTGCATTCACTCGTGAAGTCACCAGTAAGTGTAAATACTTACAAATATAATATGATTTTGTATACATGTACATTTAATGCAGGAAAAACCATTTGTAATAGTGGTTTGGTCAATAAGACTGCCGTTTTAAACCACAAACTTTAAATTATACTTGGTTCTGCAGTGATGTTTGCATTTCACATGTTGTGTCATTATACTAGTCCACGGCTTATTTTACCCATATATTGTCTCCAGCTCCGGAGCCAATCACGCCGATGAACCCTCCGATGGGTCTGAAAGCCAATGTGCTGTCAGCCACGACAGTCGTCCTTACTTGGTCCGATAGCTCCCTTGGACGCAACCAACGAGTCAACGACAACCGCTATTACTCCGTACGCTACAACCCCAAGATGTCGCGAAAGAAGAAGACCGTCAACTCGACAGATCTAAATGCTCATATCGATGATTTGAAGCCAAACACGGAGTATGAATTCGCCGTTCGCGTTATAAAGGGCTTGCGTAACAGCGGCTGGAGTATGAGCACATTCGCAACGACAGACGAAGCAGGTATCACATCTTGGCATGATAACTGGGGTCAAATGATATGTAACTTTACCCAATTAAAACTTTCGGCGTTTGTGTCATTAAGTAAACGTTAAACTATGTAAGCACATCCAGTAAATTGTATAAGGTGTGGCTATTACCCGAGAAGTACGGTTAGGCTGATATTTTGTGATCCCATACTGTTCTATGCTAGCCCCTACAGCGCCTCGGGATGTAACACCAGTGTCTGTCGTCAATCGACCAAGCAACGTCAGGCTCAGCTGGCAGCCCCCATTGGAGAGCAGTGGCCAGATTCTAGGTAGTGAAATCACTGAGTGCTGTAGCATATTACCTTCCATTTCTGCCGCATGTGTGGTGTTTTTTGCCATATATCGCCACTGCCGCTGCTGCCGCTGTTACGGTGCCGCCACATCTGTTGACGGCACTTTGACGCTCTTTGTGTTCATGTGGTAGAATGTTTTTTCAGTATAAGGCTTTGTGGCTTTTAGTTTGCACACCTTTCGTTTTCTTTTCTTTTTTTTTTTTTACCAATTCCTTTATCCCCGTGAAGCACCAGCCACAGCCCCTAGGGACCTGACTCCTGTTGGGGTGGAAGGCAAACCGAGCTCTGTGACCCTGAACTGGCAACCCCCGCGCCAGCCTAACGGACAAATAACAGGTAGGGCAAACAGGAACCACCCCACCCCTCACCCACTCAACCCCACCCTCTTCCACCCAATACCCCCCTCCGCCATCTATATAAGCACCCTCTTTGTCTCCAGAAGCTATTGTAGGCAAGAATTTAGTCGGATACATTATTTAGACAAGTGTGCTTAATGGGTAGGTAGCCGGTGTGCATAGTTAAGCGATCTAGCGGTTTACAAAGACTAGGTGTGTGCTGATACATACATGTAGTAGCTTCCCACTGGTTGGTCCCTTACCCCTATAGATATATATGTGCTGCTCAGGGTTCGCGTTGCTTTCCATTCATCTAATATAATATTACAGCAACTGTGTAAGGGTAGATGAGGCAAGTGTGTTATGTAAATTGGTAAAATCTTGATTAACTTTAACCTGAAGGTGTTAATACCACTGTGTGTTCTAACATGAGACAGTCAATATTGTTAAAATGACTGTAATAACTTAGTAAGTGCTGTATTTTGTCTGAGGTGTCTGTGACTGTGGCGTCTTTCTTTGGTATGACTGGCTTGAGTGATTCAGTTGTTTTTAGTAGTACTATTGATGCAAGGTCTGGGTGACAATAGGGTATTATTATAAGTAGTGACTTCATCGTTTACCCTTGTCTTGTATAAGCTATAAGGTTATATAAGGCATACTGCACGCTGCACAATTTTGCTAAATGCACCCTCTGTGGAACTGGCCTTAAAATCTTTCCTACTGCACTGCTTTTTACTTGCCTTGGAAATCTTGGATTCCACAAAAAGATGGCATAGAAGGTATGGGACTTTCTAATATTTCATGTTCAGAGCGCGTATTTTGTTTCTCGTGAGATAATCTAGTATTCACTTCTTAGGGCTGACTTGTATATGCCAAGCATATTTTATCACAGTTACTTGTAAATCAGCTACTTCAACAATGTTAAATAAGTTTTTTTGTTTTGATGTTTTTCGTTTGAATTAAGCAAAACCGTCAAGAAATGCAGCGCTTGTCTTATGTTGACCTTTTATCAGTTGCTTCTATGCTTTTCATTGTTGCTTGGAGTATGTGGGTTGTGTAACGTTTTTACCGGGGTTGTTCAGTTATGGGATTCATGAGATATTATCGGGGTAAGAAATGCAGGCTTATATTGGGCATAACCCTGGTGGGTTGTCATGTATAAACTTGAAATATGCTGCATTATGATTATGACTGGTATAGAGATGGGAATTTCAGTGTCCTGCCACTCTTTCTGCTAAAATATGTGATCAATTTACATGTTATAGAAATGGATCAAACTATGACTGAGGAAATATCTATTCCACATAATGTTTCTAATGGTTCAGTTGCGCTTTATACATCACATATTTCCCCAAAACTATCAAAATACAGGGAATTTTGTTCTTTGACAGAAAGAAACATGTTAAAATGGCAAACATTTCATAAAGTAGAGCATGTTGGTTGTGTTTAGTGTTGAAGCCAGAGTTCTGAACTGGTCAGCTTTGTGATAATGGATGTATGGAATTACTTGTACAACTTTGTACTTTTGTGTTTAAATGCAGGTGTGCATGACTGAGAGAACCGTTCTGTATGTGTAGTGTCTTGTTGTCTTGTGTGCTGTCTTGTCATGAGACTGTCGCTTGTTGTCACCAATACGCCATGTGTGACAATTTACCTGTTAGGTTACCTGGTGTTTTACACCCGCGACTCCACCCTGGAAGATCGGGACTGGGCCGTACAAGGAGTGATCAGTGGCGATAAACTATCCGAGACCATTAAGGGCCTCTCTCCAGAGACGACATACTTCTTCAAAGTTCAGGCTCGCAACAACAAGGGCTACGGGCCTTCATCTCCGACTGTCATATTTCGCACACCCAAGTGTGAGTTCACTATATAATATATGCACTAGTAACTGAAACCTCAGTACAAGAACATTTTATCGGCCCTTTCTTACCCAAAATGGTCTTGTAAAGGTCTTATCATGTGACACTTGTGAAGTGATGGTACTGGTCACTCTGTTAATGGTACTTTATAACTGCATCACAAGTGCATACAGGTGTTCTTGTGGTAAAAACGAATTAACCTGAATGACGCATAAGTAGAACCTCTCTTTCTGACCACCTCAGAATTAAGACCACCACATCAAAGACCACTTTACTGAAGCATCTAAAACTGTGTTGTCTATTG
>JAAUYG010022267.1_pt1 | contig 11841 bp, 6 predicted proteins | sample 7278091 | NCBI WGS metagenome assembly JAAUYG01 (sample SAMN14350201, study PRJNA611818) | marine sediment metagenome | isolation source: surface marine sediment (0.6m) | place: French Polynesia: Moorea | collected 2018-08 | reverse complement strand
CTCTTCACTTCTGCTATTGTGGTCTCGCGGATTGCTTCTTTAGGTAAACAGATCGCTGGGTCGCTGATTTATAACCTCTGGGCTCAGGTTTGAGAGGATGAGAGGATGATACCCTGTATAGCACTATCCAGCCAGAGAGCAGGGGGGTGGAATGGAGGGGTCTCGCACGCGCCGGTTTGTTTACCTAACACTTGTCGAGCCTTCCCCCCAAACTGTTGCTCGGGTTTGGAAACCCGAGAGCGGATGAACCGGGCTTGTTGAGAGATCCTGTGTCGCTGTTTTCAGACAACGCTGCTCCTTACAAAGACATCGCTACGCTTTTTGTCAACGTTTCCACAAAGTTGGCTGTGTACTTAGTTCCATATAGCTCGTAGGGGTGAGGCGCTCCAGGGACCTCCCTTGACATTTCGTATATCAGATCCGAGCCGAACCCACAACCCACCACCGCCCACTTCTAGGGTATACCTTACTAGTGTGTCTTTAAGGAGTTAACCGGAACCCAAAACATTAGTCCAACCCCCAATTTAACACAGAAACACTGCTCCGACAAACAACCCCCGGGCAAAGCGAATCGCTTCGCAAGAACTTAGATCAAAGGAAATTATCGGATAGCACAGCTTATTATGGGCACGCAGTTGTTCTCGAAAACGGTCGACATTTCTGGGTCTAAAGAGATTATTGTAAACAATTCTACGAAAATTTCTATCCAATATACCGATATACGTATAGTATCTCTCTGATTTTTTTCTTACTTTCTGCATGCATAGGCTAACTAGGAAGCCTATAGAATAAGATCTTGTAGAAAACTGGGCAGGGATAGGAACGAAGCCATACAAGTACTTGCATGTACCAAAGTAAACTCAGCCAGGTTTTGTTTTATTTTGTTCTAATTCTGCATTAATTATATTCACATTCTTTTGCATCAGTTTATTATTTATTTGTTTGAAACTGTTTGCGTTTATCTTGTCCTCATCAATAACATATTCCTCCACATTTTCACAGGCATGATTTTTTTTTCCAAAATAAATATTACTCGGGGCATTCCAAAAGTATAAATACTTGATTGGATCAAAACATTGTTAACGTACAGCTAGATGCTGAAACTTACACGTAGAAATGAGGCCCTGCATGGGAGTACGGTATCCAGACTACAACATATTCATTTATTACGGAGTTCGTAAGATGACATGCGGACCGTGCTTTGTATCGAAATTCAATACTCCACACACCATATGTGTTGCTATACGGGCGGAGTGCACACAGGACTGCAGTGAAGGAAGCACACTTGATTAATCGAGAAGACACCAGCGGACACATATTTCCCTGGGGTTATTAGTGGCTAACTGCCCCATAGAGAACAATTGATCGTGACACGATGATATTAGAAATGTACACCCCTCGAACATGAACGCGAGAGGTTTCTTGTTCAAACACAAGCTGCCGCCGCCGTGGGCCAATAAATAAATAAATAAATAAATAGATTAGTAATTTGACGATTTATTCATATCGTATTAATTTCACACAATGCCTGCATCAGCATTGGAGTGCGTACAAGCTTTCTAAAATCTTTATATGGAATTGTGTATGTGGTTAACTCTTCTGGAGGCTGTTATGTACTCGTGGCAATCAACTATACTGGTACCCGGTCAAAGTATTAGATATCGTGGGAAGCGTACTCGTGTCCCATATATCCGCATATCCACACGACGACAGCGGCCACACAGTCGTCTGTTCGAAGTATCCTTTCAGTACATATAGGGGCACCCATGTACTCGTCCTAAACGCTACTGCTCTGAGCAAACGACAAACATGCGACTTCGGATTAGGTGAACCGAGCCGCACTTCTCAGCGAAACTCTTAGCCGTGCAAATATCATGTATGGTTTTTGTTGTCTCTTTTTAAGTGAATTATTTTTTCAACAGGTGACAATTGTCTGATTGCTTGCCCTTCAATAAGGCAGGGGAGGTGGGGAGTATCTACGAGATGTTCAGCCTTCATGTCTAAAGATGCTACTTACAGTCTCTAGGAGATGAAAGCATGTGTGTCTGTACCCTGTGAACTTACTGTGAATGACAGCAATGCAAAATCGAATAGCAAACTCACAAACCCATGCTGACTCCATGTACCCGTCCACCCCATATAGGTACACCAGAACTGGACCCATACATACCTCTCTATGGCACGCCCTGCACTGACTCTTGAGAGGCCCCACAAGCACCACTCGGACCTCCTTCCTCCACCTGATTAGCATCCATTACCAAATTGCTTCTCCAAACATCAATTCCAGTGCAAATCGCCCAATCCGAGCACGTCTATAGCCGCCAATTCTTTGCCGTTTCTGTTTCATTTATCGCCCAAATAGAGCTCTCGCCCCGGGTTTATAGAAACTTCGAGGGTTGCGGTGAAGAGCTTGCATAGTGACGCGTTGAAAAGGTTGAAAAGTCAGCTGTCAGGGTACCCAGTTAGGCAGTGTGTATGTATGCCACTGGGTTTGTGGTCTGGGGTTTTCTGTGGGTGGCATGATCTAATGTCAACTGTCCAAGATCTGAGCCCTATATAGCTACATAAACCACAGCCTTTTACTCTACTAGGCCTATATAGAGAGATACCATCGGCCATTTGAGCTCAGCTGCAACAGAGACCTTGTGTTGATTGAATCCAGGAAGGATGGCCAAAGATGGTGCCCATAGGGTGGACAGGGAGGTGGCATCGTTGCCACATGGGGAAGGGTTTAGGGATGATCGAGGGGTGGGCTCATAGGTGTGGCCAGGGTGGAGACATAGTAACGACACGGTACTGCCGCGGCAACCGGTTTACGCCTCCTTTGAATTAAAAAGTCACCGTAAACGTCTTGAAGAATTAATTCAGTCGGACCTCCTCGAATGTACGCTGCACCCAGAGTACCAGCTGATAACAGCTCTGCTGATGTCTCTGGTGGTGGAAGGCATAGACCATCAGCAAATATGGCAATACCACATTTTCTCAACAAAAAGAAGTAAATATTTTTGCACAAGCTGTCGCCAAGAACAAGTAAATCGCTCCTTTAGTATTCAAGAAAAGAAAGGAAGAAAAGAAACATTTTTAAAGAAAGTTATTGCATTGCAAGACTTGTCAACAAGGGTTCTCGCGATACTTGGGGGATTCACTTTGATAAAGCAGTTCAGAGAAGACAAGCCCCTAGAAACACATGTTCTCTATAATCGATTTCAGGGCCCGCCTTCTCTTCGCCGACACACGCGGCGTGGAAACGATAGCTTTAAAATGTCGACTAGTATTTATTTTAGACGCCTTACGATGGATTAACCTTTGAGCTCCAGGCCGGATTACCGCCAAAAACGCCAAGCAGACGATATAGCCGACTTCTCAATCCCGGCATGCCTTGCGCGTCGGCTAAATAGCCCGAGACGACGCCGGGAAGGCGGAATTTGTTTCAATTAGAGCGCGGGAAAATGCGCATGTGTTATCAATATCGGCCTGGATCGCATCCAATCAGCTTCAAAAGAGCGGTGCCTGGTCTGCGGGTCCGGACAGGTGTCAGGCAAGGCGATCCGGGATAGCCAGAGGTCAATTACGGAATCCCTGAAGGGACATTGCAGAGAGGGTCAGTCAGTCAGTCAGCCCCCCAGGCTTCAACCACCCCTGCTATGTGCCGGCTAATGGTTACTGCTGAGGCGGCTATTGGAATAATTATAGTCCCGACTTGAGCCTTTACTGCCAGGGAAGTTATATTACTGAGTGACTGGGGTTGGAGAGAATAAAAAAGACAGACTTTCCCGGCAGCTAACTAGTCGTGGGAAGATGTAGATCACAGTACCATTCCTTCCAATGTGGACGTCGAAGGCTGATGATCAACTATCAGTCTGATGCAAGTACTACCCACATGTACATATGGTGATGCCGGGTGTTGGCTGCCAGAGACAGGATGTGTGTGGAGACCAATAAGGGGAAAGCAAAACAAAGCCTTCTTTAGGCTTAGACAATTCAAACAAGAAAGTGCTCCATTTACACATGCAGATAACCTTCTACATGCATGTGATGAATAAGCTAAACTGAATAAACCAGTGAGCTAGCAAGGAGATGAAAATCCATGCTTGGAGTCAAAAGACTGTGAAAATCTAACATGAGCCATGTAGCTCAACCAAGTTTCACATACTCAGATATTTTTTATTTCTCAAACTTCACCCGAACTCGACATTTTACTTCCATGTAAGAGTTTCCTCTCTTTCATAACTAACTTCCAATTATTAATTTTGGAGCCAGCTGGGCCGCAGGGTGGTATTCTGTCTCTTAGCAGTAAAGTTGTTTGTTGTGGGGTCTAGACTATTTCTGTCGTCTGCCGAAGCAGTTTGCCACGTGTCGGCTCACCCTGCAGTAAAGTCGCCTATACTGCGCCGGAGACTATAGACCCACATACCGACAACTCCTTACTACCATTGATCTGTCATAAAAAACTATTTCCTATACATATTTTACATATTTACTATCTCAACACCCTGTTTCCATCGACATTATACACCGTTTAATCACTGCTGCAGGTTGTTGGAGGGAGCGATAAAGCAGTGAATTATACACGCAGTTATATCGTGAAACACAGGTATCTGGCTCGTAAAATATCCATTAGGACACGCGACACGTGTTTCATCAGGTTTTCACGACCAGGTTTTCAGATCGAAGAGTGAAGTGTTGATTTATCTCCGTATTGGCCAATGAACTCCGCTGGTGCCTTCGCCTAATGATATGCCTGCATGATATACACATCTGCTGGTACTTCTATAACTTGACCCTTTTCCACCAAAAGAACCCGGTGTTGAGTGAGTGAGTGATATCAAAGCTTAACGGCACATCAATACCAAAAGGGTCATACAGTGCCAAGACAGGTGTAAACTGCCCTATGAGTCTAAGCAGAGTCCACTAGAATAGAATGTTATGGTCAAATGAGTGCAAAGTCCAAGGCAAAATGTCAAGTCGCATCTTGAAAAAAAAGTCCAGCAATGAACAAGGCAATGCCCACTATAACCACGAAAACGCATAGTAATAATGCAACTGAAAAACTTCAATTGCATGCAATTACTTTATTTTGTCTCTATAAAAATCGTGTAGTAATTTTCCAAATTCCCTACATTGTAACGGATATACTACCGGATAGACTTTTTTATTTCAAGTGTAGGGCTCCTGCCTGACAATATGTCTTGTGGCAACTTTAATGTTCAAATATCAATAGTTGTAACCCCGGTAAACAGTTTTGGATTTTGAGTGGAGGTGAGACTTTTCATGGAGATATGGATCTGCCTGCTCGCCTAACGATACCTCAAACAAATAGTAGTACTAGTGTTCATTAGAAATAAGAAGGAGAACTAGCAGCAACGAGAGAGAGAGAGAGAGAGAGAGAGAGAGAGAGCAGGTGGTACCGATAAAACTGACTCTCATCGTGACAGCCTTTCCTTGGCAGACACATGGAGCGAGGTGGCGCTGGGGAAAATTAACACCTCGCCCGCGAGTTTTGAATAATTCTTTGTGTCTGCTGCGGCTCATATTACCATCTCTCCATGTTAAAACCCATGGTAATGCATGTTCTTCACAAAGCAACCGATACCTTGTACAAAGTGTTGTTTTTCTCGCCATGGATTTTTTATTTATTTAATGTCTTTTTTTGTAAGCACTAAATGCCTATCTCTGAGAATGCATGCTGTATCAAGATCCTGACCAAATGGTCCATGTTATTGAGACAAGACACAAGGCCCATATACATAATTGGCGGCGATCGTATTTGCGATATTTATGGCGCGAGCTCCCACGATCTATAAAATACCCAGTTACAGGTATACCGGGTCTAGAAATTCCATCTTCAGCGATCGTCGCGCCATCAATACGTGAATATGAGAGTTTTAGACATGATTGAAATGTTTGTAGCTGCCATAAAAAGAGCGAGGCCTATGAAGTATTGCGGGAGAGGTATAGCTTTTGTGTAATTAACACAGGGTCGGAAATCGCATACAGCCGGACAGCGCGGCATGTGTTCCACATTTATCGAGCTGAGAGTGCTTCATGATATATCAAACTGCATGTCTGAGCTTACAAGTTAAATTTGTGTAAATTTAAATTTTTATCGATTTTCTTGTGGGGGTGGGGGATGGGGTGGGCAGTCGGGGAGGAGGAGGGGGGTGACAAAGACACAAGAATGCCGTTGACGCATTGCAAGACGTCTGGAGGGAGTTTTACTCGATCACATGGATTTTCAATTTGACTCCTACACTTGACACGTCTCGGCATGATTTAAAAAAAAATATCGGAGATTGGCCGATAATTATTGCTAAATGTCAAATGGTGGTATAAATGACGAGTTAACAGACGCCTGGACTGCCAGGGATCAATCTGATGGATTGATTTGCCATTAGGCAGAGGGGATTAACAGCAGCCTGTGTTTGTCAACTCAAAAATCTGTGACACTTTGAGCGAGTGTCCCCGGCTATTTACAGACTTGTCCACGCTTTGAGAAGAATATGACATGAGGCAAAATGGGAGCCGTGTGGGTCGCGACAATCAAGTTCACGCCCAAATCCCAATACGTGTCTGCTTATATAAAGACACTTTGGTATATGGGGTCATGAATGGGTGGATTTAGTGATAAATCGGCTAAATTGTAAGCCACTTAGGCGTACTTTGAACAAGCAAACAAACAGTTTAATGGTGCTTTCAGCCCCAACAATGGAAATCCATCTGACCGTATACACGGTCGGCTATATGGTGTTTTAAAAATAGAATGTACACTTGAAATTAATTTATTCTGTGATTGAAAATAGTCTCGGGTTCTCGTTGATACAATTATAGGAAATGGAACGAACTGGGAGTGTTCGCTTTCTGCCTGGGGTTCTCTCACCGCAGAACGACGTTTCATTGTGCGGTGCCAGGTCCGGCGTTACAACGCTGTGGTCTATTAGACGGGGAGATGCTAAACTGACATCCTCTCCCAAATCTCTCCAAGTGTCATTACATCCGTCTGACATCTCCCAGGTATGAATAATGTAACTTATAATGTCGGGGTTGTCATTGCTAATAGCTAGGGACCGTATACTGCACGCAACGAGTGCCGAAAACAAAGGGCGAAGGCTTCAAGCTACATACGCTGAAACCAGACAAAGACAATAAATTTGTATCAGAGGAGTCTCGTTGCGGTGAAAGCGGCGTGCCTGCCGTAAAGTCGACTATAGCTCATCTTTTAACTCGCTTCGGAGTGGATTTTGATTTGTGAGTACGTGCTGTCCCGTTGCGAAGAGATTCCAGGCATCCGGGGTATAGCCAGTATACGTCTGGCCGCCCACTTTCATTAACTAATGACAAGCTTTCAGCCTAATTGCAGCCTAATACCCTCACCGTCATCGCCCAGTGTAGTCATTTTCTGGAAGCTGATTTACATTTTCTTGAATCGAAGAAAACCGCACTGAACTAAATTATGCTGATTAGCCCTGCTTTTAACCAGTCTGTATACGTCGTTTCATTTGGGTTGCCATCTATTCAAGTCACAGAGCCTCATGACGGTTAGATATTTATCTCATTCTATATATTTCTGCAGCAGAACTTCACCAAAGCTAAAGGTATTCTGGTTGCCATGCAAACGCAAGCTATATATCTTCCAAAGTTCCAGTAAAACTTCATGTTTCATTCTAAAGTTATTTTTTTATAATAACATTATACGTCGCATATTATTGTTGGTACAAATTAACACGGACTGATAAATATTAAAATTACTTTTAATTTATTTCAGTCATTCCTATTTACCGTTTTGCGTTGACAACTCTTATTGAAATAACGCGTCTCATATTCCGAGAATACTTCTCAGTATATTCGCCATAAAATTATTCACTGATCAAGTGTTGTACGGACCATTCAGACTACCGGGGGACGTCACGCCGCATGCAAGAAAATACAAGTTACATGATAGAAACACTTATACAATTAAAGATTGATACTCAAAATGTAGATAACTGTGCGATACTTTATAATAGATACACGCTGTATGATAAATAATGAAATAATTTAATATATTTTATCTGGTCAAGTCAGTACAGCCAGTTCTCTCAACTATCCGTCCACTGTTGACTTACCGTCAAGCTGTCCGTCCGGTCCCGCTCTGCCGTCAAACGTCTTACTGGTCATCTTGAGCAGAGCGTCAAGAGGCGATTGTCCGGATTTGCTTTTCGGTGGCGGTTTCTCATCCTCGATGTCAATCTCTTCATCCTCATCCTCCTCCGCGTCTCTGTCCTCGTCCCCGGCGCTGCTTGCCCCGGGGCTGGACGCGCTGTCCCACGGCCGGATGAAGTGGCGGGGGTCGAGGGTGGGACCCCGGAGACCGTGTAGGCGGAGGCCGGGCGGCCCCGGTAGGAACCCCGAGGGGACGTGGCCCGGGAAGGCGGGGGTCGTCCGGATAGGGCCTACTGAGGAGGGCTGCTGCCGGTGACTGATGTCCGGGTCCGCCGTCCGGGATCCGCGGCTGCGAGGTCGCCCAGATGGTGTCCCAAGGCGTCCGTTCAGGATATCTGTGATGGAGAAGGGGGTGAGAGGCTTATTGGGGTTCCGTGGGGGCTGGATCTGGATCATAGCGAGGCGTTTGATAGGGGCGTACCGATCCTGGTCCCGGCTGCTGGCGTACTGGGAACGCCTGGATGCGTACAGTTCCCGATGGTGAGCCGTTCTGGTGTCCGTGTCCGGCATCAGCATCTTTGGAGCGGGATATCCAGGGGACAGAGCTACACAGGGGACATTCATTCACTGACTGGTCCTTAGCTGTCCTCCAACAGCTCGACTCTCAACACGAGTCTCCCTAATCTGCAAACTTTGGACTGGGCCCGTATCGGTGTTGTGTGTCGTAACCGCAATAATGCCCGGTATATCAGCAGCAGTGGGGGTATAAGTGTGGTTTGGTGCCGTACCGTACAGTCTAGTTCGGTCTCAGACAGACACGTCCTCACCCTGCGCTGCTAATGAAAATAAATAGTCCTCGAGCGGGCGGTCGCGAGGTAAAAGCCAAGACGCGCTAAGTGGGGATATATGTTTGCCAGGCAATTCACACGCTCTTGTTAGGTTTTACACCTCGAGTATCGGCTAAAACCAGCGGAAGGCCGGGCAGCTCGCACATATATAATGAGGGGCCGGGCTTTCTCTCACCCACGCCTTGCCTCAATCTGACACTGTGGCTCAAAGTCGCTGGATAAAAACCTTCCGACGGACTCAATAAAGTTTTGAAGCGTACTTTGCTATCACAGGAAGGCATTGGTTCGCTCCCTGAGGTAATTAGAATCTATTTATCCGTTGATTATTGCGCCTGGCGGGCCACGATTCGCGGATCCCGTTAATCAGCGGACACCTCCGCCCCACCGCCGCCTCTGATTGGCCAATCAGAGTGCAGTGATGGGTAATCGATGGCTGGCGTGGCAGCGCGGGGGCTGCGGCTACGGAGTCTCAGGGGGTCGCGGGGGGCGACACATTGGTGCTCCACCCGATCGTTGGCTTCCTCCGGCTGTTGCGTTGAGTGACGCAACCGTCGCTTGTTGCGTTTCTTGTGTTGAGGGGAAGAGTATAGGTAGCTCTGCCTAATGGCCTCGAGCTATTATTACTTGATGGTGCAAGCGAACAAATGCGACGGACAGACAGACACCTAAAAACCGCACGGATTTCGCTCTGATGTTTTAGTTCCAGGGTTTTTGAGCTCGGCACTTCAGCAGCTATATCGCCAGGATCTGCACAGATTAGCAGAGGCAGGTGTCAACTTCGCGGCTGTTTGAAGTTCTCGGGGACTTCCTCCGCGTAATGCGCGTGCGTCTCTCTTCCAATTAGCCAGAATATATTGTGCAGCGTCAGGGTAGACGACACTTTGTGTAAAGAGCGCGAAAATGGGAAATGCTCTGCAAATCTAGGTTCTCGCAAAAAAAGATATTCAGTTTGTTCAGATTATTACCCTTGGTGAAGTCAAAGCTTTGTATAGTTTTTTTTCTCGAGGACATGATCTGAGTCCAGGGCTAATTGGCGAGGTTTTATCGCCTTTCTCTCTGTTCTGGAGAAACTGGGTTTCTCTAGTAGAAGGGAGTCCGTATATCTGTTCCGGCTACACGTCTCCACTGGAGGCGATCAGCTGTCGCTGACGAGGCTAATTGCCTGCGAGGCGGTGGTTAGTGAACATACCCACTGACAGCCGCGGCCCCCACTGCCTCCCTGTTCTGTACAGCCTGCAGGGGCGGTAATGAGGATTATGACTGAAGAATGACAAACGGCCCCCAGATGCTTCCGTAGCACTAGAGCTATTATCACCTGTGTGTGCGGTCTGGATTGCCTGCCTGGATGGAGTCCGCAGTCTGGGTTGGAGAGGGGTCAGACCGGACCTCCGCGGCAAACCAGGCAGATGATGATTATCTGGGGAATAGGTAATAGGTACAGAGCCCTTCAAATAGCTCTGGTATAGGCAGTAGAGCTTCGACTTGCCGGGCTGCGTGGTTACGTGCAAAACCTAATTACACTTCAATATGCATAATCCGATATACAGAAAGGCGAATACCTATGACTTTATTATTATTCGGTGTGGCTGTGCACAAAACGCAGAGTCGCCTCAACAGAAGAAAACCGGCCGTGAACACTCTTAACATAATTAGCCTATAGCATAGATACATGTAATTTGGAACCGTTTAGTTTCAGACTACATTTAATATTTTTTCTGGAAATTGACCCCGAGTTCCACTGAGTAATATAAGAGAACTCAATTACTTACTGACACAATCACCGCCACATCCTCAAAATACTTCTGGAAATGGAACAGCAGCAAAACATGGAACAGCAAAATATCAAAAATAAATCACATCCAATGATGTTGTTTTTGGGACTGCCAACTCCATTGACTGCTTCCTTCAGTGACATCAGAGCGGTTACTCGGTATCATTGAGACAGATATTGTTACAGGCCAATGTAGGCAGTCCATACGCCGGGCTAGGGTTCACAAAAATGCTGAAATATAGTTCAGTCAGCTTTGTCTACGCAGGGGCACCTTCTGGAAAGCTCTTAAGTTAGGAACTTGACTTGACATGCATTGGGGTGCGGGGGGGGGGAGATCATTTCCTGACAGCATCAAAACGTTATAATAAATTGCGATGCTGTATGATCTATTTAGTTAAAAGAACAAAAAGTAGAGATTTTGCTGTAAGTATTTTTCCGCACCCCGATCAGGGCCCACCCAGCCCGGGTGGCCGACAGCCCTGTGTGCGGGCCGGCTCTGTGTGTGACAGTCATACGGGCACTGACGCCCACAGCCGCTAATTACAGTGACCGGCTCGGCCATTGGTGAATAATTGAATTAGGCAAAACGCCTAGCCCGACCAGCCGACCAATCAAATCGTCCATTATAAACGACTAAATTAATTAGCGGCACGGTTCAAAGAGAAACTTGGGATTCTTTCGCCGCGGTTAATGACAGAGAACTTGGACCTCTGCTCAATTAATACCCAGCCGGGATGTTCTCCGGGGCTGTCAGGATGGTGTAGGGGGGTAGGGGGAGAAACCCTGCCACTCGCTCTAATTAATATCATTTTTGCCGGTATCATGGCGGTATTATCGGCCATAAAATAAATGGTGGGCGGCTTAAATTCTATTTTGGAAGTGATGTATTCAAAACTGTTTGGACGGTTTATCGAGGGGGGCCACCTTAACTAGCCACATGGTGCCTCGTTGGGTGACTTTTTTTACTCAAGAGCGCACAGAGGGACGAGCTCCGTGGTGTGGGGGGGGGGCCGCCCCCCGCCCCCCCCGCGCGCGGGGAGGAGAGGGGGGGGGAGGCGGGGGAGGATCGGAGCGTGGGTGAGG
>JAAUYG010041841.1_pt1 | contig 11843 bp, 10 predicted proteins | sample 7278091 | NCBI WGS metagenome assembly JAAUYG01 (sample SAMN14350201, study PRJNA611818) | marine sediment metagenome | isolation source: surface marine sediment (0.6m) | place: French Polynesia: Moorea | collected 2018-08 | reverse complement strand
TGCCGATTCAGATAGTACGCAACTTTCCCAAGCAGTAATTACTTTAACTAACGACCCCAGTATTGCAGGGGATGCCATTACTATCGATGCTACTGCTTTAAGTGCGATCGCCTCTGGAGCAATTACCGCCGATACTTCCGTAGCCAATCAAATTACTCTGAATGGAGATGCAGACCTGGCTGATTATGAAGCAGCCCTAGAGTTAATTGAGTTCAATACTACTGCTACCGATACCACTACCAGAACTGTAACTTTTCAAGTTACCGATACCGATGCTCAAGTTAGTAATACTGCTACAACGACGATTAATGTCAGTGCTGCGGCCAACACTATTAGCGGTAAAGTATTTGAAGACTTCGGTTCGGGCACAACAGGCAACGATACTCCAGAGGCAGGTGAAAATGGTCTTGGTGATATTACCCTAACTCTCTACAAAGATGATGGCGATGGTGTGTTTGATGCCACCAGCGATACCCTAGAAACTACAACTACATCTAACAGTACCGATGGTACTTACAGCCTAGACGTTAGCAGTGATGGAACTTATTTTGTGGTGCTCGATCATCTCGATAGCGATGCACCGAGTATCACTACGGCTCTACCCGATCGCACAGTAAGATCTGTGACAATTTCTGGCACTGATGCCATCAACGAAGATTTTCCTTACGATCTTGTCGGAACAAGTTTTGCAACCTGTCCCGTAGATGCTTATCTATTTCAGAACGATCCCAGCGATGCTTACAGCCTGAACTTGGTAACAGGCAATCAAAATCTAGAAGCTAATGATATTGGCAATAGAGAAATAAATGCTATTGGTTTCAACCTAGCGGACAGTTTCATTTACGGTTCTAACAATACGGATGAAGACGGTACAATTTCAAGAGTTGATAGCAGCTTTAATGTAACTACTCTAGGACCTATTGTTGGTTTACCATCAGGCACATCTTTTCCCTCAGGTGATGTTAGTCTCGACGAAAAACTATACCTTAAATCTGGAACAAATATTTACATTATTGATGTCGATCCTGCCTCAGCAACCTATCTACAACTTGAATCCCTCATACCAGATATCAACATCACGTTGTCAGATTTTGCTTTCAACCCGATTGACGGGCAGATTTACACTGTAGACAGCGACAACAATAATCTTTACCGGATTAACCTTAATCCGGTAAGCGTCGAAGATTTGGGCAACATAGGGACTAATTCTAATAGGCCTTTTGGAGCCCAATTTTATGATGCTTCTGGTTTTCTTTATATTTCTCGTAATCAGGATGGAACGATCTTTCGTATCGATACTCGTAATTCAGCAAGCATAGATCCAACCGCTACATTTTTTGCTAATGGCCCTATTGCCAGAAGAAATGATGGTGCTCGCTGTCCAAACGCTCCCATTTCTATTGACTTTGGAGATGCACCAGAAAGTTATAGCACCAGCTTGAGTAATGATGGTGCAAGACATGACATATCATCAGGTACAAGTCTTTATTTAGGTAACACATCGCCCGATTCCGAAACTGACGGCCAAGCCTCGAATGCTGCTGATGGCGATGGTAGCGACGAAGATAACTTGACCTTTCCCACCTTAACTTCTGGAAGTACCAGCTATACTATCCCCGCAGCTAACATCACAGCGACTAATACGACAGGTCAATCTGCCACTCTTCATGCTTGGATTGATTTTGATAATAGTGGCACTTTTGAAGATACAGAACACACTAGTGTAGTAGTTGATGATGCTACGAATGGTGGCAATCCTACAGGGGATTTAACTTGGAATGGAATTAATGTCGGTGCTGCAGGAGATACTTATGCTCGTTTTCGCTTAACTACTGATAGTTCGATTAATGATACCACTCCTGGGGGTGTTGCTAGTGACGGTGAGGTGGAAGACCATCAAATTGCGATCGCCGATCCATCTCTATCGCCCTTAGCAGGTCAACTGATTATTAACGAGGTGCTATTTCGCCAGACAAATACTGGGGCTCCTGGCAATGATGAATTTATTGAACTGCATAATCCTACTAACTCACCTGTGGATATCAGTGATTGGCAACTAATTGATGGCAACCTGGTAGTTAACGATACTGATGGTATTGGCAGTATTAATGGTAATAGTAGTCCGTTTGTATTTCCTGCGGGAACTATAGTTAATCCTGGGGATTATGTAGTGGTTTGGATTGGCGATGAAACAGCTGATAAACAAGCAGATGATGCCGCATTTCAATTTTATTTGGGTCAAGCACCAAAGTTAAGAGATCGCGGAGATGATGTTTGGCTTTACGATCCGCAAACCCGCATTGTTGACTATATTGCCTATGGTTCAAATAATACCACTAGTCAGGCGATCAATACACCTCCTGATATTTCTTTGAATCTTTGGAATGATACTTATCAAGACAGTTTAAGAAGTGTTACTAACGGACAATCAATTAGTCTTACTCCTAATGGTCAGGATGGCAATGCTAGTGGCTGTTGGGAGAGGACTACTAGTAATGATGCAAATGCAACAGGGCGGTGTACGGGGTTTTTACCGACTAGGGATACTGATGAAGTTACTAACCGTACTACCAGTGTAGGAGTAAGCAATAATGCTAGTGCTGAGTTAATTTTAGTCAAACGGATCACCGCCATTAATCCTGGTCAAAGTGATGAAGTTCGGTTTAATACTTTTGTTGATGATCCTGATACTGATAGCGATAATGAGGCTAACTGGCCGAGTGATGCCAATACTTATTTACCAGGAGAGATTGATGTTACGGATGTTAAACCAGGAGATGAAGTAGAGTACACTATCTATTTCCTGTCCAATGGTACTAAAGATGCTAGTAATGTTCGTATCTGTGACGTAATACCCGATAATATGACTTTTAGTAAGGATGCTTTTGGGACGGAATTGGGTATTGCTTTGGGTTTAAATAATGCAAGTCTACCTACTGCTTCTAATTTCCAATTTTTGTCTAATTTGCTAGGAGATGATCAAGGAGAATTTTATGGGCCAGGAACTATCCCTCCATCATTCTGTCAGAAAACTGATCCCAATGATCCTGATAATTTAATTCCAGTTACTAGTAGTAATGATAATGTTTCAGGGGCAGTGTTGATTAAATTGGATGACCCTATGCCACCAGCAACAGATGCAGGTACTCCAGCTAATTCTTATGGCTTGATTCGTTTTAGCACCAAGGTCAGGTAAAATATTCGGCGTTGTTGATTTGTGTAATGATATACAGAATAATACTGTTCATAGCTCTAAGATTTAGGCTTTTACAGCCGTTTTCAGTTGAATAGACTACGTATTTAATTAGCTAGTTCGTAGCTATCAGCTATTAGCTGCAGGCTGCAAAGCAGCCAAGTCGCGTCTAGCGACGCTTCATCGCTCCGCGATGTGCGCTATTAGCTTTTTTTGAGTCTACTCATTGGAAAAGCGCAGTAAGAAGTTTCTGTTTGTCGAATTACATATTCAGCAACGCCAAGAATGGAGGAGTTTGAGTTATGGACGAAGATGATTAAGAAACTCAGGATCGTGAGCGGGACTATAAATATCTACTTGAGTCTCAGGTGTCACTATAATTGTAGGAGTTGTCAAACCAGTATTGTTAACATCACCACCGCCAACAACATATTCTCCTTGATTAGATTGTCTAACTTGTCCTGCGCTAATTCCTAATTGGGTAGTATTTCCTACCACTGTATTGTTAAAACAATTATCGTCACTTTCGGTAGTAATATTGTTTTCCTGCTGTGCTGGAGTGCGAGAACCACGAATTGCTACTTGAGTAGTTGCATCAACAATAGTACAGGCATTAACTGAAAGCGTAGCAGAGGGAAGTAAAGGTAATAGAGTCGTCAAAGATAACAAAGCCAAAGGTGCAGTAATTTTCATTTTGATCTCCTAAATTATGGAATTAGTTTTATTGAAGGATGAGTCAAGTAAAAATAATTTGAAAGTTAGCTATATATCAGTCGTTAATAGTGTTCTCTTACATTAGCTAATTACGAAATCGCAACTGCATTTAAGTAATTTAGAACTATAGTGTTATAGTGTCATCCTTGAGAATTGGATACGTCCCTCGCAAATTTTTTATGCATCCTAAGTTACGAAAAGCTTTATTTCTTCGCTTACCCAAATTCTCAGGTAATGCCACTAATCCAGTTTCTAGATCTAGAATATGATTACCTGAGACTTTAATTACGCTATGGATGCTTTAACCCTTGATTTCCAATCAATTGAATTAACAGACGAGCAGTTCTATCAACTCTGCAATAATAATCGTGAATTGCGTTTTGAAAGAAATGCCAATGGAGATTTATTGATTATGCCCCCTACAGGTGGACAGACAGGAAATATAAATGCTGGAATTAATGCCCAGTTGTGGAATTGGAATAATCAGCATAAGTTGGGTAAAGTTTTTGATTCTTCTACTGGATTTAAATTGCCTAATGGTGCAAACAGATCCCCTGATGCTTCTTGGATACCATTAGCTAGATGGGATGCCCTTACTGATGAGCAAAAACAAAAGTTTCTTCCTTTATGCCCTGATTTTGCCATTGAACTACTTTCACCTAGTGATAAGTTAGCTAAAACTCAGTCAAAGATGCAGGAATATCTGGATAACGGCATGAAATTGGGCTGGTTAATCAATCCTCAAACTCAACAGGTAGAAATTTATCGTCAGGGAAAAAAGGTTGAAGTGTTAGATTGTCCTGATAGTTTATCAGGAAAAAGTATTTTGCCTGGGTTGACACTCGATATTCAAGCTATTTGGTAATTTTAAGATAGTGCAATTAAAAAATTTAGCTTCCGTTGAGCGCATTACAATATAAATACAGTTAACTCATAGCATTCTTGCTGTTAACATTCATGACTGCCACAACCCCCAAAAGTCTATACTCCTTTGAAGAATATATTAAATATGAAGACAATCCAGATAATCGTTACGAATTGGTAGAGGGCAAACTTGAATTAATCAACCCCCCAACTTTTCGCCATATTTTAATTTGCGATTTTATTCGAGATGCTCTTAAAGCAGAAATAAATCGACTTAAACTTCCCTGGTTGGCAATTAGAGAAGGAGGAATTAGGACAGGCTGGCGTAAATCCCGTATTGCTGACGTGTATGTGGTTACGAGAGAACAAGTAATGGGTTCATTAGATGAATCTGGAGTATTAGAAACTTCTCCTATACTGGTAATAGAAGTGGTTAGTCCCGATTCAATTAAAAGAGATTATCGCTACAAAAGATCCGAGTATGCAGCTTTAGGTATTAATGAATACTGGATTGTCGATCCGATAGAACAGCAGGTTACGATCTTGGTGTTGGATGAAGGGTTGTATGAAGAAACTGTCTTTACCTCAGAACAAGAGTTAGTTTCTCTTAGTTTTAAGGAAATTAAATTAACTCCTCAACAGATTTTTACAGCCGAAAACATTTAAGGCGATAAGATTACGGTATCAATTTTACTGTAGGGGCGAAGGGCTGTTCGCCCTAATATATTTACCATTTTGAAGGATTATTAGGATGCAATTGATCCATATTCCAAGACACGGGATTATTAACAATGTATTGACGTATTTTATCCATCGCATCTTGGTTACGAATAATATGTTCATAATAATTACGTTGCCATAATGTTGTTCCAGGCACGTCACGCAAGATATTGATTTTTTTGGTGGTAATTGATTTAAAACCCGCCATCAACGATGATAACGATTTTGGTTTCATCCGTACGGACGCATCACCATGTACGGGCGCATCACCATGTACGGGCGAACGGCCGTTCGCCCCTACGGGGTTATTCTCGGTAATCATTACAATCCCATGAAAATGATTCGGCATCACAACCCACGCATCTAATTTAATTTCCTTTCTGATAACAGATGATTTTTGCCATTGATCGGCAACAATTGCACCATATTGATTTAAAACCATCTGTCCATCAACAATCTCGCCAAATAAACATTGCCGTTGATACGCACAAATTGTCACAAAATACGCCCCTGGTTGGCTATAATCGTATCCTGGTAATCGGATTGATCGCCTGTGGTGTATGTTGGGGTCATATTTCATATCGTTTGGTGTTGCAAATTAATCGTAGGGGCGAACGGCCGTTCGCCCCTACAGGGTTTGGCTGCGTCCAGATAGGGTTTATCGATAATAATCATGATGGCGTGAAAATGATTCGGCATTACAATCCATTCATCACAACATTCATAACGTTAAGCTCTATCTGGTCGCTTAATTTTTATTTTTCCTTCTTCTGTAATTGAAACATCTACGCCTAATGCCTCTAACTCATCTATGGCGTGTTGTTGTGTTTTAAGATCTTGTGCTTGATTCAATACATTTACCCAAGCTCCAATCTGTGCATCTGTGCTGTCTGGATTACTAGCTAAAAACTTGACGGTAGTAAGATAACGATTAGCCATTTCATTACCTAAATCATCATCTCTCATACTTGCCCATTCAGCAGCCATTTTATAAGAATTTTTAGCAGCCTCTAAATCTCCGAGAAACAAGATTTCATCTGTAGCTTTATATGTCCAAAGAAAAAAAGGATATCCAGGTAAATCTGGTGAAGCGGATTCTAATACCTTGTCAATTAACTCTACTGTTTTTTTTGGTTGACCAGCAAAAAGAGAATTAGCAGACGAAAGAGATAAAAAAGCTTGAGTAAAGCGAGGATCTTTATCTACTACAACCTCAAAATAATCTGTGACTAGAGAATAACCTGTAACTTCTCTAGCTTCACCATCACCAAAGTATTGAATAAATCGAAGATAGTTCCAATCAGCTAAAAGGTTATCAAAATCAAAAGATGGTAAGTTTTTTTGTAGATTTACTGCTGTTTGGAGATGTTCCTCCTGTTCCAAATAGCTATTTTTTTCTTTAGTCTGAAATTTTAGTTTTAGCTGCTTTTGTTGTAGCTTGACTAAGCTGGTAGAACAAAGAATTAACCCGCAAAAAATAATTAATATTTTACCGTATTTATGATTGATAATTGGCATTGCTTTCAAGTTGAATCAACTAATATTATGTATTTAATATTATGTAATTTAGAAAATTTCTACTCCATTATTCGTACACGAATCTCCAGCAGTATTTGGGGCTTCGACAACAGCACCTACTCCTTCGGCTTGACATAATGCAAACTGATAACTGCCAGAATTAAAGTAGAGCCCAATAGCATAATCTCTGGTTCGATTTTGAGTGGAGTCAACTGAAACTGCCTTTTGTTTTAATAAAGAACTATTAGCTATATCTGGATCGGGATAATCATAATATTTTTCAGTAAAAGTAGCATTAGTTGCGAGTTTATCTATGGTGTCAGCAAAAACTTTGTTTTCAAAATGATATCCTTGTTGAGCGCGACTGATGGTACCTAAATTGCTTTTAGCTTCAGTCTCTCTAGATTTACCTATTTGACCAAGTAAATTTGGCAAAGAAACGGCAGCTAATATGCCAGTAATTATGACTACTACCAATAATTCTATTAATGTAAATCCTCGATTCTTATTATTTCGATTTAGTAATTTATGTACATATACAGTATTCACATTCTTAACTTATATTTTTATTTATTTACAATCAATTCATTAATTATTCAAAATTATCATTGAAAATGAAAAACAGGCAGCAAGTGCCTGTTTTTAACACAATATAGAACCGAATTTTGATTATGGAGTGGGAGCTGTTGATGCTGTTTCTAGTTCTGTAGCAGCTGCATCACAACCTGCATCACCACCGGCAGCTGTGGCTGTTGCCGTTCCACCTACATCATTAGATTGGCATAAGGACGTGTCATATGTTCCGTTGAGATGGGAAATACCTCCACCGTATTGTCGAATACCGTCATTATTAGCGTCTATAGCATTGGCTGCAACCAATGCATTATTAGCATCAGTTAGAGTAAGGGCGTAACCATAGTATCTAGGATTAACTACTACACCTAATGCGTTATTTGCGGCTGTTATATCAGTTGCAGCAGGAGCAAATGTTCTTCTTTCAAAGTGGAAAGCTTGCTGCGCTCTGTTGACACTGCCCACAGTAGTTTTTCCTTCAGACTCACGAGCTTTACCAACCTGAGATAAAAGGTTAGGTAATGCAACAGCAGCTAGTACACCGATAATGATTACAACTACCAATAGTTCAATTAATGTAAAACCTTTGTTATCTTTTTTGTTATTTAGGTTTTGTAGTAATTTAGCAGTAAATACGTTATTCATGTCTATATCCTTCAATTAATAAGTGTTTGTGTTTTGTGTTTGTTTAGGTGTTTTGTTTTCCTATTTAGAAATTACCCAACAGATCGACAAAACATATCACCATTAAAAACTTTTTTAGAAACTTTTGCTAGTAGTTGAATGTATGATTAACAACGATCTAAATCACATCGTTAGTATGCAATCAAAAATTAACTTTGCGCTAATGGAGTAAGAAGTAGATTGTTGGCTATTTAACTATTTTTAATGCATGTTATATGCTTTAGAGAGGTTTGTCATATTGATTTTCGTGCTTTACACTTGCAATAAGTTAACAAATTATTTGTTTGTATTTCTTTGTCATTGCTAACCAGGCTATTAAAAGTAAATTTATAACCTTTTATCTATATTCTAAAAAAGCTAAAAGTCAAGAGCTATAGCAGTACTAATATTGGTTTTATGTTAAAAAGCAGCAACACATATTTCTTAGACAATTCATCTAAATAAAAGAGTTTTTTAAAGATAACTTTATGCTAGAAAAACAAATTACACATCGTATCTTTTGGTTGCGTTCTATACCTTTTGATATGACGCTAATTGTAGGGTGTTTCCTTTTGGCAATTTTTGGAGGATTCTTATCCTACTACAAACTAGAACTATATGAACCAATTTTATTATGGAATATTTGGCTTTTAGGCTACCACCATGTTATTGCAACATACACGCGCTTTTTTGACAGAGAAGACAGATCTCAACATCAATGGTCAATTACTTGGTTACCCTTTGCCGTAGGTGGTACTGTAATCGTTATTGGTATTAGGGTTGGTGTCTGGGCTCTTGCCTCTATTTATCTATATTGGCAATTTTTTCACTATGCGCGTCAAAGTCATGGTATTGCCCAGGCTTATCGTCGTAAAGGCAAAGAAAATGTCTTAGCAGCACCGATGAAATTACATCACGCTTTAATTTATGTCGTACCAGTTTATGGCATTTTGTACCGTTCCACGCAACAACCAAACGAGTTTTTATCAATGCCAGTAAAAGTAATTCCCTATTCTATTGCTGCCCCATTAACAGCAATTACAGGATTTGCTAGCATTATCGCCGTTGTTTGGTATGGGATCTATGTATATAAGGCAATCCAAAAGAATGAGTTTTTAAACCTGGGTTATCATCTGTTTCTGATAACACATCTAATAATTTTTTTGATAGGGTATGTTTACATAGATGACATTAGTTGTGGTTGGTTAGTATTGAATATATGGCACAATGCACAATACATTTTATTTGTGTGGCATTTTAACTGTGGTAGATATAGGAATAAGCCTACGACCAAAGTAAATAATAGAATAGTTTCATGGTTAGTGCATAGATCTCCTGCATTGTATTTTCTAGCCACAATGTTCGTGACAGTAGTTTTTTATCTATTTGTTGTTAATAGTGCAACAGCAGCCATAACATCATCACTAAACCTTGAACCGATACTTATAGTGATGATTACTTATCAGACTATTAATTTTCATCATTACATTGTAGATGGCGTTATCTGGAAAATGCGCCGTAAAAACCTGCAAAATGCTTTAAATCTATAAAAGTGAAAAATATCAGACGCTATTATCCTGGTTTAGATTTTTTACGCAGCATAGCAATTGTTATGGTGCTATGTCGTCATGGTTTAAGAGGATATGCCCTAAGTACTGGAAACGAATGGATTTTAGAACATAATAGCTGGTGGAAAACAGCAATGATGAATGGTTGGTTAGGAGTCGATTTATTTTTTGTCCTTAGTGGTTTTTTGATTACTCAGCACATCTATCATTATTGGTCTTCCCCTGTTCCAAGCTTTACTCAGGTTAAACATTACTTGAAACATCGGTTACTTCGTGTATTACCACCTTACTACTTATTTTTATTTATTGTGGCTGCGGGCTTTGTGCCATTTTATTCTCCTTCTGTAAACTTTTTTTCATTTAGATTCTTATATCATTTACTTTTTCTACAAGACTACATATCAAGCAATATTGTTGTCGCTTTTTGGTCTTTGGGAACGGAAATCAAATTTTATTTATTGATGCCCTCGCTTTATATTTTGTTGACCCGCTATTCACCAAAGAAAAAAGTAATTAGTATATTGACAATCATCTTGCTCATATGGTGTTGTCGCTATGTTACGGTAAACGCTTTTTATATACAAAGTTATGAAGCATATTTCACCATTTTGCGTTCTCCATTTCATCTTTCTTTCGATGGTTTATTATTGGGATCATTAGCCAGTATTTTACTAAACCAAAAACAAGTGAACCTTTACTTGAAAGCAACTTGTCATGTGTTGTTTGTTGTGTGCATAAGTTTGCTGTCAGCGATCATCTTTAATATCGATATAGTTAATATTTACGTACACAGTGATCCTGTATTTTTGCCTACTGTATTTCCATTAATTTTTGCGTTGATGTTGGTCTCTATAGTAGTTTTACAAGATCAGCATAATATTGCTGTATCGATTCCAGGCTGTAAGTTCATAGCCCGGCTATCATATAGTTTGTATTTAGTTCATATGACTTTAATTCCAGTATCAATTATTACTACAAAAAATTTAATAAAGACTGAAGCAAATTTTTGGATTTATTTTCTTACATATCTAGTTTTTAGTTTTATAGGTGGCTTTTTCTTGCATTTGGCTGCAGAACGTCCGTATTTTCGGATGATTCGGAAAGCAAATACGACTACAGTGAGAGTTCAGTCATAGTGATAGTTGATAGTGAAAATATAATTGCATTTTAGATAATGAAATATGTTGAATAATGTTTCCAGTTGATTGATAAGAAGTGCGATCGCTCTGGCGATCGAGTTAAGGTACTGTAAATAAATTATGAATTGGTACGAAAACGAACTTGAGTTTCTGTTCTTTGAGAAAGCGCTCCGAAGGCTATTTATCCCCATTCGTCCCGTACCACAAGGGCATAACATCAAGCGGGATAATAAGGACAAGTCCCGCTTAGTTTGAGTACGAGATATGCTGAGGTTTCGCGACTCTTATAGAATCGCACTGTTGGGACGCTCCGCGTCCCCTTGGGATTGCCAAACGTGATTCAATTTAAATTGAAACTTTCATAATCGAAGTGGTGATCTTCAGGAATCAGACGCAAATACTCCCATTATGAAGATGATTTTACCATAAAAGCGCGCTCGCTCTTCAAATCCTGAATTGAAAATTTTTCGCCCTGCTGTTGATCGAAGAAATTAAAGTCAGTGCAATCGCATTATTTAAATCGCCTAGATTACTTACCAATCAACGATTATTAAATCAAAAATTCTATTTAATTGAACATCCCGAGTTACCAATTTTGCTGATTTTTCTCTTGCCATTGCAACGATAATCGCATCTGGTAGTTTTAATGTTTGCCAACAAAAAACGGCGTTGGTGATTTGAGTAATGACGTACATAATATTATAATTTGTAGCTTGTAGCTGCAGCCTGCTTCACGCCCAAGTCGCGTCTAGCGACTTGGGCGTGAAGCGCCCTGCGCTTTTAAGTAGGTAGGCAGAATAATTTATAAAACCCAACTAATTAATTTTTTCCCCAATCCCCAATCCCTAATCCCTAATCTTTGTCACAGCTATTTTATATTTAATTTCACCC
>JAAUYG010250795.1_pt1 | contig 11844 bp, 13 predicted proteins | sample 7278091 | NCBI WGS metagenome assembly JAAUYG01 (sample SAMN14350201, study PRJNA611818) | marine sediment metagenome | isolation source: surface marine sediment (0.6m) | place: French Polynesia: Moorea | collected 2018-08 | reverse complement strand
GTTGGGGCGCTCGGCCTTTCCGCTTACTAAGCGTACTTGTTTACAATTTCAGTCAAAGGTGATTCCAAGCAGCGCAACTGTTTACGTTTGTGCAATTGAATGTAAAAGAATACGCAGACAAAACAGGTTGGTGTTTCTTATCTAAATTCCTTGAGTGAACCAGAAAAAACAACTGATTTACCCTTCGGACATTCAAACTTTGCATTGACCACCAGGCTCTGTCTCGTTTTTGAGGGTGGTATATACCTTCTGCACTGGTGTGTCACACCGCCCACTCCATGCCGCAATGGTTGTCGTTCGTGCTGCAGGTTGCTGTACCCGGGACTGAAGTACTTGGATCTGTCGGAAGTAGAAGTGACGTGTCACACGAGCCGGTCGGTGCGACCCAGTGATGAGGATGATGATGATGATGACTGGGAGCCGTACACCACAGAGCGTCTGTCTCACATCCCCGGCCAGTACAAGGTTCTCTCCGATGTCGTGCCCACTTTTCAACTAGATTTCAACAACCCACAGGTTCGTCTCGTCAGTGGCCATATGTGTCTGTCACTTTATCAGGAAAGAAATATTGGACTGTTCGGATGAGTGACACTGCCGTCGCAGCTGTTGTTGTCATTGCCATTTTGGACCCCCACCCCACCCGACTCGAACATGGATGACCACGCAACCCCGAAACTGATAAGCGGACTTGTTACGTTTTGTGATCTTTTTACAGATGATTGATCAGTATTTGGATGGAATAGAGCAAGAACTCGTCCTGCCAATCACCAGTCAAGGTCGCATTGACGCTTTAGCCATGTGGTTTGACCTGCACCTGGACTCCATCACTTCTCTCAGTTCCGCTCCTGAGGCCAACAGCTGCTGGGAGCAAGCCATCTTTCCAGTCCTGCAGAGCCATCTCACTTCTAAAAGTAAGCGGAGCATTTGCTGTCAAATAAAACCACATCTTGTGAGGATCCTGAATCTTGCAAACACCCTGAAAAAGGACCACATCTGTTGCACGTGCATGGATCGAGTTGATTCCTCGAAATGCTCTCGTTTGTTGAACTGGCCCTCACTCATGGACTGACAACCTCACACACATTCCCCTTCCTGTTCATAAGTACGACCAATTGTGTTCCACAAATATAAGAAAGCGTGTCGCATATCGAGCCAATGCAAAATCCTGCAAATTTATCTTTTCAGATGAGTGTGAGAATTTCTTAGTCAAAAGTGGCGACACTGTGCGCATCAACTGCAGCTGCCAGCAAGAAGCGCTCGTGTTCCGCTGCACCCAGGTGAACCGGTGCAGAAACAGCTTGAAGCCGCATTTCATTGCCAACGGCAACAGCGGGTTTTCTCGCTTCAGTGATAACTCGGCGAACGTGCAGGTTGACTCCTGCTACTCGTGTGCAATTCCCACCAAGATGAACTTCATGCTCGACAGAGTGGAGCTGCACAGACTCAATGATATTGATTTCAACGCAGCCTATTGCACCGCCGTACAGAAAGTGATGGAAGACCCGCAGTTTCGGACTGTGATAGATATTTCCCAGGGGTTGTCTCTGCTGGGGTTGCAGGCATTGAAAGTAGGTGCCAGTGAAGTGTGTTGCCTTGAGTCGAGACCCTCAAACCAAGACTTGATCCGCTTTGTGGCGGCCGCCAACAGTCTCCCGGTGGACTCTGTTACCTTCGCGGAACGCAACTTCGAAGAATGGGAAGGCGCGTGGGACATCCTCACCACTGAGCTGGTGGATTCCTATGGCTGTCTTGGACAACAAGTACTGGAAGATATAGCATTGGCCAGGTGCGTCCAGGGATTTCCTTGTTTGCGTGTCTTTACTTTTGAAAACAACTACCTTTTCTCGAATGGTGTCAACAGAGAATATCGAGGCTGTTGTTGTGGTTGCAGGGCGACGTGTTTGAAGCCGGACAGCATCGTGATTCCGCACGAGGCGAAGCTGTACGCCATGCTGATCGAGTCCGACTCGCTGCAGGCCGACTCCGCACTCGTGGACGATGAGCGCACCTGTGACTTCCAGATCGCCAGACACATCAATGACTTCCAGGTACACCCAGCTGAACGCTTACATGCCATTCCTTTGCCGACCTTCAGTTCTGTCTTTGAAATGGATTCGCCCTGACGAGGCCGCATTGGTGATTGATGCTCGTTTACAAGAAACGAACCATGGATATGACAATTCAAGCGCAGGTTTGTTTTCTAGATGAGCACTCACGTGGGGATCGAGCTGAACACTCTGGACTACAAGAAGCTGTCTGACCCCTTCGAGGTCTTCCTCTTCAAGTTCAACAGTCCTCCGGTGGATGGCCTGCCACACTATTTGGACCAAACCTCCAACCAAGTCGTGATCGCCTCCGACACTGGCCAGGTGACGGCCGTCGTGTACTGGTTTGAGCTGTACCTTACGCCTTGCAAGAAGATTGTGACATTAGATCCAAGCATGCACTGGCGCCAAGCGGCAGTTATGCAGAAAAACGCCGTTACAGTGTCGACAGGAAGCAGCTTAGTTATCAAGGCCAAATGCAAGAGCAGTTGTGTTGATATCAAAGTTAGTCTGAACAAGTGAAGGTGGAACCATGCGCAAAATTCAATCAGTGAAAGCGCACATCATTTGCGGCCTAAAGTAGCTCGGCTTTCAAAAAAGAAAACCTAAACGTGCGCTCGCACATGCTGTCTTCACATTTCGCATGATGCGCCAGTAATGTGGATCGGCCCATGTGATAAGGCTCTCATTGCCATTTTACAAATTTCTTTTTCCAGTGAATTCTATCTCATTTTCACTTGTTCACTCGAAACAACCTATGATAACGGGAAAGCGTTCCTTCAATGAATCATCCGGTGACAAAGATTCACATGATGCTGAACGAGAAGAGAGAAAACTTTGAATTGTGAAGATTGATGCCGTTCGTTATTTTGAATGGCACACGCTGTAAAATGTTTTTGAACAAATTTGTATTTTTTATTTTTGAAGATTCCATTGTTATTATTTTCATTTTTCTGATTGTAAATTCATTCTTTTTACAGAAAGTAGAGCTTTCATGAGTTATTATAGAACGCTTCTTCGGCTCTTTTCATCCGGACGGAGAGCACGCAAGTTCAGCTTTTCGCTGCTTGTGTGGTTGATGGCAGCACTGACACTGAATTCTGTTGTCAGTAACACGAGTGTTCTTTTACGTTTTTATTTATCAAGCCAACAATTGTTGCTGCTAACAATAAAATTGCCACTCCAGGTTTATTCTTCTGGAGTAAATCATGCTTCGAGTGGTTTGTCCAGACTGCCAGAAAAGCTCTCCTTGACTGTTGCAACCGAAATTGCAGAAAATGCATTTTTCCCAGCAATTGAGAAGAAAAGCTGTTGGCCAACTTCTGAAAGTTTTGCCGAAGCAAGCAAATTCTGCCAAAGTGTCACTTGGTGGTAATTTTCTGTGAAACACCTGCAATTTGTAAGGTATGTTTTTGTAAAGTCACATTTCTTGTCAAAATAAAGAATGCACAGAAAATTATTCTTCTTGGCGTTGACACCTGAATGCTGGACAAAATCTCGCACAAAATAAGTGGTATCTCGACACGGCCGCTGATCTTAAGATTAGCGGCGTGGTGACTCGTCTTGTGTCAAACCACCATTGGTATCCTTTCTTTCTCAACACGTGTTTTGTGTCAAATGATCGGAATTCATCTTCGAATTTGTTTTTCACAGGAATTGGCCTTGGTGCAGTGTTGAGATTTCATGGAGAATAACTTGCAATTGACGAACAACCCTTGTGCCAATGACAGAAATTAGGGGGTCGTTTTGTCACCGCCATCTGGCTTTTGAACAGGCGATTGTGCTGTGGTACTCTCTGCCGCAGTTGGTTCCAGCGTGCTATTCAACAAAACGTCTGGTGTGTTTGAACTTTGGTGGTTCGTGTTGCTTTGTCCGTCACTTGAACTGTGCGGCACAGTTGTCTCTACAGTGGCATCCACAGAAAAATCAATCAGCACTTCATCTTCGTGATCTTTTTCCTCCATGTGCCCCGCACTCACTGATCGCTTGTCAGTCACGGGCTCCTTGGCCTGTGCTGCGGAGCCACTGTCTGTGAAGTCAGCCACAAAATTGTTCATACTGGCATTGAAGGATCTTCGAGACGTTTGGTCCGCGCCGCTGTAACTGCCGACTGAGCTGACAGACTCCCTGTCTGCTGCAAGTCTGTGCACACTGGCCTCGTAATCACTCGAGACTTGAAGATGGTTTGAGGCCTCAGCGGCTGGGTAGGTTATCACCTCGACGCTGCTGCCCCCACCCGACAGCAGTGGAGTGCGCTCCGTCTCAATGTGTCCCGTCGCGATGTTTCTCTTTAGCGGCCGCGTCACTGTTGATCCTGAATGGGAAGCACAACTTGTGACATCCCCGAAATCGACATTCCACACCATTCAGTGAAAATGTTGACATACAGGACGCGCAAGGATGTGTTTCTTGCAGCACAGACCTCGAGAAAACTTCTTATTGGTCATGCCAACCGCATCATTTAGACCTGGTGCGCGTCCGCGATCTGTCGAGCTTTGCATTCTGATGTTAGCGGCTTGCGTTACTTACGAACGTGCTGGACATGTTCTGCGACATCTTGCCGGACATCAGAAATGTCCCACATATCGAGGAAGGAGCGGCAGCAGTCGTTCTGCTCAGCAGTCGGGTCAATGTACGGCTTATGCGAGAATGAGTAGTAGTGCGCCACAGCAGCGAAAAACATCTCAACGCAGATGATGAAATCCTGCAATCAGAATGCGCCAACATCGCTCCAGGAGAAATGTAACAACATATCGGCGTTGCGGGTTTTCTGAGTTTTGTGAGCTCCAGTGCTCAAATGTTATTGACTGGCGATAAATGTGCGGCGCAGTGGACCAGGTTCTTGGCATCGATTTTGTCCAAATTGTTCCAGTCGCAAGATGGCTCCAGAAGTCCTTTTCTGTGTTTCGGGTCCCTTTTTGTGCTGAACTTGCAGAACAGACAGGACCGACAGTAATCTGACGCCTCACCGCGCAAATATGGCTCCTCTAGCAAAAGTACCTGCAATCCAGTGGCCACATCCTCTGTGTTGTAGTCGCCCCATGTGTTGTCCTGCCGTATGACACCAACCGCCACCAGCAAAGCAATGACGACTTGCTGCCTAATAATGAATGAAAACGTGGACGTTCTGTAGTCCTTGAGTAAGAGCAGGTTGGTGCGATTGTCAACACAAACTGTCAGTAACTTCTGTGCTCTTCAAGTGCGTATACGGTAAATTCCACTTCAGTTAAAAACAAGTTTCTCACCAAAATGACAAGAAAACCACAGCTTTCACACAAGCAAATTTGGCGATAGGACGGAGAGGTTTCAGTTCTTCCTTCATCGCTTGATAGAAGAGAATGAGACAATACATTGCCCACTGAAAAAAAGGACACAATTTGTTTCGTTTTTCTTTTCCACTGTTTCAGTGCCACACAAACGACAAAACGACATTCATGGGCAAGAAAAGTGGCTTACTATTTGAGAGAAATTGTCAATGATCGCTAAGTAAACCCAGGAGTTATTAAACTTGAAGTGTCCTTCACCGTAAACGCCAGCCAGTTCGGTAATTCTGAAAAGACGAAAACAAAAACACCGATGGTAGAAATAAAAGCAGTTCTTTCAGAGTGATAAAATTTGTTGACGCCTTTTCCACGTGTTGATATGGCAGGAGTTTTCCCCGAAAAGAATGTGTTGTACTCACAGAGCAATGCAAGTTGTTATCGGCCTTATGACGGTGTACTGCAAAACTCCATGCTTGCAATGCTGAATGAAATCTCTGAAAAAAAAAAAAAAAAAACACATCACAGATAAAAGAATTACAGCTGCAATGTAGTGGCTGCACTGTTGGTAGGTTCAGGTCGCGAGGCTGAAAGCGAAACAACTTTTTGGAGCCATCCTAATGTCGTGGTCGTTATCCTTGTCAATGTGAGGCCCCCCCTCCAAAAAAAAAAACGCAGCTGTGCTGCCTGCTTGCTGGCGCATTCAGGCCGGATAACCTCCCCCACAGTTTGGTGAGGACACCCTTCCACTCACTGCACTGTCTATGAATCGAGCCGGCGACGTTTATTTCTTTCACACTGCGAACATCACATACCTGCCCATTGCCCATTTTGGAAGCCAGCAGAACGGTATCAAGTGCTTCGTCTGAGGTTTCTGCGTCACATGACCCTCGAGGTCTGAAAATTCTGAGTGTAGGAAGTTGAGAAGGTAGCTCATGAAACTGTAGATGACGTAGGCTTCGTAACACTCTCGTAAAGTGTCCAGGTAGATGGTCACGTCTTTGAATCTCAAGGCCAACCACTGAAATGAAGAGAGCATCAGATAAGATGACTGAATCAATTTGTCGAAACGCAACGAACGACTGAAGTTTTCAGTTGTTCTAACTTTGTACAGGGCACTTTCAAAGACGACGAAATGGGCCCACAAGATGTTCGCGTGGTTGCGACTTTTCTTTCGTGTTCTCTACGTTGCTACTCACCGCATCAACAGCATAAATAGGGACCATCCACAAAATCCTGCAAACACAGAAATAGAACTGCATTTTTTTCAGCTGTACACCTTCGTTTGGCCTTGTACAGATATCCTTTTTTAATCCATCAATCAACAGCTGCCCAACACAAGTGTGATTTGTGATGCGCGTCCAGACGCCACAGTGTGCTTACTTACCTCACAATGTTCTTCTGAAGTATTGGCTGCGTGAAATGCACGAGGTGTTGTAGGATTCCCCACAGAGATATAGGGATGGCCATTAAGGTGAAGAGACCACCAATAAACCATGCTTGAATGTGTGTCTGGGTATCTTGCACCTGGAACTCCACAATTAGGAGGGGTAATGCTATCACCAGCAAGATCACATAAAAGGCAATGACCAAAGGGCGGATCCAACTTCGCCATCTGCTGAAGAAATCTTTGCAATCCATCGTTTAAACTATCTCTGTTGTCAAAGTCGACCTATGCATGTAAATCCTGCTTCCAATTGACTGTGAGTGTCTCTTATCATCGAAAAAAGAACTTTCTGTTTTGCAACCACCATTTTTTGTGTCATGTGAGTTTCCATCATCACGAGTTGAATGCGCACATTTGATCATAGCGGCCTGTTTCAAAATTCTTGTCTGTCCTTGTCTACGCGCATTCAGCCAGACAGTTTTATGTCACATGTTTTTGACCGACTTTTCACAGCAGACGTTTCTGAGTCATTTTTGTTTAGTCTTTATTCACTTATATAGCGCTCTTTAGAGCCGTACAGGATTTCAAAGGCGCTTAACAAACATCAACAGATAGCAATGTACAGCAGCAACATATTTACAACATGACAGCTCTCTCCAACCTTGGAGAAATTCAGAACGCAGCCTATCATTCAAGCGCAGATCTGTTCAGTCAGAAAATTAGGGACCCTGCACGGGAATCTAACCCGGGCCTCCTGCGTGCAAGTCAGGAGTGGTAACCATTCGGCCACCGGGGCAGGGTTTATTTTTTGATCACCTGTTTCTTTTATCTTACGTGTGACTAAATAGAATCTATATAGATCTGGAATCTTTATTTTGATCCAGAGCCAAGCAAGTTGACCAAGAAGTGCTCCTCATCCCTTTGCAGGTGGGTACAAAACATTTCTGGGCTTTTCAGGATTCTACTGTCAACAACTGTGCTTGAACTGGCGATGAGACAAGAATGACGAAAAAGAAGGAAATGTTTGGTGAGGAAACAACTGAAATACGAGATTTGATTTTGTTAAGGCCCGGCCACACCAAACGCCTTTTGCGATGCGATTTCGCATCGCGTTCTGTTGCACTGGTATGTTTCAATGGTGTGACCACACCAAGAGCGAATTCGCATCGCCCTTGTTTCCTTTTGCGGAGCGCAAAAAATCGCGACGCGATACCTAATACCGCATCACGCTCGGTGTGGCCCGGGCTTTCGCTTTCGGTAACCTGGCCTCGCGATGGGTGGGACAGTTAAGAGAAGGCTCAGGACACCAACAATCAAATCACAAAATTTGGTTGAGTTTAGCGAGAGAAAAATCGCTGCTGATTTGCTGTCGACACCTCTGATGAAGATCAATCTGTAAACACGAGATCCCCGTCCAGAAATGGTGGTGTCAACTATGGCCAATGGCTTTAGGCTTAGTGTTTCTTTTCTGTTCCAGATCGCGACAGAGATGGCAGAGATGGAACGGGAGAGGCCGGCGAGGCCTCCGCCTCCAACACGGACGTCTGACGAAAGACTCTCAAACATAAAGAATTTGCACGATGAGTCCTTCCTGTACATCCAGCAGGGCCTCTCGTGCGACGAGTACGGCCAGACAGAGCAAGCAGTGACTTTGTACAGAAAGGGACTTGATGCTATTGAGAAAGCCATGGAGATCGTCAAACAAACGCAGGGTTGTTCTGGTCCAGAATGGGAAAAAGCTCGAACAAAGGTGGCAAAAATGGAGAAATCGCGGGCTGAAATCCAGGGTCGAGTGGACCACATCCTGCAGACGGACTCGGCAACAGCCAGAGCCATGCAGGATCCTCCGCCCTCGTATGAACACGCAATGTCACCGACTTCCGACGCTGACATGTCCTGGGCGGATAACATCATGAATGAAGATCTGGATGACAGCAGACGAAGCTCGCTGAACGCGGTGGACGGTACTGAACTGTTTGTTATTCCGGATGGCGTGCAGATTTTTTACATCACCCCAGAGGGCTACGTCAGTGCTCCGTCCTACCCAAGCGCCTTGGGAGTTTACAAGCTGGACCAGGAGAGTGCAGGTGCCAGCAACTACGAGGTGCCCCCTGCTTTTCTCAAAGTTGGTGACTGGTCGTATCCACTTCTGCCTGGAAAATCACCGATGTTGAGATCTGATCTGGGAGCGTACATTTTCCCTGATACGTCCTCTCCTGTGATTGGTAAGAAGACCTGTTTCTCTGCTTTGCCGATATTTTAACTTTGGCCCATGGCATGAAAAGGAAAAGAATTCTGCTATTCTACCCCCGCTTCTTGTGATATTTAGGTTCGGCTGTTGGGGTAATCATACCGAGTTCTGTCAGTGATGGAGAGCGCGCCATCCTGGAAGATATCTTCGCAAACTTCACGGCTTCTCACACTGAACAAGAGGTACTGTGAAAACGAAAAATGTGATGTTTTTTCCAAATGTGTCTGCTCTAGATGAGTGATCCATTTCAGTGTGGATTGTCCGCTTTCCCAAAAAAGATCGTCAGGAATCGAACAGAATCTTTTCAATTGGACCCCAAAGACACCCTGATTGTTTCTCTGTTATTCTATTTTGCAATATCACCTTGAGGAAATGCGACCCTTGCCAGTTGCACTCTGTCCGCTGCTCAACTCATTGGCTTATTTTCTGCATAAATGTTGTAAGCTTGCCGAAAAACAACAGAAGAAATTGAAACTGAAACCATGTACACGCACGCTGGTGTTGCTTGCTTTCTTGAAATCTGAGGTGAAGGTGGGTGCCTTCGGTTGTTCCTGAACCCTGCCCACGCTTGCTTGTTTAGCTCTTTCCGCACTGCTTTGCTGTCCTGCCCACTGCAATTGCATTCTTTTCTTTTACTTGACTAATGACAGAAACCGCTACAGGTTTTGGCTGCGATCGAGAACCTTCCTGAAGCTGTTAAACCTGGCATCGCGAGGGAAGCGATGGAAGTGGATGAAGAAGCAGAGGAAGAAGAACCGGCGGATCGAACAGCAACGAAGATCTCGAAGGGCCTTGTCACGGGTAAATGACTAAAACAGTAATACACATGTGTGTGTGTTGTGTTGAGTTCCTGACTTTTCAACGGGGTAGACATTGGAAATCTGACAAATATTTAAACATTTAGCTGCGGAGTGGTTGGCGTGGGGTCTGGAGAAAGGTGCCGAGAAGACTGGTCAGCTGCTGAAGAAAGGGTCAACAGCCCTGAGGACGCAGATCACACCAGAGGAAGAAGAACGAAAGGTCGATCCAAGCACTCAGAGGGGCATCTATTACGCCAGAAAAGCGACGTCGGGTGCAGTAAAAGTCAGTGCGTTTGTCGGTAAGGAAAAATGAGTTTCTTCGACTTCATCTGTGGAGCTACAAGGAAAAAAAATGTGACTGGAAAGTAGCAGCAGTCGCCAGCGACCATAATTTCTATTCCCACTGCAGATGTAAACAAGAACAGGGGTATATTTTTAGGCCGCGCTAGGTTGTAGGCTGCAAGCCTTTTGTAGTCGTGCACTTGTTACCGTCGTCGTGGACCCTCCCCCAGCCATCTGAAGGGGTCGCGTTTCCTCATCGCTGACAAAGTGCACTTATTCACAGAATTAGTACAATCTGTGATTCTTTGTATCTTGCACCAGTTTTGCAGAAGCGCGAGCCATTTTCCCGTATGTTGGGCTGTCTTACATCCAGCTGTAATTTTCAGTGGATGGGGTCGGCAAAGCGACAATGGCTCTGGCCAGGCAGCTCGCGCCGCATGTGCGAAAACAAGGCGAGAAATTGCTTCCCGCATCCGTGGCCAAAAAGAGCGGCGATGGTAAATCCAAGATCGACGACGTAATGGAGGTGGCTGCTGGAGGGCTGCAAGGTTTGTGCTTTGTTTATCGATGCTTGACTGGCCTGTGTGTTTGTGGGCATCTGTCGTCATCTGAGGGTCATGCAAGAAAAATATCATCAAAATTTGCAAGGGCGGAATGCAATTTGAGGCGAAACTCCCTTCTTCTTTGATACGCTTTGATACGCTCTTGTATCGTGCAAGAATTGTGCTTGACTTAGTTCTTTCTCTTGTCCATTGTTAGGCCGAGACGGGACGGCCTAATGGAGTCATGTCTGTGTCATCGTTGTCGTCGTCATGGGGGACCCCCTAGCTGAGGGGGGTCAGCCCAGAGAGAGGGGGTCCGACACTACATTGTCACATGACAGTATCACATGACGACAGTGGGTTCTGGGTCTTTACGCAGAGTTAGCGTACTTGTTATTGCTCGAGAACATTTCTGTCACGTGCAGGTAATCCCTGTTTGGTTTGTGTTTGATTATCAAACAAGAATTTCTCTTGTAGGGTTTGGCACCGTCTACATTGGTCTGGAAAGTGCTGCAAAAAGTCTTGCAAAGAGTCTGGCAGATGAGACCGTTAGTGTTGTTCAACACAAGTGAGTAGTGACGCTTTTCATAACAGCTGACAAAACGCGGCCTCTCAAAACGTTGCATCTGGTGAAATCGATCAGTTGGACAGATTATCGCACTCGTATTCCAGGTACGGGAAACAGGTGGGCACAGCGACAGAAAATGCATTGTACGCGACGGGTAACTTAGGTCTGACCGTCAACAACGCACGAAACTTGGGAGTGAAAGCATTGGCGAAAAGAGCTGCAAAGGACACTGGCAAAGCGGTGGTGGAGGATTACAAGAAGAAAAAGAGAACAGATGACGCCCCGACTGGAGAGAAGAAAGACGCGCCTGGTGGAAGCAGACAACCGCCAACAGGTGGTGCGACAGGTTCCAAGGCAGCGGGGCTGTATCCCACGCAGCTGTTGTGAGACGCCGTTTTCTTGATGCTTCGCGGACACAGGGACTGCAACGGTTTGACAAGCAGCCATCTCGACCTTTTTGGTGAGTTTGGACGTTTATTAAGCGCTTTGGTTGACACAATCTGCACTGTGCGCTTCCACAAGGCTTCCTTTGTTTTTGAACCCGATGAGCAATGGTTCCTCAGTTGATGTTGCTATTTCGGACAAATGAGAATGTACTCTTTTCGTGATGTTTCCGTTCAAATGTATGTCCTTTTGTTAATTTATTTTTCATCGAAATAACAGGCGCTTCGTGTTTTGTGCAAACTGTTGTGCAGCATTTACTTCTTTC
>JAAUYG010058813.1_pt1 | contig 11846 bp, 11 predicted proteins | sample 7278091 | NCBI WGS metagenome assembly JAAUYG01 (sample SAMN14350201, study PRJNA611818) | marine sediment metagenome | isolation source: surface marine sediment (0.6m) | place: French Polynesia: Moorea | collected 2018-08 | reverse complement strand
GGACGGGAAAAAAAAAAACAAACAAAGAAAAGGCAGAAACAATGGCTGGTGGTGTGTACCGTATAGAATTTGGGAAAGTGGGTAGAAGTGGTGAACGCGTGAACGTCTGTAAGACGAGTGCGCGCAAATGGGCTGAGGACGAGTACGCGCGAATGGGCAGGGGACGAGTACGCGCGAATGGGCTGGGGACGAGTGCGCGTGAATAACCTTATTGCGCGTGCACGTGGATGGCACGTGCGTCGTGCGCGCAACGGATAATATCCATATATGCAAAAAGTGTATCGATGTTTAATTTCATTGAGCTAACTCTAAATATACAATACATTATATAGAGAGTCATTTAGCTATTATTAATGGACTCGGAATTATAGTAGCATGTATGGATTTTAATTATCAATATACAGACTTGTGGAAATAATTAAATGTCCATGTAATTATAAACAAAATTATAAACATGTTGGAATAATTGCTTACAGAGGGAGATAGAAAAGCTTACTATGAAAGTTCAGAATGGACGATGAAACAGAACAGGGAGAAGATTTTAAATCTTCGGAAGGAGAACAAGGAGCTGCGCAAAGTGATGGCGGATAAGTTATCGGTAAGTGCGTCTGAGTACAATATGTACCATGACAGTACAATTATAACATACAGTAGAAATTAGAGCTTAACAGGGCCACAGCATTGTGATCTTATATGAGAGGTACATGCAGCCTTAAAATAAAAAATACAACAGAGCAAAGTTTGGCCTTGTATCCAAATTATGTGGTCTTGGCTCAAGGACAATTTTAAATAAAGGATAAATGCAACACAGAGAGAAGCTCTGTACAGTGATGCTACACTGAAGTTATTAAATTACCTTAATTACTGACACACTTTAATGTATATATAGAAACTATATATTGTATATTGAGAAACATACCCACCCACCCACCCACCCACCCACTCACTCACTCACTCACTCACTCACTCACTCACTCACTCACTCACTCACTCACTCATGTTATTGTTATAAGTCACTGTATATATAGGACAAGCAAAATGCTAAGGAGTTGAGTAGAACACCATTAACATGGCCAGATGACTCACAAAGAACTGAATCATTCTACATGTTCTATACTGCTATACTATTTCAGGCAGATGAACATGTGGTCAATAAAGGTCTCGAAGACCACCCAGTGGAAAGAAACGCACTGCGCAGTAAGCCGGGCACGGTGAGTATGGAACACGTAATTGCTCACTTAAAGTCAGTGATCTTAGACTCCATAAAAAGAACATAAAAACTCACAGAGCTTATCGATATGCACTGTCCATCCTGCTCACCCCTACAAAAATATCCCTGGATTTTCCCTGGATATCGGTATTTACCTGTAAAGAAGCTGCTCCTGTATGTTTAGCCATTTCTCTGCAGTCCTGTTGTTGCTACAAATTCTTAAATTTGTCCCTTTATACAAAAGCCAAAAAACACTTCCATTGAATATTGAGTCCCCCTGCTGCCTCCTCTATAAACAGATAAAGGTTTCACTGCAAAACGAAAACATCCATTGTTGTTCTTTATCATTCTCTAGACATTTTTCTGGTGCAGTAGTCTCTAGGATTTAAGACACCCCCATGTTAAAACTTCTTTTTCTATTTTCAGACCATCTATCAGTTACACAAGTCCTAATTTTCAATTAAATAACCCCCAATCTTAAGACCACCTTCAAATTCAGCCCACATTTGTGCTGGCTAAATGTGTGGTCCTAAAATGCAGGGAGTGCTGTCATATGCATATTGCACGTCTGTGCCAGTATACTGAGTAACATGTGAACACATACGCTTACATTTTGCACATGTAACATGCCTTTTACCTCAGGTTGCCATTGCCAAGATGGATGAAAAAGTGCGAGACCATGTAAACATTTTGAACAACCACAAATATACCACTGTGAAGAAACAGAAAAAGAAAGAAGAGCTTCAAACCCAGTACAACCAGATGCGAAAAGATGCTTCGGAGGCAGAAGCTACTGATGCAGGGGAGAGTGACGAGGCGCAGGTAAGCTAAGGGGGTCTGATTTCTAGAATAATCTTAAGTTGCAAACTGAACTTCAGCATGAAATAGATCATGTGCGGTGGCAGAATGGCTAAGACTCCACATAGGATGACATGTTTCTCTGTCACATGGGTTTGAAATTCGTCACGGATCAATCCCTCAATTGATGGCCAGTAAAATGTCTGTAATATCTGATGATAGAAAGGAAATGATGTAATGTGTCCATGTAGTGTAACTTGAAATATGTGAAAGTTCCATTGTACTTCAAGTACAAATAAAGATAGAGTCATTATAGAGTCATACATTCGGTCTACTTAATACACGTACATGTACTGCATATATTCATGATATTTGGATTTATGTATCAGATCAAATTGAACTTAAAGCTCCTATACACATTAATGGAAGGAAGTGTCGTCAGCGGCACGATTCAAAATTAACAGTCCTAGTGACAACAAAAATATGACATGGGATGAATGAAATTTGCTGGCTGGACGTAATCACAATGGGGCAATGGCCACTAAGGAAAAATATTACTTTGTGAGATGTTAAACTAGCTGTTTTGGGTCAGAAATTTTGAGACGGGTTAAATGTAGCATGGAATATGGTTTGGGAAATGTCTAAGTATTTTTTCCATGTGTGACAAGAATTTGTTTACTCTATCAGAAACTTCGAAATCTGGAGAACCGACTGGATAAGGCCAACCTAAAATGCAAGGAGGCAGAACACATTAGAAAGACGTATGAACAAATCAAGGCCAACTTGGAACAGGAACATTCCACATTTGAAACCACATTGAATGACTTGGATATGGAAATTAAAAGGTGTGGCCATCATGTACAAGCTTTTTGAAAAATTGCATGTGAAGGTCAGCTAGTCTTCATCATATTCATGTCTTTAATTAAACACTTTTGCATATACTGCTAAATATCATGCTGGACATGAAAAGTACAAAAGATTAATTAAAAGTGTCAAATGTACTTATCAGTCACTTTACTTGGAATTAAATGAAATTACAGTTGACCTTTGTTCTATTTATATATATAAAGACCACTTACCCGGTACTGTCTTTTTAAGATAACTTTTTTGTGGATCACTAAGGATATATTTTCCATGTTATTGAACCTGTATATAATGAGCACCTGTGTACACATGTAAGTGTACTATAAAGGACCACCTTTTGCTGGTCCCAAGAAGCACATTTTGATCGTCCCTAGGCCTAGGGTGGCCTTTATATATGAAGGTTTCACTGTACAACAACTAGATTGTCTAGTGCATGTAGTGCAAAAATATTAATTTACAAATTTTCTTAATTTAAATACAAAATGTACATGTAAGTCTATTCCATTAGTATAATTTTTAATACAGTACAATGAAACAGTCTATCATGTCCCAATCATGTGCCAGCAAAGTGATAAGCATTCTCCATCTATGAAATTGAAAACATAGTGAATACCATAGAATCTTACCTTTAAAAGTGTGAGCAATGGGCTCCTTCCTCAGGCTTAAAGCTGAACACAAAGATCTAGAGGCAATGAGAAACGATGCACAGATTGCCAGAGATGCAGCGAAGGCTGAGCTGGAAAGACAGGAAAAGGAAGTGTACGCCGACAAACGCAAGCGGGAACTAGAGCTGCAGGAAGTACGCAAGGAAGCGGAGGAAAAACGTATACAGCAAGAGAAGATAGAGAGGCGCATTGTGAGTGTAACCAGTGAAATTTTAGTGAAGGCTGTCTCTAAATCCACCTAAGAAAATTGCACAAATGTGGGAATTAGCATCATCTTCTGTGCCTTGTTTTATTAAGTATATGAATATGGAATCTGAACCTCAGGGTTTGAGTTATTGAAATTACTTAAGTCTAAGTTTTGACATAAAAAAGTCAAATTCTTAGCCAATATCACATTGGTCAGATTAGTGACTAAAGCATTGTTGAGAACTTGTGCCCTGATAATCAAGATTGCTTTTATAAGAATACAGAAAAAATTTTCAGTCTTTAGTATATCCATAATTTGCATGTGCTGTAGTATTTTCCATATGTCAATACTTCAGGCTTGATAATCGAGTAGAGTACATGAAAAGACACCTATTTAAGTACTGTTTCTAGGACATATATATATCATAATTGCCAGCAAGACACAAATGAAAGTGTTGTAAAGCTTGTGGCACTACATGATTATCAGCTACCATAATACAGTGGTTCCTGCAATTTAAAACCCTTCCATTTAAAAAAATTCCCTCCATTTTAAGACCGGCCCTCAGTGCAGACACATCTCTTACTTTTTTTGTTTTCATCTATGTTAAGACCACCTTCAAGTTAGGATCATATTTTTCTCGCTGAGCAGGCACCACTGCATAGATTGATGTGCCTGATTGTTGATCGTGTACTCGGAGTACATAGTTGTTGGTCAAGGTGAATATATGCCTGGCATGCCTGCATATTGTATTAAACCTATACATGAGTGTCATAACAATGCTATTTCAAACTACAGCCAGAGCAAAAAATAACACATTATACCCAACAGTGATATTTCTTCTTCAACACAAGGTACATTACAAGGTTTACCAGGGGTTTCAAAAGGTTCTGTAACATCCAGTTGTTCATGTTGCTCTTGCTTTCATTCCAGGCTGCACGTGGCTCGATCTCCCATGATGAGCTGACAGCCGAACAGAGACAGGCCCTGACTGGGGAGGATGAGCAACAGAAAATCACCACCTACGAGGAAGCCTTCAGAAGGATCAAGGAAACAACTGGAGTGTCGGACACACGGGTTAGTATTTAACATGTAATCATGTATCAACATTTTTTTTAAAATACTTGTTTTGAGTCTTGTAAAGTGCTCTGTTGAAAATTTTATTTTCTTTCTTTAAAATTGATAAAAAACTACTGAGCCTTGTATAACCCAACCTAGTGTATACGCACCATTTCTTTTCTCTGTTGTTTCCTATTTGTGTATACATGTGGGTACAAGCTATGTATGGTCTTCTTCCTAATCCTCATTCGGGGCAGTAAATGAGTTGATTTATTGCTCATTATTTGTTGTCGGAGAACACTCAACTCTGACATGCCCTCCCACATCCTTGAATGCTCATCTTAAGGCAAATTCAGGGCCAGAGTTCTTGAGTAATACTTCGATATAAGTTTTGACTTAAGTCACAAATCTGAGCAGTATGTCTTATATTTTCAATAAATATATCCATTTGAAGACCACCTTCAATATGAGACATTTTTTTCTGGCTGAATGGGTGTTCTTAAAATGCGTGGACCAGTGTATATGAAAACAATGTACATACATTTGTACAGTGAAACTCGTATACAAAGACCACCCTAGGAACCAACAAAATGTGGTCCTTTTATACACAGGTGGTCTTTACATGCAGGTTCAATAACATGGAAGTATACCCCTGGGAACCTAGCTGTAAAATGTTGCCTTTATAAGCAGGTGGTCTTTATATATGGGTGGTCATTAGAGCAAGTTTGACTGTACTTATATGTACATCCATACTCAGCAGCCAGGTCTCCTACAGGTTCGTCTGAAGGGGCATGGCAACTGAGCTACGAATTCCAGCTATGAAGATTCTCAATGTCACTAAGACGTGAAACAGGCAATTTTGCATTGCCTTATGAATATTCATATTACCTGTGCTGGGAATGCAGTCATTTTAAAACCGGGGTGCTAAAGCCTGTGGACAGTGAAGCATTCGTGGGCCTATATATAGCCGAGCAAAGATGTCAACCCCATAACTCGACTGTCTGTTTCAGGAGGTGGTCGTTCGCTTTGAGAACCAAGAAGAGACCCAGCATCATCTGGAGGAGCTGAAAAAAGATAATGAGAAGTCTATAGCCAGGCTGCAAGAGGACAAAGAAAAACGGCAAATGGAATTTGAAGAAATGAAATATTCTGGCGAGGCCAAAATGTCAAGGTACATTGTACTGTATAACATACTATGTTAGACCCGATTTTGTGGAGATTGGGTGCTAAAATTTGCCCAATCCTGCCTTTGATCTTCAAGGTCACTCAAGGTCAAATTCAGTAGCATGGCTGAACTCGCCATATATGATTTCCTAATAGTGTCTAATAGTGACTAGGCCGGGGGCTATCTCTAACGGTTTGTCAATTATCGAGGATTAACAAGTGTTAATTGAAATTAGTAGGGAAATAATGTGTACCGTGTGCATACTATGTCAGCCACAATAAGGTCAGTAAGTACCATTGATAACACTTACCTAGAGATAACATAATTTCATGAAATATGACCAATGTTGTCCAAGGATTTTCAGAGTTAATGCACATACGCCTTTTCACATTTTTATTCCATGAAGTCGAGTGAAAAGGCGCATTACGCTGAAAAATCTTCCCCAGCATGCACGACAACCTAGGGAAGTCCTTTTCCAAATATGATATAGTCATCGATGAATATTTGCCACCACTAGACCCAATTTCATGGAGGCTTAGCGCTAAAATTTGTCTGATCCTGAATTGACCTTCAAGTTAGCTCAAGGTCAAATCCAGTAGCACAGTTGAACTGGCCATATATGATTTCCTATTAGTTTCTAATAGTAACTAGTTTCCTATATAATTTCGAAATAATAACTAGGAGTCTATCTCTAACGGCTTGTCAAGTATTGAATGTTAGAAAGTGTTAATAAAACTTAGTAGGGGAATTCGTGCATGTGCACACCATGTCAGCCACAACCACACCAAAAAATCCCAAAGAGGCTACTTACCTAGAAATAAAGAAATAACATTCATGAAATATGACAGGTATTGGCCGAGGACTGTTGGACTCAATGCGTGCGGTATTTTTTCAAACATTTTATTCTGCAAAATCGAGTGAAAAGTTGCTCAGCACCGAAAATGTAACTCAGTGTGTCTTTTAACCTAAGGAAGTCCTATTCCAATATGGAAGTCATCCATGAAAATTTATCACTGCTATACTGTACGCAGTTTAGTGGAGGCTGGGTATGCTGGGAGCCAGCAGAAGAGAAAAAAATAATCAAAAAAAAAAATCAGAAAAAAAGGACATCTCGTCCTAGTAACGGACAGGATGCCTAATTATATAATAATCTCAGAAAACCAACTGCAGAATAATGTAGAGTGATTACTACAACCCTATGAGTCAGGGTGATACGTAATGCATGTATGATAACAGGATGACAACTGGAAGGTGACATCGCATTATTTAATGTATTTCAGTGGTCAGAGGCTGTTGGAGGAATTCCAGACACACTTAGCCGAGGAGGAGCGGCGACGTGACGACACCAGAGAGAAACTGGACCGGTCCAGCAAAATCCTCACTGATGTGAAGGCGGGAGTGGAACATCTGTCGGAGAAACTCAAACATCTGAAAGCAGTAAGGAGAAATTTAGGTCTGAAGTGTGGTTATTTTGCAGCAGTTTTATTTCTAGTAAGTTTCAGTAGTCAGTGTATATAGGGCAACATAGGCAGCTAGTCAGGATATCTGGTTTGTCTATAGGTATCAATTTTTATTTTTTGGGAAAAAAACACAACAATCTATAGGAGGACATCAACTATAGTTGCATGCAGGCTGAATCAGGTTTTCCAACTAGCAGGGGTAAGGTATATTATAATGCTCCAAATATCAGGTAATATTCAACACTTTTAAGTGGTCTTAAAGTCACAACCTGCTGTAATGGTACTGAAAACAGTCACATAATTTTGTTAATCCAAATATTATAATTAAAGGATATTAAACTTTGATATCCTTTAACCCTAATATATGGATTAAGAAAACTGATTATCTATTATTCGTTTTATTACTCATGGTAAATTCACATAATTTAATTTCCAACCTCGATATCACAAAGCTCCATTTTAAGGTGACCATAGGTTTATTATAACGCTGCTTTTCAACTGACACCAGATTGTGATTTGGCCATTCATAAACTAGCTGATTATACCCACTACATGTATATACATTAACAGCTCTTACTCGGTTCCAGCCATCCAGTCAGGTACAGAAAAGCAAGGTGTCCCCGACCTCTGACGAGTACGTGCTGGATCAGCTGACGGTGTGTGAGGAGAAGTTGATGAAACTGATGGAGGACTTGGACTCCAGTGGCAAGGACCTTGGTGACGTCTCCAAACAGATGGAAGAGGAGGAGGTAAAGGACTTGTGTGTCAACTTATAGTACAGCGGAAACTCTGTCTGTCTGCAAAGGCCATCTTTCCTGCCATAAAAATCAGACATGATACTAAAGCCATCTCACTTTGATAATATCCCTTGAACAATTTTCTTTAAATAAAATGCATTGTTCAAATGAAAGGCCACATAAAGCAGTAGCAACAATTTTAATTTTTAAGCCTGTTTTAAGACCACTGTCACCACTAAGACCACACCTTTCTGACAAGGACCTACATTTCAGTATAACTCAACCTGTCTCCAAAGACCATGTAAATAAATGTCTTAACGGACCATATTTTTTAAGGTGGTAGACGGTAGTTTCAAGACGGCTTCTACTACTGTACCACCAGTATTTTCGCTCAGTGTGACCAATGAATTTCTATAGTCAGAGTACAAAAATCGAGACTTTTCTGCATGCATTTAGAGACATACACCATGCATACATCGCAAGATATTAATATCATATCACATCTATACTTTGTATACTATGTTGCGTGTTTTCGATTTGCAGTTCCATAACACGGTGGAGACCAAACTTCCAAGATACAACACGCGAGTCAAACTCCCAGTCACCAAGGATACCACAATGTTTGATGGTAAGTGATAACATGGTATTGATTTACTCTTCAGGGTCTTGGATGCTTACAGGTAAAAAGTAATTAAGCACAGTCCTTCATATCAACTGGTGTTTCTAATAATACGGTGGTCCCTACATTTTAAGACCACCCTCTCCGAGATGGTTTTAAATGGAGGGATATTTATATTGAAAATATAAGAGTGGTGTCACTGATGGATGATCTTAGAATGCAGGGATTTCTTGAAGGGGGGGGGGGGGCGCTTAAATTGCTGTGCATTTTTTCCAGGGCAAACACACAAAGGAAATGTATGTGCCTGGTGTACACATAAGGAATTGCCTCTGCCAAGCATTCTACGTACCTCCACTATGGCAATTCTGATTTCTGGTGTAAAAAAATGTTTAACTTACATAGTCGTGGCATATCTTATATTTACATAGATACAGTTTGTTGAACAGCTTCTGCACAAACTTTCCACATCCATTTTATTAACAAGAGCATGCAGCAACACTTGTTTAGTAAACTACAACCGTCAGTCTATTCACTGAATATTCTCTACCCACTGAATATTTAAACAGATAACTTTAGTTTCTTGCAGGAACTTCAAGTATTTAACAGAACCATATTATGGGGTAGCCACTAAGTAGCATAATTCACAAACTCTTGGAGGTGGTTTTTTTTTTCATTTTTTGCCAGGGGGTGGGGGCAATAATTTAAAACACAGATCACAAAATTCTTTTACTAAACAATAACTCTATATACCGTGTGATTTCAGAAGACGATGACAGTGGCGAGGACGAAGATGTCGTGTCACGTGTGGCACTGAAGAAACAATCCCAACAGATAATCGATGCCAAGACAAAACGACGAGTTGGCAAGAAGAGGAAAACAACAAAGAAATAAGCCATATAGAACTTCAGTTCAGCTGTTTTCCTAGGGACTGTGATGGACACTTAAGTCAATTTAGCCTGCATGGCCCTTCTAAACCACTTTGTGGATGATATACCTATTAATCCATGCCAAAGTGTGGCTTTTGCTAGGAAGGAGGGTGGTACCAAGAGTTCATGTGATTTGGTTTTGCATATCTGGGTATGCAAAACTGGTGCTGAAACACAGCACCTGAATATTCATAAGTAGCAACCGAACTGCTCAGCACAAAGCTCATACATACTTGGGGCTGGTTTCAGAAAAAATCTTGAGTCCATTAGTGATCTTAAGCATGGAATAAACAATGGTCTCCATGGTGATTAGTGAACTTAAGTTCATTACTAGACTTAAGATTGACCCCTGGACTGTTAATTCAAATGCAGCACAAAAACAATGCAATGTTCCTCACTTCAAAGTAAACTGCTGCAGATTACAATTTTTTTTGGAAAGGTGACAGTAAGAGGAGTAACATATTGTATTTCAAAATTAATCACCACAGCTGAAATTTTGTGGGTTACCAGCACAAATGATGGGATGTTCAAGTTTTAAGTTAAATATCAACAAGCTTATAGGTGAACATCAGAATTCGGGGGGCATCCAGCCCATGGATGTAGATCCTTTTCACCCTACCGATAATTAACCCCTAAACTGCTTTGCTGAAAATGATTTCTGAGGTTTTGGTTACTTATTTGACACCTAAAATATGTTATACGATACTGTTATGGTAGGTTCATAGGAAACAATGTTAATGTTTTGTTCTTGTTTGTTTCATATACTGTTATAAGATAAGAAATTTTAGGTCAAGGAGCACATTGTGATATTACTGATAATGAATGTACTGGTGGATTTGCAGTGTGGAAATAAAATGTGGATTTCTACAAGTTCTAAGTGAATGGTTGTCATTTGAAGGTACATTTACAAGTCATGTAATATGAAGCTTCCATCTCAAGGCACCGCTGACTGAATTCCTAGTTTCTTCGAAGATATCCACTGTAATGAAGGATTATTAGCTTTGGTGTTAATATTAGAGGCTGCAGTCTTCTGCACCAGACTGCTTACCACCAAAACTTGACATCCCTTTTGGTCGGATATACACTGCCCCTAAACACAGCAAAAGTAATGGTACTGTACATTTTTAGAGCGCCTTTCTCATGTTTCTATTTGTAAAACAAAACCAAAGGAACAGCATGAACAGTCCAATAACAGGATTTGGTACTGATAAAGGCATTTTTCTAGAACCCAACAAGAGGTCCATGGGCCTTGACGCTCTGCTTGAGAACCAACTTGGCCATTTGCCAAAGTCCCACATATGCTCCCTTTCTATCCCAGGGGTTGAAATTGAGCTTATTTTCACCCTAAGAGCAGCGGTTTCTGAGATATGGGCAAATTTCACAATTGAGATATTTCGGCATGAAACTTGACCATTGACCAAAGTGCCAGAAGTTGCACATATACCTTCTTTCTACCCCATTGCGTTGAAATTGAGCTTATTTTCGCTCCACAGGCAGTGGTTTCCGAGATACAGGCCGATTTTCAAAATTGCCATATTTGGGCATGAAACTTGGCAATTGGCCACAGTGCCAGAAGTTGCACATATACCCTCTTTCTACCCCAGGGGGTCGAACTTTAGCTTATTTTAGCTCTACAGGCAGCGCTTTCCGAGATACAGGCCGATTTTCAAAATAGCAATATATGGGCATGAAAATTGGCCATTGGCCAAAGTGCCAGATGTTGCACATATACCCTCTTTTTACCCGAAGGGGGTCGAAATTGAGCTTGTTTTAGCTCTACGGGCAGTGGTTTCCGAGATACAGGCCGATTTTCAAAGTTATCATATTTAGGCATGAAACTTGGTCATTGGCCAAAGTGCCAGACGATGCATATATACCGTCTTTCTACCCCAATTGGGTCAAACTGAGCTTATTTTTGCTCTACGGACAGTGGTTTTCGAGATATGGGTATATTTTCAAAATTGCCATATTTGGACATGATACTTGGCTATTGGGCAAAGTGCCAGAACTTGCACATATAACCTCTTTCTACCCCAAATGGGTGGAAATTGAGCTGAGTTTTTGCTCTACGGACAGCGCTTTCCGAGATACAGGCCGATTTTCAAAATTGCCATATTTGGGCATGAAACTTGGCAAGTGGCCAAAGTGCCAGAAGTTGC
>JAAUYG010127913.1_pt1 | contig 11847 bp, 8 predicted proteins | sample 7278091 | NCBI WGS metagenome assembly JAAUYG01 (sample SAMN14350201, study PRJNA611818) | marine sediment metagenome | isolation source: surface marine sediment (0.6m) | place: French Polynesia: Moorea | collected 2018-08 | reverse complement strand
TCGTTTTGATATCAGTTGACCACCTATTACCAGATTGGTTTCTATCCCATTGAAACACATATTTGGTTAGCCTGGTGGAATCCATACATTGCATTCTGTTCCAAAATCGATATGAAATATATAAGCATGAATGTATATTGTTATGTTACTGCACTCTGGGGTCATCTTAGAGGAAGGAAATTCTTACCTCTCTCAGTCAAAAATTGAAACATCGGCAGACGTTTCGACCGCCTCCTAGGGGTCTTGTTCAGACCCCTACGAGACAGTTGAATTTTCTACCTCTATGAATATATAAGCAGTATTTTATTTTACTGAAATGCTGCACCAACTGGTACCAGAAGAGCATTACCAGTATCTTCCTACTACTATTAAAGAGCTTACCGTAATTGGCTAGCATGCATGGTATAGGGTGTTCCTTCCTGAAAGATTGGTACCCGGTACCGTAAATTAATGCCAGGAGCATCTTGCAAATTGTTCACCATCTGCAGTATGATCTGCACCTGGCATGTTACAGGGGACTATCAGCTAGAACATTGGTGTATAGTTCCCTAGAGAACATTCACTGCTCAATGATCTGATGATGTGTGATAAAAGGTGTGCTTGATGCTCATGCTGAACTCAACTATGGCGTTTCATGGCCCAGATATAGCACAAATTTTACATCTGATTTGGCATCTGGCCACTCCTAGCATAGGGCTCCACATGGGTAAAAAACGAAGTGCGACACGGACACTTTAAAAGTTGTAGAAGTCCGCCGTGGGCTTTTATAAAAAGTGTAGAAAGTGACATCAAGGTCTTATAAAAAGTGACATGGGGACATAGGTAAAAAATAAAAAGTGACGTGCGACATAGCATAAATTATTTGGACCCATGTGGAGCCCTTAGCATGACCTGGCATAGGCATGGCCTGAGGTGCTATTACTTAGAGCACATAGGTGATGCCATATTTTAGCTTGGAAGACATATGCTTTTTTCGACACTGGTTTTGCAGAAAAGTTTATGGAAATGTTCGGTTATTATTGCAAGTACAATAGTCCCCCTCTAATAAGGACATCCCTCCTGCCAAACAATTTTTGTCCATAGAAAGGTGTCCTATGTGGAGATGGAGAAGCACATGCATTCACGACACTTGCTGCCAAGAAATTGTGTCCTTTCTACAAAGGTGTCCTCTGTCCTCTCTAGAGAGGTGTCCTTTAAGAGAGGGACCACTGTATACCTAAAACCCTAACCCTAACCCAGTAAAGAATGAATACAGTACATGTGCACTGGTAAAGATGCATGCCATAGCTCTTACCTGACCAATCTGCCCTTTCTCTATGCTGTAGTAAATTATAAATCATTTTGCAATCGCATACCACATATACCCGCATACCACATATACCCGGTAGATATGACATCACTGACTTGTGCCTTTCTATTATTGTCTTCCCTTTTTGCTTCATAAACAGGTATCCTGGTCCCATAATTAATACTCCCCCCTTGGAGCTGCCCTTCTCAAGTCACCCAAAGTAGGAAAATATCCCCCATTAATCATGTTAATCTGAGAGAGTCTTAATACCCCACTGGACAGGTCTTACAGCAGAAGGGGAGGATTTCTAGAGAGATCTTAAGTGCCAAAACTGACACCAATCATGCAAGCATGGAAGGCCCGTAGACCAAAACTGAAGCCGGCCCCAAGTTTGGTATTTAACATGTTTAAAGCTAGAGTCCAAAGTGCTTCATACTGAACTTAACTTCAATTCCGGGTTTAAGTTTTGTTTTCGGCTTCTCAAGAAAGTAGGCCCCAGGACAGGAAGCTCTTTTAAGATAACCTTTGTGTTTCCCAGTGGGATCCATCTTCTTCTGCATTAGCATGTGGCTGCTTAATATGGCCATCCACCTTAAGCAGTAAAGTCCGCAATATTTTTCGCCAAATCAGAAAAGTTAAAAATTGCTCAAAAACCATTCAAAATGTAGAACGAATTTTGCATCTAATAATTGCACTGTGATATCTCTTTAGGCTAATAAAAGGTCTCAGAAATACACGTACAGAGGGTACATATGTATACAACTATTGGTTCGTACAGTGGTCTTCCTCAGTTAAGATCCCTGTATTTTAAGACACTCCTGTATTTTAAGATCTCCAATCCGTAATACCACTCCTGTATTTTTTTTAATGTACAGTGGTCTCTGCGATTTAAGACCACCCATTCAGCCAGCAAAATATGGTCTTAAATTGAAGATGGTCTTAAAATTGAGGTATGTTAATACTGAAAATATACAAGTGGTGCCACTGATATCCGGTCTTAAAAACTGTTAAATAGAGGGGTCTTAAATCGCAGGGACCACTGTAAATATATTCCAATTTTAAGACCACCTTCAGTTTAAGACCACATTCTTTTGTGACTGAAGGGGTGCATGCAGTATTAAAATGCAAGGATCCTGTACGTTTGGTTCCGATTGCAAAGAGAATTCTAGACCTGTGACAACGTAGGTAAAACCTATAGCAAGTATATATATGATATATGTAAAGTTTAAAGCAACAGTATACAAATGTTACCTTACATGTTAAAATACAGGTAAAGCTTGCATGGCAATCAACAATGTTTAAGAGTCAAAATTACATAGGTAAATAAATGAATCAATGTAATATGGTTTGAGAGAAAGTAAAGGTTCAGGTTTTCCAATTACACGTACTCTGATTCCAGTATCGACAAATATATTTGTAGGCATGGAATCTAAAATCAATTTCCTCAGGCAAAACCAATGTACCTGCAGAGCACAGGTACAGGTTGAATGAGCTGTTTTGTTTCAGCTACAGATCACAATGGCCGGGGTACTTGAGCCACCCTGAACCACCCTCTTGAGACTACTTGAGACACTTGATGATGTCTCCTCCATCACCTTTACAACCAATATTGCTAACCTGTGCTGCTGAGGTTAACCAGGCCGAGCCAAAGAGATCAAACTGGGGATTCTTGAAAACTATGTGAAACACAGGCAGTTAAATTAAGATGGTTACAGTGGTCCCTGTGATTTTAGACCCCTCCATTTAATTAAGAATACCCACCCAATTTAAGACCAGCAATGATCATTAACACCATTCATATTTTCAACGTAAAATATTCTACCATTTCAAGACCAGCTTCAATTTTTCCTGGTTGAATGGGTTGTCTTAACAAATTATTAGAGGGACCGCTGTTTTAAGATATGACTATTTGCATTAATTTCAAAAGCTAAATTGCACTGTATGGCGGGTACTGCAATTGAAAACCCCTCCAGTACCAATCAGAAGATGATTACTCCTTTATTTTTAATATAGATATCTCTTAATAGTAAGACCATCATCAATTATTAAAGATAGGCGATCTGTCCTGGCATTGGTCTAGCAAGACAGGTTTCACTTTAATTACCTGAGCAATGGGCAGCATGGGCTCCCATCCCCCCAACCCCATCCCACACTCTTCCAGTGGAACAGAAAATAAGAACATATGGAAGAGGAAATAAGAAAATCCTGTACAGACATTCCATAGGACAACATCATGACAGAATTTATTTGATTGTCAGGACCATACAAATATGTTGCTGCCTTACTTTTGAAAGTGCATGTTTAGGACTATAGCTGAAAGCTGAAATTACAGTGAAGCACTGAAATTACAAACTAAATTTCAGAGCAGTAAAATTGCAAAATATAATGTACGTGTATTTATAGCTGTATGTTGTATTATTTGAATAACCACACTGTAAGAGTAAATTCTACAGCAGTAAACCATTCTTAACACTAAGGTGAAACATGATGATATATAAAGTTAAAAGCACGTTACCAGAAATAAATTGTAAACTTACCCCATGATAACAAGACAAGGCTATGGTTTGCTTGATTCAAATAAATCACAAATAATTAAATAGCAATGCCAATTATTTACCCACTTTAACTTAGTGATAAGCCTGCCTACGTTTGACGTTTCTTTCGAGCCTTAATTTGCTATTGGAATAAAAGTTTGGTCCAAACCAAGCAGAACTGATTGTCAAAGAGGCCGCCTGTGCAGTAACAAACCCAATTTTGCAGACAGACATGCATCTAATAAAATGATGAATCAGCATTTTTTATCTCAAAACTTATTATCATATTGACTGTCTTTGATGGATGGCGCTGGAGTTTGCTTTGACACTGTAATGGATTTTTGAACAGACATGGAACAGACACAATTTGAAGTTTTCTTTTCGGAGATTATTTTAGTCAAACTTGACTTTTTTAGAAGTGATTTTAGTCAAGCTTGACTTTAGAATGTAGAAAATTCTACCACCTCTGACCAATGTACAGATATAACCTGTAGAACTATCCCTGCATGTACTAGTATTTACATAGGGATATATACATGATGTATACAGTGGTCTCTCTCTTAAAGGACACTGTCTAGAGAGGACACCCCTCTGGAAAGGACACACATTATTGGCAGCAAATACTATGAATGTGTGTAATGCTCCCTCTCACCAAAGGACACTTCTCTAATATTAGGACAGAATTGTTTGGCAGAAAATCATGAGAATGGGTGTCCTTATTAGAGTGGGACTACTGTACATGTATTTACAATATATCAAATGCTTTGTGTTATACCTGTCGCTACTCATATATTTACTGTTTTACCATGTTCCTCTTAACAGAAGCACAGTGCACAAGTGCAAGGGCCTGGGTGCCCGTCTAAAAAAATTCAATAATAAAAGCATGTTGTCCTGTACCTACAACACAGTGGTATATACACTTGCGTATATGATAACAGGAACCACATATGGACCTTTGTTTACAAGAAAGTGCTTATTTGTGCATGTGTGGCAGCCAAACGGACCAGAATATCGCTTGAATGTTACTGTTTCTTGATGATCTTTTGATGTTTCATCAGGCACTGATTTGGTGTGAATTTGTCGTTTGACATATCTGGTATGTTTGTTGCTAGAGGGGCTTGCACATTCGTTCGGTATTGCGCCTCTATATTAGGACGAACACAGTATGCATGGCCTTATAATGTAGAAAGTGGTCACATATCTACATGTATATAAACTTGGGCTTACCTTTCGACAGCTACTCCAATCCCTGGCTATCCATCTGTATTTCAGCTGCGACTGGACAACGGCACACATTGGCAGTGACACGCATTCCTCTGATTGGACCAGGCTCCCGCAATCTTCTCCACCCGGCGTAGGCTCAACCAGAATTTTCCGAACCCTGTTCCGAGTGGCAGGGGTGCACGAGTCGCTACAGTGGGACCACTCAGCCCAGACTGACGTTACGCAATCCTGCACGCACGGCGAGCATGCTTCACGGTCGACCGGTTTAGGATGCCCACCCTTGTGGCAATACCACGGGGGGACGGTACCGATCGGCGCAGTCTTGAACCTAGATTTCTCTTTCTGTGCATCATGAACGTTGTTGTTTGCCGTTCTCCGGAACACACAGGTAACGTTACGGACATGGTAGCAGTCACAGCAGGATTTGTTCAAGTCCTTGTATCGACACTGTGACCATGGCGATGTCGTCCATTCAAACGTTGTGTTGTAATCGGCCAGGCAGATAGGAAGCAGCAATGCCAATGTTAGCACACTGATCATTAAAGTCGTTGCCATGGTTACTTGTCGTTACCAAGGTGACACCTTTTTAATCCTGACAGTATTGGCACATTAGGGCTTTATTCTGAAACATTAAAACATCAATATCATGTACTAAGCTAGCAATAATCTTTACAAACAACCAGTAATATATCAAGTTATTATGCAAAGCTTAAAGTCAAGAAACAATTTTATATTTTATTCAGTCAGACTTCATTTACGATGTTACATAAATTTAAACCTGGTTAGGAAGGAGCTGTTTAATCCACCATCCTCAGCAAACAATATCTGAAATCGGAAATTCTAACTACGATATGCCCTTAATTTTTCAGTGCCCTTTAAAATTAGGTTGGAATTTGAAACAGTGTTGGTTTGTGATTACATGCATGTATTAGGAAATTTTCTCCACATCATTGGATATTCTCAAACCCTTAGAAGGGATCCCTCTGGGGTTACCGGCTTTTTTTTTCTCGTTCCGCAGCTGAAAATGGCATTTTCAGAGGCCAAACACAAGAAGGAAACATTGCATTGGCCTAGCTGGTATGTTAAGAAACCCTTCTTATATACGTGGTCTTCAACACAAAAACTACTGAGTTGCAGCTGCATTTTGAGTCCAAATAGCTGAAAAATGCATTCAAGGAGGGCACACACTATCAAAAAGAAGACTTTGCAATTGGCCTGATATTTTAGGAAAACTTTCCTATAGGTATCAAGACAGGTTTAATTTTTTTCTGATGCGTAAATTTTTGTTACCCTAATTTTATAAAATGCGGGGATGTTAAAAAAAATTCTCCTAGAAGATAGCAAGCATTTTTTTTTTCAAACGGGATGCCCCTCATCTCAAACGGGATGCCCCTCATGACTGCACTGACATGGAGGCTGCCCTCCTTGGAAGGCCACAATGGTCTCCTTATGACAGACATGCCGTCTTTGGTGACAGGTTCAATTATTGCACAAATTTAGTTCTGGTGTTTCAAAAGAGGTGGTGACATCTCGCCAGTGCTTGCACCACAGAGGTTTTGTATCACACTCCAACTGAACCGGTGACAAACGATGGCAAAAACATCTTGGGGGGGGGGGGGGGTCACTTTTTGTATGGGAGAAGAAGTGATCTTTCTGGACATAGCCTATGACAACACATGTCCCACTAAGTGTTTAACAGGCCATGATTAAAAGAGCTTGACACCTGGATAACAGGCCATATCTGTTGTGGCTGAAATATGGGAGGAAGAGACTACATATATGTGAAGGGGTCTCTTTGGGTATGGGGGGGGGAAAGGTGGAATTTTTCTTTTCCAAACCCCTCAACCTTGTAAATTTGTTTTAGGTGGCCTTGCTGCAGCATATGAGATTTCTTTATTTTTTTTTTATTTTTTTTTTATTTTTTATTTATTTTTTTTTTTTGGGGGGACACAGATTTGGACATTGCACAATAGAACCTTTGTGGCAGCAACTTCAACACCAGAAAGTCATCTGCATCATGTGATGAGTCTTATAGTCAGCCACATGAAAGTGAACCATTCACCTTTGCCAGCTCACTTTGAAGTTACCACATCCAAACAAAGTGATAACCATCATACAACAGGCATAGTACAACTTCACAGATATTGGGATCGCCCTCCAGCAACATGTGAAAACAGGCTGAGAAAATGTTTCTTTGTTTTATAGATAGGCCCCAGAGTCTGGGGTTAATTGTGGTACTAGACAACACTTACCAAATGGCACACTATGGGCCAGAGTGCAGCTAGCGCTTCCATGGCTTATGGCTGATCAGTTCCAACCTGGAACAAAGCAGAGGAAACTTGGATAAAACTTTAAGATATTCTGACGTATATAATGAACCTATAAGGGTATATATGGTAGACCATCAGAAGCATAACCTTAGGAAAAGGAAAAACATGGAAACGGAAGCGTAGAAGTCTAGCCCTCGGTGAATGAACAGCATGTCTTATGGAAGGAAGCTCTCCCATCTGTGCAAATATTTCCCTACGTGTGGAAACCTTACCTTCACTCCCAGCAGAAAATATTACTGGGAGAAAACTGTATCAGTCAATCACCATACGTACGATGCAGTTTCTGCCTTTTTTCTTTCAAAGAGAAAACAGTAGCAACCGATTGATCTCACGTTCCGATTTTTTTTTTTTTTTTGTTACAGACTCTGCCTACTTTGCTCCTAATGTTAAGTTGGTCTCAGGTAACGAAGCTTAACAGTAAGACTACCAATATTACTGGTACTGTACTTGCAGTTTTCTCGAGTCCCATTTACATGTCTGTAATTTTGCTCAAGTAACGGTACCTTTATTTGAAGTTTTATCTCAAGCTATCACTGGCTTTGGTTTCAATTCTGTCTCATGCTGACCTTCTTGTTGAAGCCACGTCCTAACATAATTAAGACTACAGTTCTTTTCTAACTTAAACCACTTTTCTTGTCCAGATAGGTAGCCTTAGTGACACCATAAGGTATCTGTTTCAATTTATTTGCCTGCAGTTACTCCAACGAGATTAAAAAATTTTCGTTTTTTTTTTTCCTTTTTCATCTGTGGTTGCCGGAGAGATACACCTGTGCAATTCATAGCCTGGCAGTGCATAATTTGATTCCCTCTGGCCTTGGGGAGTGTTTTGCTACGCCACATGACATTTCGCATTCCGTGGGGGTAAAAGATTTCCTCTGCACATGATAATCTCTGAATCCACCATGAGCGGCTCTGGTACGGTGACCTTATATAAGTTCTCCAGCTTAGCGGTTCTGTCCGTTCTCTGCAGGGATAGGTACAGAAATGATTGCCTACAAAGTGCCAGGCCACTGTAATTTCCTTTTCCACTATATGCTCAGTCACTATATCATTTCCCTCTAATAAATGAGTGGGCAGTGGCTGCATTATTTTAGCTCAGCCAGTATGCTACTAGCTGAGGTCATGGTATGGGATGGACTTGCTGCAGAGTCCGTCCGACTGGCATCTGTCTGTCATGTTAATTAGACTGATTCTGCTCAAAGTTTACATGTGGCTTGCTCTAGTCACTATGCCCAGGTGACGTTTGAACTTTTTAGTTTTAGTTTCCTTATTATGATGAAAGTTTTAAAACCCTATTCCTTCTACGTACAGTTATTATGTTTTGGCAACCAAACATTTGAGATTGCTCATGGTGGTTAAAACGTTCATTTTGGGGGGTTGAAATTTTGAGTTTGATAAAAGTTATTAAAAATAAAAAAAAATATTTGCACTGTATTCGTTGGGGAATTCAAAAATCTTGATTACTCCCAAAACAGCTCATTGTGGAGCGAAACGAACAGTGGGTGTATGCAGAATGTATGTGGGCACTTTTGAATTTGAACATGTTAAGGTTATTTGGGGGGCATTTGGTACAGTTTTCTCAAGTTGAAAATGGTTCACCATAGAACAAAACGGATGGTGTCAGCCAGGGATGTATGGTTGTAGTATGTATATGGCTATTTTTGACCTTGAACATATCAAGGTCATTTTGGGGGCATTCGGTATACTTTTCTCAAAATTGGGCCGTGACTCGAAAACGCCTCCTCATAAACATGATAAAGTGAAACAGACAGAATTTGGGCATCGGTGGTGCATGTAGGCATATGGGCCGGTACTTTTGAACTCCAACATGTCAAGGTCATTTTGAGGACATTTGGCTCACTTTCTCAAAATTGGGCCGTAACTCAATAATGGCTGATTGTAGGATGAAAGGGATGAAGATTTGGGCGTTAGGGATGTATGATCCCGTAGTATGCATTATGGGTACTTTGACCTTCAACATGTCAAGGTCATTGTGGGGGCATTCAGTCTCAAAATTGGGTCGCAACTCAAAAATGGCTAATCGCATAGTGAACAGATGAAAATTTGGGCGTCGGGGCTATTATGTAGTATGAATATGGGTACCTTAAATTGACCTAAATGTACCTTAAATTTCAAGGTTACCTTGAAATTTTTAAGGTCAATTTAAGGCTGGTTATTTTCATTTGGGGACATTCAGTGCAATTTTCTGAAAATTTTATTGTAACTCAAAAAACGTTCATCGAAAAGGGAAACGGGTTCTTGCAGTATGCCTGAAAATTATCCCATAAATTTCATTTGGTAGAAAGATCATTAGTTCATGTTACTATTATCCCTTGTGGAATGGATATCATAATGCAACAGTCTTGTTTGCATAAAGATCACCTGCAGATGATAGTAGCTAGATGATACTAGCTGGACCCCAAGGACCCTGGGCCTCTTGTTACTCCACTGCAGACAGGCAGCCGATCAGTCAGTCAGTTGCTGATAAAGCTTACAGGGGATTATGATCACTTTCAGTTTTACATGTTTTAGCTAAGACTAAGTTATGTTACAAAAACATCCATCATGTCCTATATCTCAAGCATCCTCTTGGCACTAACTGAACACAGTTAACACTAGAAATGCCTGCTGTTGTCCTTCCAGGAAGAGTCATTATTTTCCTGCCTGTGGCTATTACAGTTCCTCCCTAACTGGCTTCCATGCATGCAGATCTATAAACCTCTATTACTCCCTGGTACTCCCTGGTCTTCAATTGGTTGTAGATGTAATACATGTACCACAACAACCACTGCCACAGAGTGGGGCAAAACATTTCTTAATTAGACAAACTTAAGTTTAGTTTTGAGCTTCAGATGTTTCTAGAAACCAACCCGCCTGACGATAAGCTTGCCCACCTTATGTCTGGATGATGAAGTGTTACTGGCCATAAATACACCTTACATACTGGTACAGTGGTCTCTGCGATTTAAGACCGCCCATTCAGCCAGCAAAATATGGTCTTAAATTGAAGGTGGTAAAATAGAGGGATATTTATACTGAAAATATATACAAGTGGTGTTACTGATATCCAGTCTTAAAAATGCAGGGAATTGTTAAATAGAGGGGTCTTAACGGACCATTGTACTTCCAAATGACCTTCAATATATGGCAGACCTTCTTGTTTGTACTTTCCTTTCTACAAGAAACACCCAATTTTTACAATCAATGTTTGTGCAAAGGCCCATTAATCAAACAGACTGTGAAGTTTTTAAGTTCAATACATATTTGTACATTATCATCATGATAATTAATTTTAGCATATTTTTAAACAAAATGACTACAAAAAGTTTGAATAAAAGTCACTACAATCACTTTTTGATCTCCAATGAGAATTTTCTGGTGTCTTGCAACTGGTGGTCTCAGAGGCACAATTATTTTAAATATTTTTAAATAATTATAAATAAACACTGGTGATGGGAGTTTCTTGAGGGGAGAAAGAAAGGAAATATAAAACATAAAAAAAAGAAAAAAAACCCTCAGAACTCACCATTTAATTGCTTCTTTCCACTGTCTTGACATAAGACTGACCAGTTGATGGACAGGTTACACAATGTATCCAATTATCCACTGGGCACCTTGTTCTATGCCCTAGGGACTTCCACGCTAACACAAACTCTCCACAGCTAACCAAAGCTCACTGGCGATTCATCTCCCAGCTGTCAGTAGCCAGGGAAGGAAAACTTACAATCTTCTCTTCCCACCGGCAGTTTGTTCTTCTAACTCCAGCACCTTCTGTCAGGACAACTCCACGTAACTCTCTGAGTTGGGCTACGCAAATGCCCTCCGCCAGCGCCAGACTTTGCTGGGCTGCATGGCTTGTCCTCCTCAACTGCACCATCAGGGGGTTATATTCCTTGACTAGTCTTTCCTCTGCTTGGTCCAAGCTCTCTCCCCACTCCCCTCACAGCAGGCTACGGAGGGCTTCCTTGAGTTGCCATGGGCCATAGGCCGGAGGGGAATTCCCTGTTAGGGGGCCTGTCAGGGTTCGACTGAGGCCCAGCAGCATGTACGGCCCTCCAGGGAAATCCCTGCTAGGGTCCAGATGGACCCAGTTGTTGATGGCCCATGGTTGGTTCAAATGCCTCCATACCCTTCAAGTCATAATTTCTGGGCGTCAGATTTACAGTAATCCCATGATTCCTTATGACAGGCACATATCAATCATATTTTAATCCCCATATGCACAGAGCCTCACCAGGTTTCAAGGTACCGCTAATGGCCAGTTTCCATATGTGCTCCAACAGAAGTGTTTTCACAAAATATTTTGCCTTGTAGCTAGTACCGGTACTGAATGTTTTTTATCTTCTTACCATATTAGCTCTGCTGATCACAAAAAGTTTAACTATGGGTAATAATATTATAAATAAATATTTAGTATGAGTAATACTCAAGTACAACTGCTATGTATAACCTGACAACCGTATTACTACTA
>JAAUYG010233099.1_pt1 | contig 11848 bp, 17 predicted proteins | sample 7278091 | NCBI WGS metagenome assembly JAAUYG01 (sample SAMN14350201, study PRJNA611818) | marine sediment metagenome | isolation source: surface marine sediment (0.6m) | place: French Polynesia: Moorea | collected 2018-08 | reverse complement strand
TGATTTTCCATGGTCTACCTTCCACCATCTTATCGGGGGGGGGGGGGGGGAAGGGGGGGGGGAAGAGGGCAAAAATATACAAAAGGATAGCACCTACCAGCTGTTGGTACACTGTATAACATGGCCAACCTGGATCACATGATACCTACGGCAGGCTGACCTCTCATACCTTCAGCATGTTTTTTTGCTCCTGCTACAAAATTTATATAAGAAAGCTCAACATTTTTAAACAAAGCATTTAGGCAAATGTCACATATATTTACCTCATATTCCTTTGGGATGTCTCCTGCTAGGATATCGGCATCCAGCCGAGACTGCAGCAAGGATCCCACTTCCGACATCCACTGAGACATCTCCAGGATCTGAGATTCACGTGTCTGGGCCTCTTGGATTCCAGATTCTAGCTTGTCCTTCCGAATCTGAGCCTGAGACATACAGAAATGTTGGCTTCAGAGTCATGATAAAACCTCTCTGTTAAGAGCTGAAGAGATGGCTATACGTATTAGAAGCTGTGGTAAGTACATGTGCAATACCCCTGTGGGATGGGTGAGTACTGCACATGTACTTACCACAGCTTGTAATTGTGGTGTAATACCTCTCTGATTGGCTGCTCCTTACAGAAAACACCCGACTACATGTTCCCCAAACCATAACTAAAGTACAGTCACTACAGTGGCCTCTCTCTGAAAGGACACGCTCTAGAGATACCTAGAGGATATAATTACAGTAGTCCCTACATTTTAAGACCACCCATTCAGCCAGAAAAATATGGTCTTAAATTGAAGGTTGTCTTAAAATGGAAGGATATTAATATCGGAAATATAAGTGTAGTGTCACTGATGGCCGGTCTTAAAATGGAGGGAATTGTTAAGTGGAGGTGACTATACAGGAGGCGACTAAAGTCGACAACAGTGTTCCAAATAGTCTCCAGAAGATCTCAAAATGGGAAAAAGAGAAAAACAAATTCTGCATAGAAAGAATGAGTCACAGGGATCATTGTATATGTCAGGTGGGTGTCTCTATTACAGGGGGTTTTCTATGCAAACTTCTAGACAGGTTCGAGTGTATTTGGTAATTAATGCATATGGTGACACTCCAAGCCGGTATATGGTCTACCTTTTCCATGAGTTCCGTGTCTAGCTGAAGAAACTCCTCCCTTTCTGCAGTCACTTTCTCTACCAGGATACGGTTATCCAAAACAGCTTTACTCAGCTCCAGAATCCTTGGCTTGTTGGTGACCTCTCGAGTCAGCAGAAAGGCTTCAAGTTCCTGGAAAGGCATCAGTTAAAGGCTGCTTGAGTGGAATTACAACAAAATAGCTCAAATATGGAATGTCGCACCTACTAACAAGAGGCCCAGGGTCCTTGATACTCATACAAATAACTTGTACATTATGGTTTCAATCCCACCCAAATAGATACCCACTAATTCACTGTACACACGACCATATCATACATGCCACTTGTTCCATGTCCACATATCACATCATGCACAATGGTGCATTTGAGTGGGAAAAGTGCACTGAATGACCCCAAATGACTTTGACATGTTCAAAGTCAAAAAGTACCCATATGCATATCAGATAAACCCCCGGGGCCCAAATTTCATCCATTTTGCACTACAATGAGCTCTCTTTGAGTTAAAGCCAAAGTTTGTGAATAGTGCACCGAATGACCCCAAACTGATCTCAACATGATCAAGGTCAAAGTTACCCATATGCACACTACACACAACCGGGGCCCAAATTTTTATCTGTTTTGCTCTATGATTAGCAACTTTTCAGTTACGACCCAATTTTGGGAAAAAGTGCACTGAATGACCCCACAATGACCTTGTCATATTCAAGGTCAAAAATACCCATATTCATACTACATACACCCATGAGGCCCTAACTTTCATTCATTTTGTTCTACGATGAGCAATTTTCAAATTTAGTTTTTTTTTCAGAAAAGTGTACCAAATGACCCCAAAATTACCTTGACATGTTCAATTTTAAAGTACCCACATGCATACAACATATTCCCCCCGAGCCATTTTCAAGTTACACCTTTTATTTTGGAAAAGTGCACCAAATGACCCCAAAATGAACTTCACATTTTCAAGGTTCAAGGTTAAAAGAACTCATATGCATAAAACATACACCCCCGAGGCCCAAATTTTCATCCGTTTCATTCTACGAGCCATTCTCGAGTTATGTCCCTTTTTTCAGAAAAGTGACCGATCTGAATTCTGAGGTGGTCTTAATTCTGGACTAATATTGCACTGGTGTGTAAAATTTAGTCTTCAAGTGGTGTTAATCCTCAGGTGGTATTACCGCTATTTCTGGGGTGGTCTTTAGGTGAGGTTCCACTGTATTTAGAAATGCGGTGTTAATACACAGCTTCAATAACCATTCAATGTTTGTGCTGGGGGATGCAATATATGTATTACCTTTAAAGGTGAGGTTACTTTACTTTCTTTGCTGACCTAACTGGTGAGGTTCTACTGATTGTGTGTGTGTGTATGTGTGTGTTTCAGGATTTCACAGGGAACGAACTCACATCTAACTCCTCTGACAGCTCCTCAGCATCCACCCCCGGTTTAGGGGATTCCCCCAACTTGCTCTCCAGGTTGGTCAACCATCGTCTTTCTTGATCCAGAAGTCCTGAAGAACATTTAAGAAAAACTCAACGTTAAATATACATATATGCAATGGAACATTACAGCACCATGGGAAACATGGCAAATCAGATTACAGGTCAGTCAACGGTTGGGTTTTAGGGGATAAAGACTGTCAACAAACTGATGCATGCAATAGTAACACATAAAGTGGATTATGCCATGGATTATATCATGGAATAAATTCCTAGTAAACAATGGTTTGTTTTGTGATTTTACTGTATTTTATATTTCGATCAGTCAGCACCTATGGCAAAAATAATGCTATGATTGTAGCTAAAATGTTTTATACATTACATATTTATTAACTTATCATTATTGCAATATATTTCATTCATTAAGAACAGTCTTGTTTCTGAAGGTAAAGGTAAAACATACCCTGCACGATCTTCAGTTTATCAACTGAACCCTGGTACAACTCGTACTGGGACCACACCGTACTCGATAGTTTTCCCCACTTTCCATTCAGGCTCAGCAAGATGGCCGCCAGGTCCTGTAGGTTGCCGGGTGAACCCGAGTTCAAGATCGTGTTGCCTTCTTCGTTGATCTGTTTTATTTCAGTATCTTTAGTCGCCACTTCATCCTTCAGTTTCTGTGAGAAGAAAGGCTGAGTAATAACATATTTATGTTTTCATTACAGTTAATTTGTTCCCAGAGCGTCAGTTATTTCAGGGAGTTACAAGAATCCCATCTGAAGCAAATATAACTAAAATATATCTGATTTTACAGAAACGTTTGTCAACTAAACTTTGTCAAAATCTTTGTAACTAATTTGCTGGCTTTCCTCCATGTTTATTCTAAACAATACCATGAAATATTAAGAATTCTAAATTAGGAAGTAAATCCTGGAAATGAACCTCAACTGAGACAGATTTCAATCTGAGATGCCGTCCTGTATACCTGATATTACTGGGTCACCAAAAACTGACATGAATAAACTCATCTTACAATTAATCAATATTTGACCATAACCAAAACAAGCAACCTATACCTGTGTACGAAAAAGAAAAGTAATTTTCACCTTGAATTTTTGATGGGCCTCATCAAGCTGTGTCTGGTCGCTGATCGTGACATCATGGCCCAACTTCTCTTGCCGGGTCCAGTCGATCCATGCTTCCATGTCGCTCATCCACGTCAGGAACTTCCGCGTGTGGCCCAAAACCTCCCTGAGCTTGTCCTGATGTCGCGCGGCCATTGCCGTCACATCCTGCCATTGTTCACAGATCTCCTGGACTTCCTGTGTCAAGGCAGAGTGGTAGGCTGGGTCGGCATTCTCCAGGAGGTTGCGTGAAATGTCTTTGACACAAGAGAGATTCTGCTGCAGGGTACGAATGTCCTCTTCCACACCCTGGAAGTCGTCAGCAAAAACAAGACCAACAGACATATAGTTTTTAAAGTAAAGTGAAATGTCATGTTTGGGCCATACATGAGACTGTGTCCAAGTAATTAATTTGGAGATCAGAGTTTTAGTTGTGAGATTATCAAATACTGGCCATGATCATATAACATTTTTGGCCTTGCTGACGTGCTGAGCAGTTGCCCAAATTCTGAGGTGCTAGTAAAGTAACCAAAATTGCTTGGTAGTTTAAACTGCTTGAATAAAACACATCATATAACTGAGCATGTGAATCAATTCTAGGGCATTTCATATTTCAATGGATTTTAGCAGTTGTCCTTAAATAAGTTCCAAATTCATGGGCTGTCTTTTTGGTTCCAATATAATATACATTATTCAGTACCGGTACACTGTACTTTATTCGAGCAGTATGTTGGATAGGCTTTTTTCTCTTAAAGTTCCAATGGCCATGATCACTACTATTAATTACTTACTAATAATATTCCATATAGGCTATACAAGTATTCCAGAATTTTTTCACTGTACTGGGTACTGATATTGTTCTGGAGACCCTATAATTTCCAGAAAACTTCCTGGATTCTCTCACCTCACTCTCCTGGATCTGAGCCTGGAGTGTCTCCACATCACCCAGTGCTGCTTCCTCTGTCTTCAGGAAGAGTCCCATCTCCTCTATCCAGCTGGTGAGACCCTGGGCCTGGCCCTGGTTCCACACACAAACCACACAGATCACACACACACACACAGAAGACTAGAAATCATAGCAACTCAAAGTTCAGTTTGTGTTATGTTTTTATAACACTAGTGGCCACTCTCATACATGTATATATACAGTATATAGCTATCCCTCTATATTACAACCATTTATTATAAGACCACCTAGGTCTTAGCACCTCTTGGTTTGGTATTAAATTGCAATTTACGTACCGGTAATCTAAGACCATATAATCTTGGTCCTATGAGCAGTCTTAAGGATTACTGTACTACTTTCTTGTTTGTAATTCAAGGCTTCCACCTCCGGGCTCGGTACAAGAGGTATCCAGCATATACATGTAGCAACACACCTACTGATCCCTGAGGATTATGACCCTTATCATTTTAAACCAACATAAATATAACTTTCTTGTAGGACCACAAGTAATTTAAGACCAATTCCATTCCACACCAAAAGACGGTGTTACCTTATACTGTTTAATCTGTGCGATGGTGTTTTCCAGTTGACTGACTCGGTTGTCTATCACAGTAGAGATATCTGTCCAGCGTGTGTTAAGCTGAGCCAGATCACGTGTTAGCTTCTCCACTTTCTCCCCAGGGGATGTCTTCTGGAGCAGCTCCTGTCCGGTGTGATTAATGTATTCCAGATTGTGTAGATGATCCTGAATGTCATCTTGAAGTTCCTGAAGAGACAGAAGGAAATTCATTAGAATATATTTCTCTTAAAAAAAAAACAGAATATATCCATGCTTTTATTGAAGTTAAATGTTGATGAAGTATTTTATTTTGGTATATTTTTTAAATTCAGATAAAATCAATCTTAACACTGAAAAAAAAATATTACAGTGAGGAAGATTTTTTATGGCTCTATAGTACCATATAACACACAAAACTAAAAGTTAACTAAATTATTATAAATTGTTGGACCTATTTTGTTCGTGAGACAAGTTTATATTGAACTGAAACCATGCTATTTGATTTTATAAATGTCTGCCTCTCCCATTCTCTAACCAACCCTATACTGTGTAAGTTGTTCTTCCATGACAGAAGACTCGTTGACCAGGAAAGGCTCCAACTGAAGCAAAATCTCCACGCCTTCTATCCACTTGAGCAGAGCTACCATGGCATCCAGGTAAGACTTGGGAGGAGCTTTCTCCAAAGCCTTTGACAAGATTTGCTGACGCTCACCTGGACGAAAATAGAACATTCCATATTACATTGCAACTCGGCACAAAAAAATATAATTCTATAAACAATTTAGAAGTGGGGTAAATTGCTAGTGATATCAGGGTACAGAGCTTATATTCAATTTAGATCATAAGGTAGATAAATGAATTCAATAAAGGTACATGGGGTGGGTGGGTGTTGTAGAACAAAAGACCTAACATAAGGCATGCAGTATTGGCTGTTGACAAAAGATTCTTCAATAATATTGAAGAATCTTTTGTCAACTGCATAAAAACATTTATTTTATATTCATTCTAGTACATGGTGGCTCTAAGAATAATTTACACTTACAAAAAGTTCAACTCTCTGAGCACTCTAAACTAAAAATCATACATTATGATGCTTACTGATTTTCTGAAACGTCGTTGACCATTTGTGGTTGAGCTCAGCCAAATCGGTCTGGATGGCTACTGGCGCATCAGGATTATGTGATAATTTCTCCCCAGTAGACAGTACCCTCTGCAGCTCAGCTTCATGCGATTTCATGGCCTTCAGTTTCACCTGGTTGAGATTGAGTTACAGGCAACTTCTGTAAAAACCACTGTTCATGATTCTGGGTTTCGCATCACTCAGGTTATACATGTGTAATTCTAAAATACAGGTGAACATACATGTATAGATAGAGATTCTCAAAGGTATCAGTATTACTTTTTAAACTGATAATTAATGTTAGAAACGTATATTTCAAAAAAAAAAAAAAGAAATCAACAAGCTAAGTCCATATCTTTATTTATAATCGAAGTACACTGACAACATTGCAATATAACAGATGTATGTCATCTTTTGCCATAAAATGAGGCATTTCATGGGCATTACCCCATGACGGGTTTCAAAACTGCTCAACTGGGACATATATGTCACTCTGTCCGGCGCTCTAACCATTCACCCACTGTACAGAGACAACAGTAAGACTGAATCATACAGTTTAACAGCTGAGCTTACAAAACAGCAACTTACCCTTTAGCACAAAGAGCTTACCTTTGAGGTAAAACTTACCCTGCATTGTTCCATCTGTCTGTGTAGTTCCAGGGCTTCGTCAGCAACCTTCTCCACCGTGGAAATCCATTTCTCGTATCCCATGATTATCCTCTGGATCCCTTCCAGTTCACCATAGAATTGTTTGAGGTCATTGCCCATAGTGATTTTCTCTCTCGTTTCCTCCAGGAGACGTTTCATCTCCAACCACTGCTGTTCCACCTGGGACTCTGTTTGCTCCAGCATCTGGGAGGGTTCTCCAACTACAAAGAAGGGTTGAAATTACAGGGTGACACGTGTCTCTGTCTAAAAGACCGTGCCTCTCCTTCAGTAAATCTACAGTCCAGTATGTCCTATAATGGTTGCAGTGAGTGACCACTATAGTTGACAGGTGAGATTTAAACCCTACCCCAGGGGTTTCTTACTTTGCCTTGTGTGTCCATCTGTCTATGTGTCCATGTGTAAAAAATATATATAAGTAGTACACCAATCAACTTCGTTTTTGGTAGGAGCCTTCCCTCTGGCCCAAGCAAGAAATGATTACATTTTGAGAGAAATTGCCCCAGGATTAGGAGGGGGGGGGGGGGGAGTCTGAAATTTGGTCCTACTGATGAGAGAGGAGCCAAATTTGCCAGCACCTGTAACACCCAAATGGTCAGAGATAAACATGTTGATTAATATTAAACACTTATAGGAAATCATGTATGGGGAGTCCATCTGCACCATTAGATTTGACCCTGAGTGACCTTGAACTGTCAAATTCAAGGTCATTCAAAGTTTGAGGGCTTATATCTCAGAAAAGCTTCGAGTTAGGCCATGTTACTATTAAACGTTAATAGGAAGCCATATATGAAGAATCCAATGGCATCCTTACATTTGACCTTGGTGACCTTGAAAGGTCAAAGTCAAGGTCATCCCCATTCCAAAGTCTTATATCTCATTAAGGAGCCTAGTTAGGCCTATGTTACTATTAAATATTAATAGGAAACCATATATGTGGAGTCTAATGGCACCACTACATTTGACCGTGAGTGACCCTCAAAGGTCAAAGTCAAGGTCACTCAGATTTCAAAGCTTTATATTTTAGTAAAGGAGACTAGTTAAGGTCACTCAGTCAGATTATGAAGACTACTATCTTGTAATGGAGCCAAGATTTGCCATGTTATAACACCATTAATTTTGACCTTTGAGTAACCTGGAAAGATCAAGGTCACTTAAATTTTGTATGATATGAGATCTGTACATAGTTGGTTAGATACTAGTTTAACAATCTGGATGTCACATACAAGAATTTGTGGGTGGGCGGTGTTTTCTGCTGTTCCAGCAGTCACTCTTGTTTTACAGCAGATGCATATGACTTTCCAGATATTACACCATGCCATCCTTCACAGAAAAACTCCCTAACAGACACACACTGCCCTCTGGGGAGCAAATCTAAATCACAAGCTAAAGGGCAAATTCATAACAAATACCCCATAAACTATCTATCAAATTGTCAAGAACCAGTAAGATCTGTGTGATATTCAGATCAGTTTGGCCACCAAAAAATCCCAGTTTCCTTGATCAAAGGTCCACATGGTTCTCATACTGAACATGCACATGTTTAATCAAAAGGTTGTAACACAGTTACTCTAACTGGCTGGTAGGTAGACAGTAGCACTTCTTCACTCATGCATGCACGTCAATGAGGATAACACGATGTCCCACGTGTCTTCAAAACATGTGCACTCACATGTCATAAATATTTATAATGGCCTTAAAGAGACATTTCAATCTCAATTTAACAAACAAGACCTTTCAATATAAATTTAATAACAGATGCTAGGGTAGTTCTTCTTGCATACACATGTATGCACCAAAATAAATAGAAAGTTTTTGCTCAGTGTAACTGTCAAAAAAACATGAAATATACGAATAGTCATGAATATGAACAGCGGTCAACCATAAGAAAGGTGTCTGCTATGTATGCAATAACCAAACCCACATATACAGCACTGGTAGACATACTATTTCACGTTAGCTTGCATATCAGACACCAAATTCAATTGTGAATATCATACCAACAATCAATCGTCTAGTCCAAACATAAATCCTTTGTAATACTGCAACACCTGCTGCCTAAATCAAGCCTTACACTCTGATCAATAAACACAACATTAACTGCGCCTACCCAGTCCAAGCTCCTCTCGTACACGATTTGCCAACGTGTGAACTTCATCTATTTTGGCACGATGAGCCAGCACATCCGTTTCAGTATCCTAGTTGATAAAATGTAACATTTTTGGGGCTGTGAAGAAACATTGTTACCTAATGTGCCATGGGTATAGATTTTAAAGACTTTAAACACTAGCTGTGCATGCTGTCGATCAGAATACATGCTGCTTAATGCAATGGTACAAATACTTGAGGCTGAGTATTTTTGTCAAAGGAAATCGCCATGCCGCAAAATTTATTGATGTGTAGAATATTTGACCTTATAGAGTCAAACTTTTACATGCATCTAGAGGAAGATGTTTTTCTTACCTCTCAGTCAGGCTTTGAAATGACAAATGTTTCGGCCACTCCGAGTGGTCTTGTTCACTGCGAAGAAGTCAAGGTCGTCGCATGACTGGGTTGGTCAGATGACAGGAGACTCAAGATGATGTGTGTGTGTGTGGGAGGGGGGGAGATCTGGCCTCGGTCATGGTTCAGGGATGGTTGATGGTGGTGGATCTGTAGTGCCTCCTGGATCTTATGCCTGAGGGAATTTCTTCACGCATAAGATCACCTTCTGGATCTTATACCTAAAAGAACTCCTTCAGGCGTAAGATACACATCCACCGCACGAACCAGCCCTGAACTGTGTCCTCCCCCCTCCCACCCACCCACCCACCAGCTTGAGTCTCCTGTCATCTGATCACCCCAGTCATGTCACGGACTTGACCTCTTCACAGTGAACAAGACCACTCGGAGTGGCCGAAACGTTTGTCATTTCAAAGGATGACTGAGAGGCAAGAAAATCTTCATCTAGCACTTTTATGCATACCATATATGTTTTGCTAAAATGCTTAGAAAGAAAACAGTAGAATTCAGTCACCTCAAAGAGTAGACTTGGAGGAGAGACTGATTGTGGAAAGTTTGCAAGGAATGCTCGGACTGCCATAAATGTAACAATTATTTATTAACAATTATTTATCTTTAGCATTTAACTTGGAAGAAAAGACATAGGTCTGTCCTCAACGAAAAGATCTCACCTGAACCAACACCAGCTGTTCCTCTAATGTCAGCTGATAGGCGGGGTCTGCGGCCTCAGTTGTCAATAGTTCAAGGTTCATCTCTGTCTTTTCAAACCATTCATTCAGCTTTGCCAGCAGAAGGTCCAGCTCCCGACGATATGGTGTATCCATTCTTGCACGCTTGGCTCCTGTCACATGCATGGTTGTCTTGGTAACGCTGGTGCTGATGGTTTCCGTAACAACGCGACTGCCATCTTTGCGTGTTATGGTGATTGTTTGGGATCCACCTCTTTCCTTGTTTACCTTGAGTTCCACTCCCGAGTTAGCGATCTGAACCACAGGAAACATCACGCTACTGTTAATCTCTATCACAAAATATTTCTACATTCACTAAAATAAAATGGGTCAAAATGGGAGAATGAGAGACAGAGAGAGAGAGAGATAAAGGTATTTAATGCCATGGAAACAACAAAGGTCTTATTCATGGCAAGAACAAATTAAGAACAAAATGGCCAGTATAACAAATATAGAAAAAGTTTAAGACTTTGCTATGCAATTAGCTAGTAAAGATGGCTATAGTTGATGCCTCATTTTTTAAAAATAGCTTTGTCCAGTACATGGTGTTGTATAATAGTGTCCCTTTGGAGATTACTTTATTTAAATTTTGGAATACATGTGTATATGATATATTTGTATATGCAAAATATTATGTACAACATACCTCGACCTATGATCCCTTACACATAGATACAACATAATGCAGATACAGACAAAGAGTTCACATTTACAATCGACACCCAAACAATATTGACTGAGATTTCCAGGTAATATAGCCAGATTTGTAGCTCTCTATGTCAGCAGAGCTCATGAAATCAAATTTGTCTGTCGTTTATCTTCCATCCAGTCATTATTCGTCTATCATTGCAATTGTCTGTGGATGTAATATCCAGGTTTCTTTCAAATTTTAGTTGTTGCTACCCCTGGGCAATATACTTGTCCATTACATGTATTTTAATTTTTGGAAAAACACATTTTCCAATTTTTTTTATGAATTTTCTTGTTTACGTTAACATGGGACCCAATGAGAGTGAAAATTTCAAAACGCTATAATTCTTCTTACAAATCGCAGCTAAAAGTTTTCAAACTTGTCCTGAATTTTCCTATCAATGGTCCTCACAAATCTACGTTGGTAATTTTTTTAACTTTTGAGTTTCCGATTTTTCGCTCTGCTTTGTGCTTATGCAGGTGTCCATCGTGCATCCACCTATCCACCCAGTGTCCATCCATAAAACCCATTTTCTCAGAGAAAAATCAAGCACATTAATGCCAAATTTTGCGGAAAGGTACCTATCCACCTTATCTACAGACCATTTTCTTGTTTCTTCAAAATGAAAATTTTTTAATTTTTTTTTGTGAATTTTTATCTCTGTATGACAGTGTCACCACAGCTCATAAAATCAAAATTCCTCCTTTTGTAAATCGTGTATCCATCATCTGTGTTGCAAAAATCTCTGTATAACACACAAATTTCTTTTAAATTTTAGTTGTAGCCTCCCCTGGGCCACACACTGAAAAATTTTGAAAACAAAACTCCACATTTTCTGATTTTTAATGATTTTTTTTGTCAAAAATTTGGACCCTATTGGAGGAAAAATTTCAAAACGCTACTCCTCCTACAAATTCCAGCTGAAATTTTTCAGACATC
>JAAUYG010144169.1_pt1 | contig 11848 bp, 8 predicted proteins | sample 7278091 | NCBI WGS metagenome assembly JAAUYG01 (sample SAMN14350201, study PRJNA611818) | marine sediment metagenome | isolation source: surface marine sediment (0.6m) | place: French Polynesia: Moorea | collected 2018-08 | reverse complement strand
TAGGGAGGAGCAAAAAAATAAGATACCAGCCTTCATGGTTAATCTTCCGCTCCCAACAGTTATCTGTGCGGTTTCAAGGCTGGTATCTTATTTCCAGGCAGAACCCTTAGCTACCATTACCTCTAAAAAACTCAACGTTACTGCTCACCGCAACAGAGCCGTTTAATTGAGAATGGGTTGACAGGGGATCGCTGATAATTGGAGTTGGGGTCAAGGAAGATGTTAGCGTGTAGCTAACGCTAACAAAAATCCAGATGGAGGAGGAATTAACCTCCTAATTGATCGTCTATCTTCTTCTTCTACCACCACCAAAGCTACGGCTACGACTTCTTATGCCAGAGCTACTACCAAAACTACTAGGACGTTTAAACTGTTTAGCTTTGGATTTACCAGAAGAACGAAGAGTGCTAGAACCAACACCAGAACCAGTGGCACGATTCTTGTTCCCTATGGAGTTACGAGCTTTATTGCTGGCTGTATTACGAACACTACCAGTAGTTCTTAATGTACGACGGTTTGTAACTGCTGCGGGAGGAGCGTTATAACGTTCTTGATAGCGATTAACTGCTTGAGAATAACTACTACCATAACCACCATAACCAGTTATTCCCCCTGGTTGATACATAGGTGGCACATAGTATTGAGGTCTAAATAACATACTAGCAATTGCTTGTCCTGCTAAAGCTCCGGCAAAAGGAGTCCAGAAACTAGATTCTCTCCTAACCACTACTGTTTGAGGTTCGCCAGTTTGAGGATTGGTTGTGGTTTCAGTGGCGTTGTGAACATATTCAATTTTAAAATCTTCAGTCAAATACATTACGGGTTGACCATCATCAACCTGAAGATAAGTTTTTTCTCCGTTAGCAGCTTCTTCTTCATCGATTCTAGCCATTTGTAACTGCGCCGTTTGGAATACAGGAGGTGTTCCTGGCGGAGTATTGAGTAACATTAAACTATACTCGCCATTGGCATCATCGTAAGTTGCTTGCTGTACAGGATATTTACCATCACTAATAGATGTGGGTGCAGCAGAAATACTAGCATTATTATTAAAAGATGGTTGAGATTGCATTGAAGTTGATGAGCCAGAACAACCAATAGTAGTCCAGCACAACGACAATGACATTAAAAGGATTACAATTTTACGCAACATAAAAAAATTTTTACTGTAGTCTGTTTTGATTTTAAAACTTTACTGACCAGCAAGACTTACGGTAATTACTATTTGCAATTAAGCTTAATTGATTTAGTATCAAATTAAATAGTATTTACTATACATAGATTTTAAGAGCGAATGTCCATTTGCCCCTACAAAAACAATTTGTCATGTTTTTCATGTTTTGAATTTCAATTGGAGCGACTATTGTTTTTCCCAAGTTAGAATCGTTTTTTGCGATATTTCTCTCCAGGGGACATTGTGCTGACCAGCTAAAATAACACAGTCTTCATATTCTGGCTGTACATTAATAATTTGCTTTTTTTCTCCTTCTCCCCAGCTAGCAATTTTGACTCTTACTGTACCGTATTGAGTTTCGACCGATTTTATTTCTCGATCGAGGATACTCCTTTGCTGAGTACGTTCTCTAATACCTAGAGTAGTAGTCTCGCGGAAAATAATCGTTCGACAAATGCTGGCTAATTCAGGATGACAAATAACCGTTAATAAAATGCCCGATCGCGATTTTTTCATGCCAATACTTTGAGTAAAGACATCCAACGCACCTGCTGCTATTAGCTGTTCTAGGGTATACGCCACTGCTTGAGGGCTAAGGTCATCGATTTGAGTTTCTAGTACCGTAACCGTCTCTTGTTTAAGTAGTACTTGTGGCTGATTTGCTTCTGTTCCAGTTTTTTCACCAATCCATAACCGCAGAATATTAGGAATTTCTAAATCCTTTGAACCCGCACCCAAACCAATTTTCGCTAGTTTCATCCCTGGAGGATCGCCAAAATCAGTAGCTAAAGTAACAGCGATCGCCGCCCCTGTTGGTGTAACTAGCTCTTTTTTGATACCATTACTATATATTGGCACTTCCCGTGTTTCCCACAGCTTTACTACCGCAGGAACAGGAACAGTTAATTTACCATGGGCAGCTTTAATTGTCCCTCCCCCAGTAGGCATCGCAGAGCAATATAACTGATCAATATCTAACCAATCCAAGCCGATACAAGTACCGACAATATCCACGATCGCATCGGTTGCCCCTACTTCATGAAAGTGGACTTTTTCTGGGGGGATACCATGAACTGCGCTTTCGGCGATCGCTAAGTTGTTAAATACTGCCAAACTCCATTGTTTAACTCTAGCTGGTAAAGTTGCAGATTTGATTAAGTTTTCAATTTCTGGTAAATGTCTGGCAGAATAATGATGATGATGGTGGCTAGTATGGGCTGCGTGATGTTCGGGTTGTAAATCGACATGAACTTTAGTAGCTGATTGCCCGTTACGAATAACTTGCTCTGTTCTTAACTGATATTCTTGCTCAATACCTAAACTTTGGAGGCTATCAACTAAATATTGCCAGGGTAAACCACAATCTATTAATGCTCCCAAGCACATATCCCCAGCAATTCCCGTCGGACACTCTAAGTAACCAATTTTACCCATAAAACAACATCAACAGTATCTTGAAATTATTTTAGCTGTTGATAGCTCTATCAGTAAAAATTGTTCTCTACTAATTGTTTAGCATTATGGCGATTTTATACAAATTACACCCAAATAATCCCCAACAACGCTCTATCGATCAGATTGTTACCGCACTAAAAAAAGGGGCAGTGATGCTTTATCCTACCGATACAGTTTATGCCATTGGCTGCGATCTCCAAGTTAAATCAGCAGTAGAAAAAGTCAGAAGAATTAAGCAGATGTCCAATGATAAACCCCTGACTTTTTTATGTTCTTCTCTTTCCAATATTGCTCAATACGCTACAGTGAGCGATCGCGCTTATCGAATTATGAAACATCTTATTCCAGGACCATATACTTTTTTACTTCCTGCTACTAAACAAGTCCCTAAATTAGTTATGAGTCCCAAGCGCAAAACTACAGGGATTAGAGTTCCCGATCGCCTTTTGTGTCAAGAACTATTAAAAAGTTTGGGTAATCCTTTAGTTTCCACCTCAGCACATATACCTGATGAGGAGGGAGAATATCCCACCATGTATGTCGAAAAGGCACTGCTATTTGATGCTTTAGAAAATCAAGTAGATATCATTATCGACAACAGTATCGATCCAGGGTTCAAAGTATCAACTATCCTCGATTTTACTACCGATGAACCAGAGGTAGTACGTCAAGGTTTAGGTTGGCAAGAGGTGGAAAATTGGTTGAATGTTGTTTAATTAGACAAGCTGTTAGCTCTTGGCTTCTTTAGTTTTAGTTTTAATTATTAACCTTATTCGGCAATGCCTTTTTTGTTTAGCATCTCGGTAGCTCATAATCTGATACGGAAGCCTTACCGTCTTGATCAATGGTTACGAGGTTATGAACCCTGATATTTTCGATAATTTTTAAGTTATTGAGCCGCATTTTGGCTTCTTCCACATTCGGCGGAAATACCATAACGCGATCGCGAAGCCTGGGCGTAGCCCAATCGCTTTGTTGAGCAACTTGCAACTTAATAAAAGGCATAATCATTAACTTGTCTGATTGCTTAAAAAACTTCAGATTAACGGCAGAGTCGGATAAATTTCTAATTGTGATCGATTTGGCGACTGTCGCTGATTTAACAGGAGGATTTTGATTCAAATCAACCTTTAGTCCATTTTTTAAGGCGTTAGCTAATTTACGAAATTCTTGTTGATAAGCCATTAATGTATAGGGGCCAAACAGGGTAGATGCTCCTTCGTAATGCTGTTTTTCATATTCCTGTTTAGTTGTAATGTATAAGGAATAATCGTTTGAATATGTCGCCAAAGCTAAATGATTGACTCCCAAATCTTCAAGCTCACTTACAACAGTTTCTTTTAAACGTCTGCCTGCCATAGTGGTAATTTCTCCTGGAATAGCTGACAAAGCCAGATTACCGATTTTGATAATTTGCAACGGTAGAATATTAGGAGTAATCGGTGGATTCATCAAACCTGTTGCCAGCACGATTGGCTTGGGGGAATGTCCCTTAATAAATTCTGGGCTTTTCTTAGTTCTGCCAAACATAATTGCCAATGCAGCAGTGATGATAGCTTGGGCTAACCTTTCCATAGCAGAAAGTTGACCTTGAACTAAACCTTCTTTTAACTGAATACTATTAAAGCTAAGATTTCCCACTTTTACTCGGGGAATACTATCTTCTGTGCTACTAGTTGTAAATGATAGTCCCAAAGCACCAGGGTAGGTTCTTTTTCCTGGCTGATCCTCGATCTTAACCTGGGACATATCTACCCGTGTATGTCGATAATCAATGTTTCCCTGCAATTCCTCTGTTGCAGTCGCAAAAAGTTCCTGGGCTTTGTCAAACTGTTTGTTGCCATGCAGTTCCATATGTTCTTTATCGTTGATGCCATCAGGAATCACACCAAATTCAACATTGCCAGATACATCACCACAGCTAGAATTAGCAAACGCAGCAATAAATGTCTCTTGTGCAGCGTAATCTGTCTTCATTGCTTGTTCAAATAAAAAAGAGGCATACCCTTTATTGTCACCATTGATCAGGGTGTTTTTTTGACCTCTATCGGTAGGATGAATCCCATACCAATTCAAGACAGCTAAGGGTAATTCGTCAGTCTTGTCTAACCTGACAAACTTGAGGAGTAACATCTCTTTGTTGGTCTCACTATCGTATTTTTCCCGTTCAGATAATGGATTATTTAAATATGCGAAAAGCGATCGCTGTCTACCACAATCGGCGATTATCCCTGTATTGACGTAAATTTTGCCAGGGGCTAAATTATGATGAGCTTTTTGGATAGCTGTGACGATGCCAGAGACAATACATTCAAAGGTATGAGGATTGAATCCGCCAATAACGTGTTCGTATATCTTACTGTGGGAAAAGCCACCAGGTGCGCTGTGGGTATGAGTTCCGCTAATTAAGACACTATTGTCATTATATAGTGACTTAAACTGTGATTTCAGACGTTGAATTACCTCGGATTTCACCGCTTCCATACCAGCCAAAATATCGGCAATAACTATGACTACGCTCTTACTAGAACTAGAATCTTGGACAATAAATGCTCTGGCATAGATTCTGGATTCGACCCCCGTGGTTTTTTGGTCTGGATCGGCCATCCCTTGCATAACTAAATCAATAGCTGGATTGGTAATATCAGCTATTCCTGTACCGATGTTGTAAATTGTCATGATTTCTTCTCAGGTTATGAGTGTTTTATAAGTTTATATAAGCATCACTTACAGTAATATTTTTAGGTTAGCTGAATTGAAACAGGGAAAGCTATATCGATTCGGCATTTCGGTATTGAACATCAATGGACATAAAACTATGCCATATGCTCAATAAACTTTTAAAAATAAATTTTATCGATTCTACCAATGGTTAAGTTTTAACTAAGAAAATATTAAACTTAAAACATACAAATCCTAGTAAAACTTGTATCTTATAATACATAAAATTTATGAATTTTTATACATAGTTTTGGCATATAGGTAATGATAATTAAGTCTTTGGAAATGGTAGTTTTATTCTAGATTTATTTAATTTTGCATTAATAGGCATTTATTTAAAATTTAACTATTTATTATTTTTATATTGATATTAATTATTTAAAATAATGTCGATAGTTAATCTTTGGCTAACAAAAAATAAAATGCCAAATTTATGCTGAGCTAATATTTTAGCTTTGATAGTTAATTATGTATATCTCCTAAACAAATTCTATTTTCATCTGTAAGTAATAAATAGCAAGATAATTCAAAAAAATAAAACTTTTTGATCGGATTATCTTGAGGAATTTCGCTGGAAACAAGGACTATAGCGAGCGAATAATTTATGCAAATGAACACTAATCAATAAACTAAAACAAATCAAAAAATATTAAGCAAATCAGGAAAGATACAAATAATCTATGACAATTATCTCAGCAAGTTAACTTTATTTATATCACTCTACTTAAACTTTATTTGCAACCTACTACTCTTGAAGAACTTTATTTAGATCCTCTGCAAGACTTTAAAGAGAAGTTTAACAATGGTGGTATCTATGCCGACGGTACACCTCTAACGCTTTTGATTGATATTAAAAGTCAGGGGCTTACTACCTATCAAAGACTAGATGGAATTCTTGCTCAGTATGAAGCTGAATCTCCTGGATTATTTACTATCTATACTCAAGATGAAAACGGTAACTATAATGTTACTCCTGGTGCGGTCAATCTAATTATCTCTGGCAATCGTCCCAGAAAACTAATAGAAAGCCAAAAGCTTCGTTACGCTGATTATGATGGACGTAAAAGTGACATGGGAAAGGATGTCACTCCAGGTTTTATGCCTCTGATTAGCGATAACTGGAATCGTTTCTTTACTGGTGATTTGGCTTGGGATGGTACTGGAACTATTCCCCATGATACCAAAGCGGAATTAAACAAAATTATCTCGAAAGCACAAGAAGAAGATAAGATATTTCGCTTCTGGAATCTACCCCAAGATTCTCCTAACGTTTGGGGACCCCTTTATGAAGCAGGAGTAGACTTAATCAATACTGACAATCTAGAAGGTCTTGCTAATTTTATTGAATCTCAGTGCAGTTCAGGCTAAAAAATTATAATTTCGATTTGTAAAGGTTAAGCGAAATCTCGATAATAGCCAAAATAAAGCGATTGAGCTATGCCTAGGCTTCGCGATTGGCTTTGTCACCTTACGGAGTGAGATCGCCATTGCCGATCGAGTTCTGCTAACTCATATTAATAGCTATTATAATGAGGCATTTTTAACAGGCGAATTCCAACCCATGACACTGATAGATTGGCTAATTGTCTTAGTATACTTCGTCCTCACTATTGGCTTAGGACTGTTCCTGTCTGGTAAAGCGTCTCAAAGTCTAGAAGACTTTTTTGTTTCAGGGCGATCGCTTCCTTGGTGGTTAGCAGGAACAAGTATGGCGGCGACAACCTTTTCTATTGACACTCCCTTAATTATTTGTGGTATTGTCGCCAATCGAGGTATTGCGGGTAATTGGGAATGGTGGAGTTTTGGGATTTCTCATGTCATCTTGATTTATATCTTTTCTCGGCTATGGCGACGTTCAGAAATTGTTACCGATGCCGAATTAACCGAAATACGCTATGGCGGTCAAAGTGCTGCTGTTTTGCGGGGGGTAAAAGCTTTTTTGTTCGCTGTACCGATCAACTGTATTGGGATTGGTTACGCCATGCTAGCTATGGTTAAAGCAGTAGATGCTCTAGAATTATGGCAAAGTTTGGGAGTCAATCCAGGAGAAAACATCAAAATATGGAGTTTGATTGGTATTAGCTTTATTGTACTAATTTATTCTGGTTTTTCTGGACTTTGGGGCGTTGTTGCTACTGATTTTTTTCAATTCTGTTTAGCCTTGGTAGGCGCGATCGCTGTTGCCATTGTTGCAGTCAATCATGTGGGCGGAATTCATGAATTAATTCCCCAAGTTCAACAGGTAAGCGATTTAGATGTTCTGTCGTTCTTTCCCTTGCAATTTAGTAATGGGCAATTTGGTTGGAGTGATGCTGCGGGAATATCTGCTACTACTTTTTCTGCCTATTTATTTCTTCAGTGGTGGTCTTTTCGCCGTAGTGATGGCGGGGGAGAGTTTATTCAACGTCTAGCAGCTGCCAAAGATGAAGCCGAAGCTGAAAAATCTTCCTGGCTATTTAATATTTTGCATTACATAATCCGTACTTGGCCTTGGATTTTGGTCGCTTTAGTGGCAATTGTTATTTATCCCGATTTAGAAGATAAAGAACTTGGCTATCCTAAGTTGATGCTGGAATTTTTGCCTCCTATAATGTTGGGCTTGGTAGTAACTTCTCTGATTGCTGCTTTTATGAGTACAGTTTCCACTTCAATTAACTGGGGTGCGTCTTATTTAACTAACGATATCTATCGACGTTTTTTCAAGCCTGATGCTAGCCAAGTCGAATTAGTAGCAGTAGGCAGAATTACATCAGTCATAGTTACAGTGTTCGGGGCGATCGCTGCTTTAAATTCCACTGATATTATAACTGTCTTTCGATTAGTAATTGCGATCGGCACAGGACCAGGTTTAGTACTAATTCTACGTTGGTTTTGGTGGCGCATTAATGCAGCAGCAGAATTAGCGGCAATGCTCGGGGGTTTTATTATTGGTTTGATTACCAGTATTTACTCAGAACAAATTATCCGCTTTTTTCCTGTATTTGAGCAAATATTAGGTGATTTTGGGTACAAGCTATTATTTATTTCTACCATTACTGCATTATTGTGGATTACAGCAATGTATCTCACTCCTCCAGAATCTGATGCCACTCTAGATGAATTCTATCGACGAGTACAACCAGGAGGAATTGGCTGGAAACGGCAACGACAAAGAACAGGAATTGCTGCGGCACAGAATTTAACTCAAGATTTGCTCAAAGTGGTTGCGGCTACCTTACTACTATTTGGTTCAATGTTTGCCATTGGTGGATTTTTACTGTTGCAATCCTTAACAGGATGGATTTCTCTAATTGTGGCAGTTGTGGGGGGCTTTTGGCTACGGCAGTTAAATAAACAAAAGCCTCTATCAATGTCTAGACCAGGTTTAGATTTAGAATCACCTCAGTGAATTTACTAAAATATTAAATATAGGCGATCATTAAATCGGGATTTAGTGAAATAATAATGAACAATAAATTGGTTCATGTCGTCAAATATACTGAAATATAGCTCTATATTGAAATAGTAGGCAGTTCCTATGAATAAAAAACTTTTTTATACTGCATTAGTTGGTAGCGCGATCGCCTTAAACGGAACACCTCTTCAAGCAGAAGGAAATCCCAACCAAGATCTTGGCAATACTATTTTTGTCTGCGCTACAGCACAAGATACACCAACAATGTTTGCTTATACTCCAGGGAAAGTAAATTTAACTCCACTAATCACTTGGTATCCAGAGTATCTACTTCCTGAACAGTCAGGACAAAAAGTTTGTCAACAAACTGCTAGCAAACTACAAGCTTCATATCAAAAAGATCAAGAAAAATATTTAAAATCAGAAGAATTAGAAAAAGGTGATTTAGTCTGTCTGGTTTCTAAAGCCGATCAAGATTGCACTACCGAAGATAGTAAAAAACTGTTTAGCGTCAATCCTAACTATAATGCTGGCTGTGTATTAGACAACAAACAACCAATCGAATGCATGGCATTAAATGCCAGAGGTGTATATAGTTTTGAGGATAAACCCTATCAAGCTCAGTGGTGGCCTTGGTGGTAAACTACCAAGAAATTAAACTCTTCTATTTAGAATATTTATTTTCTGGTTCTAATGGTATAACAAAATGAATTTTAAATGATCATCGACATAATAAGTTAAGTCTATAGATACTAGCTCAAAAAACAGATTAAACTCAATAAAATCTAGCATCAGCAATCCTATGAATTAAGCCAGTGTGTCCAAGTTTATTGTTTTAACTAACTTATTGTGTCACTTACTAACTAAAAATCTTGTAGGCTGTTCTAATAAGAAATCGATCTTATCCAATATTTGAAGTTATTTAAATAATCAATCGCCATGAGTTAATGATCAGTTAGTCATATAACTATTTTGATAATTCGCTTAATCCTATCAAGACAATAAACCAAACATTAGGCACTTTAAATTAACTTATTTTAAATCTAAATAAAATACATAAACAATAAAAAAATATAGCTCATAAATGCCATTTATTAACAAGTTAGTCTTCGGATTTATTAGCTTTATATCAATAAATAGTTTATTTTTGTTCACAGCTAATACAGTTACAGCCAAAACACCTAATGATCAATATTACCAGTTATCAGTAAATAGATCGTCTGAAAAACTAAATACATCTATTAAGCCAAAATTAGAATTAAATTCTGCTTTATTTAGTAACTTAGATATTATTCAAACTGTTTCAGTTGATTCCCAACAAGCAACATCTTCTTCAGAAACTGGAACTCCAGCCCTGCGCCGCCAACCTACAGGAGGAGAAAGATTTGAACCCAAAAGAATACCGTTGCGAATTCCTGTACCCGAGCAGCCATATCGAACTTCTCCTAGTATTACGATCATTACTCCATCAGCCTATGGTGCATCTTGGGGAAGTGCTGGCATTGGTTTTGGACTTCAAGAGCGTGTACGTTTTGACGATCAAGCTGATGGAGTGATTGGTTTAGGTTTTGGTCTGGGTAATCCACAAAAAAATATCGGCGCGCAAATCGGAATTAGTTTAGTTGATGTCAGCGCACCATTTCGTGATGGGGCTATTAATCTGAAATTGCATCGGCGTTTACCTCAAGATTTTGCTGTTGCTTTAGGAGTTCAGGGTTTCACTACATTTGGAAATACTGATGGCGGTTCTTCAGTTTTTGGAGTTTTTACTAAAAGATTTAAACTTCGTCAAGATAGAACTAAAACCTTTAGTGAAATATACACTTCACTAGGAGTAGGCGGAGGACAGTTCCGTTCTGAGTCTGATATTAATAATGGCAATGAAACATTAGGTATATTTGGCAGTTTTGCAGTAAAAATCGTTGAGCCTGTTGGTTTTGTAGCTGAATGGAGTGGTCAAGATTTAACCCTTGGCACTCCTATTGTTTTGTTTAGAAAGTTACCTCTAGTCATAGTGCCTGCTGTCACTGATATCACTGGTACAGCAGGGGATGGAGCTAGATTTATTTTTGGTCTTGGCTATAGTTTTACATTTTAAGAATTAATTTACTTTAACGAGGTATAAACGATGAAATTACTTAAACTACCAATCAAGATAATTTTATTACTAACCTGGTTATTAATTGCCAGTAGCCCAGTTCGTTCTCAATCAGGGAATATGTCTGATATCACAGGACCTAATCCTGGCGAAATGCCACCAACTGAGGAGGTGACTAATGATGGCGGCGAGACGGCTGACGGTGGGGCGACTACTGATGGTGGCGAGACAGCTGACAGCGGAGAAACTACTGATGGCGGGGAGACGGCTGACGGTGGGGCGACGGCTGATGGTGGGGCGACTACTGATGGCGGGGAGACGGCTGATGGTGGCGAGACAGCTGACGGCGGGGATACGGCTAACGGTAGTGATGAAGCTCTCGGTGAAACACTTGTGGAAGAAGTTATATCAGATGATGGTGTGACGGACGGTGGGGCAACTGCCGATGGTGAAGATACTGCTGACGGCACAGACACTACCGACGGTGGAGCAACCGCTGACGGCACAGACACTGCTGATGGCGGCGATACTACTGATGGTGGGACAACTGCTGATGGCGGCGATACTACCGACGGTGGCGATACTGCTGACGGCACAGACACTACGGACGGTGGAGACACTGCTGACGGCACAGACACTACGGACGGTGGAGCAACGGCTGATGGTGGAGACACGGCTGATGGTGGCGATACTACGGATGGTGGAGACACGGCTGATGGCGGCGATACAACTGACGGTGGGGTAACTGCCGACGCCACAGACACTACGGACGGTGGAGCAACGGCTGATGGTGGAGATACTGCTGATGGTGGAGCAACTGCCGATGGTGGAGACACTGCTGATGGCGGCGATACTACCGACGGTGGGGCAACTGCCGACGGCGGCGATACTACCGACGGTGGGGCAACTGCCGACGGCACAGACACTACGGACGGTGGGGCAACTGCCGATGGCGGGGAGACTACCGATGGTGGAGACACTGCTGACGGCGGCGATACTACCGATG
>JAAUYG010015480.1_pt1 | contig 11849 bp, 7 predicted proteins | sample 7278091 | NCBI WGS metagenome assembly JAAUYG01 (sample SAMN14350201, study PRJNA611818) | marine sediment metagenome | isolation source: surface marine sediment (0.6m) | place: French Polynesia: Moorea | collected 2018-08 | reverse complement strand
CCCCCCCCCCCCCCCCCCCCCCCCCCCCCCCCCCCCCCCCCCCCCCCCCCCCCCCCCCCCCCCCCCCCCCCCCCCCCCCCCCCCCCCCCCCCCCCCCCAACGAGTCTAAACTGGGAGCTATGTATTTTCGAGAATAATTCCAGCCCAGGACTGAATTTGTATATTTGCATCTCGTTAAATATGAAAACCATAAATACCCTCGTGATGCCATGTCTGTGAGTGTCTCGAATAAACACCTTACATGAGCTTTGATCACACATGCATGATGGCACTCTGGGAGGAGTGACCGGAATATCATACCTCCATCAACTCAATATAAAGTGCTAGTTTTACGGGAACGCATAGAACAAATCTGTAACAATTATATAAAGTATCTACGTGTATTAAGACTTACAAGAATACAACTTAAGTCGATGTGTGAAAATCACTATAGGGCGTTGTGTGACCTTGCTATATACACGTAATCATAACATATGACACTTTAACAATTTGTTTAAAACGAAACAACCTTCAACGAACCTCATGCCATGAAAACGATGTACACACTATCGCATATATACCAGTGGTAGAGTGAGTTTATGATACACAGCTAAAGAAACAGCCAACAAGCTTTAGCTCACTCTGTTTGCTCTCCAGTAACAATACAAACTCCATATATATATAACATAAATATTTGCGCGACTCAGTCATAATAATAAATTATTGCCGTCTATTATATTCACAATGATAATCGACAGAATATACAACGACGGATAGATAGATGGATACAGGCGTCTGCCACTCCCTGTGGTAATGGCAAAGGAAATGAAAACGTGTTGAGTATAATACGCTCATTGCTGGAGATTGGCTGCTAACAATGAGAAAACCATGTTAAAGCCACACAGAGACTACTATAAGATGGTTAAACACACGGGAGCCAGTCCCCACACCCAGCTCCAACTCTGGTGGGCGGCTGCTGTTGCTGCCCCCCACTCTTCCATGGAATGCTAACACGGACTTTTTAAGCTCATCGCATGCTGGAATAAGCCGTACGTGATCCAAATAATGACCTTGCCGGACTCAAACCGACTAGGGCTGTCAGATTCGCTTTAGACCCAGTCGGAGATTGGTTCCGAGGTGTTAAAACTGCTTCGTGCCTAGACTTACTGGAGCTGAGACAGTAATCAAGATCTGGGAGTGCTTGATATAGCATTATCAGCCCAGTCCTAGGGTATCGGATTCAGGAGGAGGGACATGACAAGCGCAATTTTGTTCTCTCACCAGCCATTTTAATGCCAATCGTCTGCTAGTAAATCCAATCTCCCTCCAGCCAGCACGAAGTGCAAATCGTCCCGAATGTCCTAATCTTCACGAAAATCACACATTACTTTAGCCTAACGGCGCTGCCCAGCAACGGCATTCCGCTCCTAATGACTACCGCGCTTTGCTACGTGCACAGTAACCGGAAATGGAAGATCTATCATTCTAATTGAGGGGTAGTTTGGGAGTACTTATCTTCCTTGGGGACAAAAAGGCGAAAACGCAACGAAAAGAAAAAAAAAAAAGAAAAAAAGAAAAAAAAAAAGAAGGCTCTGCCACCTACATTGCTGCCAACTCTAATGGCCTGTACACTGTCTGATGTCAGGCTTGGGTCTAGGAGCAGGAGACCACTGAGGGGGGAATCAATCATTTCTCTGCTAATCTCCGCGAAATCTACTGCAGCCCGTCGTCGACAGTAGATGGAATGATTATGAGAGACACTGGGTTTTAGTATGCTATATGGCGATGGCCAGTTTCGTTACACACGCGGGGCGATTTGGAAAGGACGACTGTCTACACGTATTATATAGATCAAGTGCTCTGATCAAAGATGTAGTAAGGTAAGTGTACAACGTACATCGTTAAATGATCTAAACACGTCACATTGATTTCACTGTGGAAAAAAAATGTACAAAATTCCTCCGTGGTCAGAGATTGTAATTAGTGGGTGTCTGAGATACTGCTCTCAACGACAAGACCACCCCCTTCGTTGCTAGGTGGTATCCAGGGGCGGGGTGGGGGAGTCACTTAGCACGTGGCGTATCCCATCAATCTGTAACGTCTGCCGTGGACACAGCACGTGGACGTCTCATGTTAAAGCCAGTTCAATCCCAGAGTTGTGTATGTGTTGTAAGGGCTCTCGTTCTTGTTCCCGGGCAGAGGGACAGAGACAATAGGCAGGCAGCCACGTTTCATGTCCACCACGTGTCGTCACCAGGCCACTGCCCCTTCACAGTCTCCTGCCATCGATCACCCCCATCCTGGAGGAGGGGTGGGGGTAGGGTGGGGGGTTGAGTGGCAGGGTCTAGGTTGCCGTCTGTCTCCCTGTCAGGTTCTTAGCGATGGGCTATTGATTTATCTTAATGAACACCTGGATTACGTGAGTTGGCACGATGAGAAACAAAAGTCCAGGGTGTTCTCACACTAATATGTATGCATGTATGTACTGTTCTGCATGGCATCTATTGACCCAAAACATGTAAAGTGAGTGATTTTTATATTTCAGTGCGCTATCGAAGTTTGCTATATACACATTGACCTAGGATTTACACAGGGATACACACTCCCTATTCTCCACCTCCACCGCAGACGAACGGCTTCATCATCTGAGGGGCCACAGGTCCGTTAGATGTCCTTGCATAAGACATATCACAGAGGAGCTAACACAGAACCACCATATACAACACAGTAGCAAGGACAACGGGCTGCTGGCCCCGGGGAGTATACCCAACATAGCATAGCTCAAGGGGTTTAAAGCGTCCACGTGCTGCCGCCACCAGCTGCTTGCCCCGGAACACAGGTCCCCGACAAAGCCGGACACCTCTAGCCGGTATCTGAGGAACAGGCCCTTGTTGCTGCGGCAGTGGGACAACGCCAGGTGCAGCATGCGGGGCCGGTCAAATCGTCTCTCCCCTGAGCACACGATCTCGGGGACCTGAGAGAAGTTGCGGGAGCGGCAGCCGTTCCACGACGAGTCCTCATTGAGGTCGATGATCTGGTCCGGGACGTTCTGGCTCTTTCGACGTACGATCCCTTCCTTCTGCCAGCAGGAATGCTCACCTCGGATCTTGTTGACATCTTCGTGGGTGTACAGGATCACGTTCTCCGTCTTCATCTCGGCCGGGTAGCTGAATTCGAACCTGAAACCTCCACCTTTCTTCAGCGTCATGTTCGCCAGGAAGCCGTACCAGACTGACGTAACATTGACCTCAGATTCGATGATGCACAGCTTCTCTTCGTTGACCTTCCTTTCGGGGGGAGGCACCTTTCCAGCAGATACCAGCACAGCCTTGGGTGTCGGCATGCCATACGTGGGCACGGTGGGTACTGGGGTGGTCGTGGCGGTCTTGCAATCTCCGATGTGGCCATACACTTCCAGGCGATAATTGAGGTGGAGTCCGTTTAGGCCCACGCAGTTGCTGACGGCAACATACCACGTGGTGGGTCTGCCGTCGTAGGCCGTGGAGCTGAAGCTACGACCCCCACTGCAGGACAGGGTAGGGATGCTGTTGGGGTGGGTCATGCGACACCCAGACCACGAGAAGCGGGGCGTGAGACGTAGGACCTGGTCGTCCTCGGGTCGCAGGAGATTCTCCTTCTGGAAACAGTTCATCCGATCACTGATTATCGCCATCTGGTCATCGGAGTAGAAGAGGATGTTGTGACAGCAGCGGTCGGCAGGGTATGAGAACTCGTACAGCATGGCCCCTGATGTCATAATGGTGATGTTGGCAAGGTAACCATACCAGCTGCTGTCTGTTCGTAGTACTCCCTCGTAGAGACAGGGCAAGCCGTTACCATTGGACGCCCGGGAGGTTGGCGCACCCAGTAACAGCAAGAGTAAGGGAATAGAGAGAGCTGCATAACTAGACCACAGGGACGCTCTACAATTCTTCACATGCTGCACAAAACCTCCTACTCCCCTGCCAGACATCGTTATTATTGATCGCGTTGCCTTGCTACGCCAGTAGCCGAATTCATACTATCTCTCTATCCAAGTTATGCACTCACAGACAAGCATCCACATGCAGCATGCCTCAACAGCACTGACAGTGTCAGTATATCCGACACATTAGTTAGACACGCACCCTCGTTTGTGAGGAGGACGATAGCCATAGCAGGCGCCATATTGGAACCGCAACTGTTGTTCTCTGTGACCATGATGACGTCATGGCTGTGACCAGTCTTGCAGTGCACTATGGGTACTGTGCCGGTTACCATGTTTACCTTTCTCTCAATGCCATGGCCATGGTCACCTAGCAACACTAGCCCAGCCACCGAGCCCTCTCGACCTCCACCATTATGCTACTACGCTGCTTGGTCACTAGCCTAGGTTAGCATCCCCGATGTAATGTGCTTTCTGTGTTTTTGTTTCAGCCTGCTAGGCCATTCACGTCCCACTATTACTCCGACGTATTATCCAAAGCAGAGCCAGCTGTAGCGGCTCTCAGGGTAGTCTGGTCCTGCAAAACGTACGCTTCCAGACCCCTCCATTGCATGCCTGTGGTGGTAATCCTCCTGCTTCTCCCCCGAGTGAATTAAGCAGCTGGCCTTTACTGCCCGCTCTGTCTGTCTGTAACTGGTCCCTCTCTTTCTCTTACACACTCAGACAAGCTGTGGTAAATGCGGAAACAGCAGCTGCCGCCGTTTCTCTGGCACCACGTCCGTCCGCTGCCCAATCTGCCGGCTGTAGCGGTGTCGAGGGGGTTAGCCGCCTACCTCGCGCTGCTCCCAACCCAGCACAACCAGCAAGCCAGAGCCAGCTACATGTACCCACAGACCAGAATCACGGACGGTGCTCCCGTGGCCGTCCGAAATCTGCCGAGTGCCGCCGTTGCTGCCAATATTGGCCGTGGGTGGTGGGAGGTAGGGAGCCTCTCTATGTAACACGCTGCTGCTGCTGCACAACAACACCACCCCACGTTCATTTCACGGGCGGCGGCAAGACGAGGTAGCGGGTCAAAGACGCCGATATCTGATCAATACTCGCCAATAGGACTGGCCCCCCTTGGCAGGTCCTCCGTACGGCACTGGCACACACTGGGCACGCTCCCAAATACGACTGTCCGATACCGACCTATTGGCTACGGCAAACACGGCCACTGAAGCCACAAACCACGGATGCACACACGTATATATCACCTTCTGTCAATAGTGGTGTTCAAATCCGATTTTTTTCGTGCTGGGAAGAGTCCCCGATTCTGGAATTTCCCACACGTCGTCTCACGGGAGGGAACACAAAAATGTTCTTCACTCCTGCCCTTGTGATAAAAGCGTTCCCTCCTGCAGCCAGCCTGGCAAGCACGCCCCACAAAAACTCGCCGTCAATAATGTATGTTGTGGCGCGCTGGTAGGGAGCAGGGTGGGTGGCTAGGTGGATGGTTGGGTGGCAGGAGATGGGGGTGGCAATGTCCTAACCCCGGGGTGTCCGTCTGACGTCCTTCACGACCGGGAGACAATGTCACAGCAGTGTGCGCAGACGACGTACAGACGGTACTGTCTTGCCATTGCACTGTCTTTAGGGAGTGGAGTCTTTAATATTATCCCTGGCACATGTGCTGGCTGCAGTTGCAGCAGCTGTAGCAGCAATGTTGCTGTCCCGGCGTGCTGCTAGCACTGCAGGCCAGGCAGTGCCATATTGAGACTGTGACAGTCGGTGAAGATTGTCCTGTCAAGCGTAGTGTCACCTCAGATAACGATACGAGATCTCCCCCCTCCTCTGTTCTCTCGGTTACGTACGGCCTGAGACCTCCTATACATGTAGTTCAGCCCAGGCCAGCGATTTTGCCGACTAGCCCTTGGCTGATGTTGTGGATCTTCGATCAGCGCGGCCATTGAAAGCTTCTTGTGCCTGCCGGTGGTGGCGCTGCTGTCGGTCGGGGCCTGTAGCAGTCGTTGCCGCTGCCGACTTCCAACTCTCCTATTGACATTTCGCCTCTTTCGGCTGCATGGCGGCGTTCAATAAATGTCACGTGACCTCAATATCGGCGGATGCTTTTTCTTTTTTCTCTTGTCGGCGGAAGCCAGTTGGGGGTGGGGTGGCATGAGGGGAGAGGGTTACTGACAGGCGGGTTTTGTCAGCACTAGACGACACAGAATATAGCTTGAAAGTCAATATCTTTAGCTTTTGCCGCGGCAGTTGTTAGGGCTGAGGGGGCTGATCTCACAGCCGCGGAAATCTAGGAGAAGGCAATGCATATCACTTACCTCCTCGTCAGGGAAAGGCCTTGGTGGCGGAAAGCCGGGCCAATTACAGACTCAACTAGCTTTGAACTCCGCTGTTCAAAGGTGCCCGTTATTAGCCCCCTAGTCAATGACGCCTAATGTACAGTAATAGTGATCTATATAGTGATCTAACATCTTAGAAGTAAAAGGGAAGCCGACTTAACGCGACGCGACTACCCGGTTGCCATGACAGCAACACGTGCACCTTGACGACGGGACAGGCATTTCACGCGTGAAGCGTTAGAGCTGCCTACAAACCAGAAATCACGGGAATTTAACATATATGCTTAGGGTGGTTTTATACGGTTCCGAACTATTCCTCGCCTTTTGCGGGCACTCCAACCAGCGGTCGATAGCCTTTCTATTGGTCTATAATGATTAATATGACGTCAATAGTCTATCAGGGAAAGAACCACGCGAAGGCGACGAAATAAATGGAGGCATTAGGCGGCCCAGGGACATTAATTTTCCCTGGCCCCGTATAAACAGCTTGGGTGGTGTTGTATGACTGGGGGGCTGCGTGCTTCTTTAGAGCACACTGTGCCGGGAAGCACTGTAAAACCCAGAGAGAGCAATCGATCGAGCTTTCATTTCCACAATTAAGCCGTTGGTCACCCTCACCATGACCCAGTGCCATGTAAAACCGCAAGAAACTCGAGCTATCCAAACCCCCAACCGAGTCGCAGTGACGGAGGGAGCTGACATAATGTCCCGTGGGATTAAGCGTCAAGTGGTCCCGACCTTGTAGCGACGAGAGAGTAGTGCAAACACGGGAAATGGACGAGTGATCGCTTGTATGGCGTCAAATGCTCATTAAATTTAGACCGGACTAATTTTCGTGATGTGGCAATAGCTGCCAGCCTCTTCTCCTAATGAATAGGAATGGATTAATAAATGAATGGGCGAGTCAAGGGTGGGGGTCCCTAGGCAACCGTCAAAACAACCAATTAATCCATTTTTACATTACATGTTCTATATGTGTTCGCCGTGAACGTTTCGGAGCACAGTAGCTGAGTCTTGCAGGAACCTATAGATGTTCTTCCGATCTCAAAATGGCGGACCCTTCAAAATGAACCAAAGAACAGTCAGACACACAACGATGAAATTTAGCAGCACAAACATTGCTTTTGCGGTTGGAGTTTGATTTGTAACATCAACTGGAAAAGGACAACTTCTTTCGAAGTGTGCAAAATTAAAACTTCAGGTACTGCAACTGTAGAAATTTGTTTCAATGTGTACAAAATTAAGGCTACTTTCAGCAGATAGAGAACTCTTGCTTCAAAGTGTACGAATTAAGGCAAGGCATGGAGTTTCATGAAGAAGTATGTTTTAAGTTACAAAATGAGGCTAGAGTATCAGGAGTTGGAGATTTTTTTCAAACGTTCAACGCTACAGCCAGGGTGTCATCAGCTGAAGAAGTCAGAGTCAACGTGTGCCGCATTAAAACCAGTTAAAGCAGCTTGGGAAGTTTTGTTTCAAAATGTACGAAGTGAAACCTTGTTTCATCAGCTGAGGATGTTTGTTTCAAAGTGTGCACTAGTAAAGCAGAGTTGCAGCAGCTGAAGAGGTTCCTTTTAAAGTGTGCAAACATGAGTTTCAGTGCCTGGAGAAGGTAAGCTGAAACTTCAGTTGCAGCAGCTGGGGAAGTTTCGTTTAAAGTGTACAAAATTAAGGCATCAGCACAATAACTTGTTTTCAAAGTGAGAACATTTTAAAAATTTCCAGTTACAGCAGCGGGAAAAATTGTGTCACAGTGTACACAATCAGTCATATCAGCCGAGGAAGTTTTTTTAAAGAGTACAAACTAAAGCCATGAGTTTCAGCAGGCGGAGAAGCTAGTTTCAAAGTGTACAGCATTAAAGTTAAGTATACATGCTGACTGTTCATTCTGTCTACACACGTATCGATTGTCATAAACTTAGGCCACCCGATACGGATATATCCGCACGTGACTTACTGTGCGGACAGAGCTGATCCCTGCAGTAGGCGTTTCTGGCGTATAATGTTTGACATCTCGGCTTCGAACCCATGGGCCTTTTCTCTTAAAGAGGGATGTTCTTTCTCAGGAAGAACGCATTGTGGTATAGCGCAGAAGTCAATAACGCTATCGACTATGCCCCGGAGGCAGCTGAGGCTTTTGGATGTCCTGGTGGTGTGTATACGCGCATGAGATACATACAGAAGGCGCGGTACGTAGAGGACGGATATATATCCGTGTCGGGCATTTAAAAATACAGAATGCTTAGCTACTGCACAGAAATCGTCTGTCAGCGTCAGGATATTTCCATATCTGTGGGTGCCTAGCTCGTGAATATTTCTTTGTATTATCTATCACTTGAAATAAGGAGTTATACTGAGTCATACTTTGATTTATACTTAAGCAAAAACGCCGAGTTATGTTAGAGATGTATTTGCTACACAGTTGTATCACTGTTAGACCGCCCTGGCCAACTATACTGGGCCAACCAACGTTACCACACACTCGAAATGCCAGCCTGCAGATTATAGTAACATGGCTGCGTAACAATGCTGACACGGCCACAAAAACAACGTAGCAATTATTGGTAATTGGACTGGTAAGCAAGCTCATTCCTAGAACAATGTGATATATATGGACACAACACATGCTATGTAGATAAAGTAAATACGAGCATCCGCACGAGAAAATTGCAAGATCATTTCCCGTGTATACCAATTGTTGGGAAAATAAAACATAACAACTTAGCTGTTAAAGTGGTTTTCTTGTGACAACATTTGCATATATGTATTTTTTGTTGTTTAATGTTAACGAAAATCTGCATGGGGCACTTTTGTGTGGTTGCCTCAATACGAGAACTCTGTTGAGGTTGCCTTGAGATCCAGTAACCTTACGGACCTAATATGCAAAGTAACAATATCAGTTGAGTTTTGTGTAGAAGAAAATGAAAAAAGTTACATGTCACAGACTGTAGCAGAAGTAGTGTCGAACGAATGAACAAAGAGAGACATAATCATACGTATACCAATCGAGATCTTGTGTGAGTACACATATGATTTCAAATTAAATGACAAATTAAATGAAAACGGCGTATTTATATGCAGAGTTATGCTGTTATTTTGAAAATAAAATGCAATGACCTACTTGATAACAAAAAAATATATTGTGATATCTATAGTTTATGATACAGCTGTTGGCTAAGCAAACAACAGCATCGGCACATCACAATGTCACACTGCGCAACACTGAAGTGAAAAATATAGTTTCATTTTCACGCTAAGTCACCCATGTTTCAAATATGTATTTGACGGAGGGAAAGTAACTGTATAGGTATCATGCCGAGTCAGGTAAACGATTGAAACTACGCTTTTGCCGTTTTCCTTAATACTAGGGCACCGATACACATGTATTAAACATCTGTGAATATTCGTTAATATTCTGCTGCCAATGGTGCATGCATAATATTACACCAGCATTTTCTTTTGCAGGTCTGGTCAAGTCCCGAATTTCCATACAATAGCTTTTAAGTCCTGACGATATCTTTAAACGCCCACCCTTCGAAATACTTCGGCAAGCAGAGTTAGATTAATTTGATTTATTTTCGATAAAATCAGCTTTATATTCATCATATGAGACACACAATTTACAAATTAATTGGCTCAATATATATATTGTAGACTCCAAGTGCAATTATAAATACAAATAAATACTATGAATAAATACTATGAGAAAATATAATAGCATATGCCATTGCTGGAGAGAAATACATATGATATGTAAAAAAAGGCAACATTCATCACCACATTGAGTATTGCACAAAGCTGAGAACATTATAATCTAGCCACTGCACTAATAATAGCAGCAATCAGTCCGACAGTTACGAGGATATAACAAACATATCAGGGTCGTTAAATGCTCTAACTAGAACAAAATGATAGTCAAATTGGCCAGAATTGAGCCGTTAGTGTCGCAGTCAGGCCAGTTGGAAAGCACTGACAGAACAAACAGTGGCATCCTAATTTGAACACGAGCCCAATACAAAAGAGAAAGGACAAAGGCTACATATTTGAATATCGCCAAATTGAAACAGCTCCTCTGCGTTTTAAATGGAGTTTTGAAAGCACACTTTCTCAATAAAAGCGTTAAAATTGGTTAGGGTATTTTATGTGGGGTGGCGGTGGGATGGGGGTGGAGGTGGCGTGGCGTGTCAACAAGGAGTTTTCACAATTTGGCTTGTGTTGCTTGTGTGGTTTGCAAAGTAATCAAAATGAAGAGAAACGAACTTCCGGTGATGATAATAAACAGTGCCACTGTCATGCCTCACACGTATTTGAATAACTGCAAGAAGAATATTAAGGATATAATAAATATAAAAAGGTAATAAATAAAGATATAAAGAAGAAATATTATATTTACATAATACAGACGATGATGTTGCCTCAACGCCAGTATGGATTTAGGAATGAACCTAAATTTGACGATAGTGTGACAGTTACCGATGGTGCAAAACATTGTATGAGATAGTATATGTTCTAGCGGACTTTGTGTTCCCTTTCTTGACTTTATACGGTCTTTGGTAAGGCAGAGGATTAATTAACAATATAGAATATGTTACTGGAGCCTGTTGTCTTTGCGAATTTGGTATAGTGAAGAATAATGTTAAAAGATTAGTACGTTATAAATTGTATTTATTTTGTATTCTGATATGAACCACGCACAGTTTGGTGTTTCACAAGATCCAGTAATTCGTCCAGTGTTGTCTTTTGTTTCTTTTAACGGGTTCAGTTTTGCAAACGTCATGTTTTTATAATCGGAAGTTCAGAACCATAAACTGTTTATTTTATGCTGACAAACCTCATATTGCTTAAGTTAATTCAGTTAGTATAGAATTTCATTTCGAACATGTTACTGGATTGCGTACAGTTATACTAAAATAATAACGAAGCCAACAACGAAACATATTATATACCCCCATAGATTTGCAAACGTGTAAATTAAAAAAATTAAAAACGTGAAAGTCTATAAACTAGACTGATTCTTCAGTAAAAAAAGTGCACATGAGCCGAGGTGTTGCTTTGTAGCTTATTTATCATTTGTTTAACATCAGGCGCGAGTTAGATCTTTTACCTTGGTATATACTATCTTGCCCATTCCCACCAAGTTGTCTTGAAACAGTACAGTCAATCCAACATACCCCAGAAACACTAATAGGTACTAACAATTAAAACGCATACACATTTATATACGTGTTTTGATCTCCAACAAAGACCTTTCACTATACATTTTCAGAATATTTCGCCTGCGTTACGTCTCAAATTATTTCATAATTACAAACCATCTGTGAATTGTAATGACAAAGCCATGCCTTATAATTGACACAATACCAATAACGCGATTATAATATATCCTTTTAAATATCCAATAATAATCTGAATCTAACTTTAGTAGTTTCGTAACATATAGCTTTACACCTTCCAATTATAAATAAGAACCAGAATCTAACTTTATTTAGTTATATTGTAGTGTATTAGCCTCCTTTCGACCCTCTTTGGTATATTCTAGCGACTTCCAGTCACTTGCCGACGGACAGGGCGGGAAAGCCTATTTCCCGTACTGCCCGGCGGTGTTT